>Ga0208447_100118_pt1 | contig 14329 bp, 15 predicted proteins | sample BED_Slide_host_7_FD_187139 | JGI IMG/M metagenome (GOLD analysis project Ga0208447, IMG submission 187139) | Extremophilic microbial mat communities from Yellowstone National Park, USA - BED_Slide_host_7_15 (SPAdes) (version 2) | ecosystem: Environmental > Aquatic > Thermal springs > Hot (42-90C)... | reverse complement strand
GAATTGAGAAATATATCTGATAAGGTAATTGAAAATATATTAAAAAGAGAATTAAGAAAAAAACAATATTTATATAAAAAGTTATCTTCAATAAAAAGCATAAAGCAATTGAAAAATGATGAAGAATTTTATTTATTATTTAAAGAAGTAAGGAGAATTTTGCATGAATTATATGGTTTATATACTCCTAAAGAAGATAGAGAAATAGATAGAATACTATTTAATGATGAAATAACATTGGAGCAAAAAATAATAGAATTATTAATGTTAACAAGGTCTACTGCTGAAAGGTTAAATTTCTATAAAGAAATATATAAAAATATATTTATTGAAAAACCATTAGAAATATTAGATTTAGCATCCGGACTAAATCCAATATCAATTTATTTCTCAGATCAAAAACCTAAAAAATATTATTATGTAGATATATCTGAAAAAATATTAGATATAAATTATCAAATATTGAAAGAATTAAATATTGAAAATGAAGGATGGTTAATTGATTTATTAGATCCAGATGATAGAATATTTAGACATTATCAATATATATTCTTTTGGAAGATATTTCCAATATTGGAAAAATATGATTTTTATGCACCAAGGAATTTACTATCTAAATTAGATTTTGATTATTTAATAATATCTTTTCCTCAGAAAAGTCTTGGAAAAAAGAGAAATCTTGGTTTAGCATGGAGATATAAGATTAAAAGATTTATAGCATATAAATTAAAATATAAAATTATTAAAGAATTTGATATTCCATATGAATACTTTATTATTGTAAAGAAATAATATCTTTCAATTTTAATATATCATCATTCAATTCTTTATTATTATCAGTTACTGTTTTATAAAGTCCAACTTTTTTTGACTTCTTAAAAAGATGGTCATAAAGACCCCGAGATCTTCATCAAATCTATTTTCTCTTCTTTAATAATGTCTAACCTTTTATAGATTTCAGCCTAGAAGTTCGGGTTGCCAGATCATCGGTACATTTGGTTAATATATAAGTTATAATCTAGGCTTGAAGAAATCTATATATTTTATGTTTTTTACAATTGATATAACTAAAGTTTAGGATAAATTTATAAACATATCTATTAAATATATCATGCATGGGTAGCAAACAATTAAAAGTTAATAAAATGCTAGAATTTTATTTAAGAGGGCTAGATAAATTATTAATTAGCATGGCTGATAGAGTGCAAGAAGAGACCAACCTACCTAAACCAAAAAGAATTATTACAAATATATTTATAGATTATTATAAAGATCTTATGGATAGTATATATTATATTGATATGGGCTTTGAATATGAAGGTAAAGAAATTAGGTATCGTATAGACACAAATAATTCATTATCTTATCAAATTGAACGCTTCGATCCTAAAAATAGGCAAGAATATCTAAAATTATCGAATCTATTTCAAAGCAATTCTTTCGCAGAACGTATAATATGTATGAGCTTAGGTGCATATAATACATTATATCCAGGAGCACTTGAAGAGAAAGGTAAGATTCCTAAACGTATAAGATTATACACTACTACAAATTTAGATGGCCTAGAAAGAAATTATCTACAAAGAACATATGAGGATAAAGTATTTATGGATGGTATTGATGATAGTATGGGCAAAAGCGTTGAATATATTATAGGCAAATCTATTATTGAGATAGCTACATTAAAATATTAAAATAGATTAGGACTTTTACTTCTCTTAGTTATAACTATTTTAGCCTTTATTGGTTTTTTATATTATTTTATTATTTTTGTTGGCTATATTGATCAATTTAATCAAATTGTTCATGTTTCTTATATCTTAATCATTAGTATACCAAATATTATCTTTCTCTCGATAATATCTTTTATCTAGATGATTATTTTATACTCTAATGATATATTGAATATTTTAATTATTATAGGTATATTTATGGTCAATTTTTTATTTAGATTTTTATATAGTATATCTTTAAGTTTTGAAGGTTTCATATCAATTAGAAAAATTTCTATAAATAATTCTTTAATTTTAATATATCATTTTTATTATATTTCTTTAATTCATTGTTTGAAAATATCCATAATTCAATATCAACATTATTAGAATCTTTATATTTTTCTGCTAAATGATATAATTCATATAAATCAATATAATTAATATTGTTTATATTAATATCTCTTTTATTCCTTTTTACTTGTATTAATCTTACCTTTCCTTCTTTATCTATTGCAATTATATCTATAGCGGAATGTGAACCTGGAGTCCTCCATGCATCATACCCTTCCTTTTCCAATATCTTTCTTACTTTTTGCTCATAATAATAACCAATTTTATAATTACTTCCCATTTCAAATATAAGAATTTAAACAATTAAAAATATTGTTTTAAATATATTTTTATGGATATAAACGAATATTTTTCAGAAATTAAGAAAAAAACATTGGAGGCTTATGAGATTGCAAAAAAGGCGAGATCATTATCTTTAGATCCTGTTAATGATGTTGAAATACCAATTTCTGAAGATATGGCTGAAAGAGTAGTTAATTTATTATCAACGATTGATCCCATTATAAAAGAAATAAATTTACCAGAAAAAATTAGAGAAATAGAAAAAGTATATAAACCACTTTCATTTTCTACAATATTAAAAATATCTGAATATGTATCAGAACAAATATATAATAAAACTAAAGATAAAATTAGAGCTATAGAACTTGGATTAAGGGCTGGTTTTGCATATCATACTTTGGGTGTTGTAGCTGCTCCAACAGAAGGAATTGTAAAAGTAATGGCAAAGAAAAGAATGGATGGAAAAGAATATATTTCAGTATTCTATGCGGGACCTGTAAGATCTGCTGGTGGTACTCCCCAAGCATTTTCAGTTGTAATTGCTGATTTTTTAAGAAGAAAATTTGGATATGAAAAATATGATCCTACAGAAGATGAAATTCAAAGATATATAATTGAAATTTATGATTATAAGAGAGCAGCTCATTTACAGTATACTCCAAAGAATGAAGAAATAACTTTTACAGTTAAAAATTTACCAATTGAGATAAATGGAGAGCCTACAGAAAAAATAGAAGTTTCTGCATATAAAGATTTACCAAGGGTTGAAACAAATTATATAAGAGGAGGAGCAGTTCTTGTACTTGCTGAGGGTATATGTCAAAAGGCTAAAAAAATATGGAAAGAATTATCAAAGATTGCAAAAGATTTTAATTTAGAAGATTGGTCTTGGTTAGATGAATTAAAAAAATTGCAAGAAAAATTACATGGAGGATCTTCGGATTCTTCAGATATAATAAAACCGAATAAAAAATATCTAGAACAATTGACTGCTGGTAGACCAATATTTTCTTTACCATCTGCAAAGGGTGGATTTAGATTAAGAATGGGAAAATCAAGGACAAATGGACATGAGGCGTCTTCTATACATCCTGTCGCTGCAATTTTAACGTACAATTTCCTAGCATGGGGAAATCAATTTGTTATAGAGAGACCTGGAAAAGCCTCTGCAGTTACATTTTCAGATACAATTGAACCTCCAGTAGTAAAATTAAAAGATGGTTCTGTAATAAAGGTAAAAGATGAAAAGAAGGCAAAGGAATTAATTGAGAAGAATTTGGTAGAAAAAATACTATTTTTAGGTGATATTTTATTTACATATGGTGATTTTTTAGATAACGGACATCCTTTAGTTCCATTAGGATATTGTGAAGAATGGTGGATATTGGAATTTGAAAAAAATGCAAAAGAAAAAGTAAATGGATTTGAGGTCGTTTTTGATATGTTTAAACCAAGAAAATTATTTGAAATAAAAAATTTAGAAAGATTATCAGATTATTTAGATATTGATAAAAATACTTTAGAAAATTATATTAGAGACCCACTAAAAAATAAACCGGATTTTATCAATTCATTAAAGATATCTATCTTATTAAATGTTCCATTACATCCGGAATATACATATTTCTGGAAGGATATAAGTTCACAGGACTTTATATACTTATTAAATTATTTAAAAGAAAAGGCAAAAGTTTCATATAAAGAAATTAAAATAAATGGTGAGAATTATAAAATTGCTGATAAAATAGAATTTGAATATGATGATAGAATAAAGAATATATTAGAAGAAATATTAATTGAGCATAAATTGGAAAATAATAAGATTATAATCGAATATCCAAATTCAGCAGCATTATATATACAATTAGGATATTTTGAAAAAGTTCCGGAATCAAATAATGAAAAAAATGGATATGAAATGGTAAACAAATTATCAAAAGTTATTATTAGAGATAAGGTTGGTACATATATTGGAGTTAGGATGGGAAGACCTGAAAAAGCAAAGATTAGAGAATTAAAAGGTTCAATAATGGTCCTATTTCCTGTAGGAGAAGAAGGAGGAAGAATGAGAAATCTTTTAGAATCAATGAAATATCAGAAAATTGTTTCGGATTTAATAGCATATTATTGTCCAAATTGTAAAATATATGTTCCATATAAAAAATGTATATTCTGTAATTCAGAAACAAAATTATTAAAGACAGAAGATGGAAAAGAGCATAAAAAATATGCAATACAGATCTCAAAATATATAGAAGCATCATTAAAAAACCTAGGATTAGATCCTTCTCAATTGCCAAAAATAGTAAAGGGACCTGAAGGTTTAAGTTCAAGAAACAAACAAGCAGAGAGATTGGAAAAGGGAATATTAAGGGCGAAATATGGTATATTTGTATTTAGGGATGGAACAGTAAGATTTGATGCTATAGAAGTACCAATTACATATTTTAAACCAAAAGATTTAGTATATACCCCCATAGAAAAATTGAAAGAATTGGGATATACTCATGATATTTATGGAAATCCACTAGAAAGTGAAGACCAAATATTAGAATTAAAACCCCAAGATATTATATTACCAACAATTGGTCCATCAAAGAAAGGTAGTAAATTAAAGAAAGATGGATTTTTAATTTCTTTAATAAATACTGCCAAATTTATTGATGAAGAATTGGAAAGATTGTATAAAATAGATAGATATTATAATGTAAAGAAACCAGAAGATCTGTTAGGTCATATATTAATTGTTTTAGCTCCTCATACATCTGCAGGTACTGTTGGAAGAATAATTGGATTCTCAAGAACCCAGGCATTACTTATGCATCCAATGATGCATGCTGCAATTAGGAGGAACTGTGATGGAGATGAAGGAACAGTATTATTATTATTAGATGCTCTATTAAACTTTTCTAGAGAATATTTACCAGATAAAAGGGGAGGAACTATGGATGCCCCATTAACAATTACAATAAAGGTTAAAGGAATGGAAATAGATGATGAGGTACAAAAGTTTGATACTGTTTGGAATTATCCACTAGAATTATATGAAGCATCGTTACAATATAAACCCCCAGAATCTGTAAAAATACAAATATTCAAAGAAAGAATTGATACACCAACAGAATATATAAATTGGGGATTTATGCATGATATAAATTCTATTAGTGAAAATGGAAATAAGGTTTCTGCATATAAATCTTTGGGAGAAATGTTGGAAAAATTGAATTTTGAATTAAAATTGGCAAAATTATTAAGATCTGTAGATCCAAGTACTGTTGCAAGCTTAGTAATAAATTTACATTTTGCAAGAGATATTAAAGGTAATTTGAGAAGGTTTTCTGAACAAGAATTTAGATGTATAAAATGTAATAAGAGATTTAGAAGGCCTCCACTATCCGGAAGATGTGATAGATGTGGTGGAAGAATTGTAATGACAGTTCATTATGGTAGTGTTATAAAATATTTAGAGCCAAGTTTATGGTTGGCTGAAAAATTGAAACTGGATGAATATACGAGTTCTAGTTTAAAAGCATTGAAAATGAAAATAGATCAAACATTTGGAAATCAATCTAAAGAAAAGCAAATTAAAGATTTCTTTAATTTATAAAATGTTTATATTATCTGGACTGGGACAAAATAAAGATGAAATACCTTATGGATTAATAGAAGAAATAAAAGGCGCAGATTTAATATTTCTAGAATATTATACAAATTTTATCGATGAAGAAACAAAAGAATTTTTATTAAATATAAGAAAAGATATAAATATTGTTGATAGAAATTTTGTAGAATTAGAATTAGAAAAGATAATATTAAATAATAGAGATAAGAAAATAATATTAATAACATCAGGAAATCCTCTATTTGCTACTACTCATATTTATTTTATTGAACTTTGTAAGAAGAATAATATAGAATTTAAAATAATAAATTCTCCATCAATATTTGATGAAATAGGAAAAATAGGCTTATTTTTATATAAGTTTGGAAGAACAGTTTCTATATCATTTCATGAATCTACCGAATTTTATGATTATATTATAAGAAACTATAAAAATAATTTACATACTTTGGTCTTATTAGATTTAGATCCAATAAATAATAAATATTTAGATCATAAAGAAGCAATAAAAAGATTATTAGAAATAGATAATAAAAGAGAAAAAATTTTTAGTGAAAATTTTAAGTTAATTGTATGTTCCAATCTAAATAGAAAAAATGAAAAAATATATTATAAAGAAATAAAGGAATTGTTAAATATAAATTTAGACCCACCCCTATGTATTATAATACCGTCAAATTTAAATAAAATAGAGTTAGAATTTTTATTATGTATGATATCCTGATAGAAAAGATAAAGTATAATTATTTTATATTGTTCTTTCTAAGTATATTAATAATAGTATTTTCCACATTATTATCAATTAAATCCGGACCATATGGTGGGGTATTAATAATTGCTATATCATTAGTTCCTTTTGTTCAAATATACAATAAATTAATAGAAAAGGATGAAAGAATATCTGAAAAGATAAGATCAAAAAGAAACATAGTTTTTAGATATAAAGAATATTTTATAATATCATTTATAATATTTTTTGCATCAATAATTGGATTCTATATAGGTTATCTAATAAATTACAATTTATTTTATCCACAAATACAGGCAATAGAAGATATAAAGGAACATGCTCTTGCTCTGAGTTATGGAAATGCAATAGATACAAATAGTTTCTTTACATATATACTATATAATAATATGACAGTATTAATGTTATTTTTTGCATTTTCAATAATATTTGGTGCTGGATCTATATATTTATTATTATGGAATGCATCAATTGTTGGGGTATTCTTGGGTTTGAGAGCATCAGAATATATTTCAAATAATATTATATATAAATTTATTTTAATTCCAACTGTTAGTTTATTAGAAATCTTACCACATGGAATACTAGAATTTTTAGGATATTTCTTAGCAGCATTGGCTGGTAATATTTTATCAATAGCATTTATAAAAAACCTTGATAGAAAAACTTTGGAAATTATACTTTCAGATTCTTTAGCATTATTTGTTTTAGCTATATTATTTATATTTATAGCAGCATTAATAGAAGCTTATATTATTTAAATAAAAATATTTTTTATGTATGAATCATTTGATTATATAAAAGAGGGAATAATATATGGGAAAATAAAGAATATAATGAAGGATAAAGTAATAATAGAAATAAATGGGAAAGATTATTCATTTGATAAATCTATAGATATAAATAATTTAAATTCTGGAGATTATGTAAGATTTTATATAAAAAATAATAATATAATTTATATTGAAAAAATAAGCCAGAATTTATATGAAAATATTAAGAAAATTTTAGAAAGTTTAAACGAATAATTCTTTTTTATTTTTTATTAAGAATATTAGCCAAAAAATAATTAAAAATAATGTTGTAAATATTTCCCATAAAAAATTGTGTAAAAAATAAGGATTAATATTAAATATGTAATAAAAATAAAAGACAGACCATAACCTAAATATATTTAATATAAACAATATTGGGGAAAAAATAATGAAATAATATATTTTTTTCTTTATATTTAATATAGGTGTAGAAAATATTAGAGCAAATATACCAAATATTGATTTAAAGCCAGTACATTCCTGATTAATCATAAAAATTATGTTTTTTATATATACAACATTATTTTCCAATGTGAAATTTATATGTGAATAGTATAATATCTTTGATATAAATTCTGAATAACTTATCAAAAAATTATATGGTAAAACAATATAATAATAGCTGAATAAAAATAGTGGTATTGAATATATTAACATATTTGCAAGAAATATAGATAAAATTAATTCCTTTCTTAATTTATTATCTATTTTTGCATAATCTATTAATTTACTATAATATTTTTTTATTATATATTCAAACATTCTTTACTTTTGCAGCAACTCCTATTTTAAAATCGCCGATTTCTTTTCCAGACAATAAACTTTCTCCTATTGCTAGTAGATTATCATTTTTATCCACTATTAATACAATATCTCTTGGCAATATATTTTCATCTAAATTCTCAACAAATTTATTAAATACAGATTTCCCCTCTCTTATAAATTTTGCTGCTTCATCTTTTACAACAATCCTATACTTTGGAAATTTTAATAGTTCTTTTAATATTAATCCACCATAAAATGTTAATATAATAAATCCTGTTGTTGGTTCTATTGTTCCAAATAATTTATCATCTATATATATTCTTCTTATTCTTCCAGTTTTTTTGCTTTTTTCAATTTTTATTTTTTCTTTATATTTTTCAATTATCTTATCTCCAATATTATCTCCAAACTGATAATTTAATATTCCCTTAACTATTGATAATTCCATAATAGTACAATATAAACTTCTCAGCCATTTCTTCAGCAATTATACTATTATTATTATATATAATAACCGTATTATTTTGATTATTAAATATTATTCCATAAGAATTGTTTGTTGGTAATAAATATATTAATAATGTTTCATTTCTCGGTAGAATATATGTCAAATTTTCATTATTATTATATGTAGTATATAAAAAAATATAATTATCGTTTATACTATTATTTTCTAGAAAATATTTGCATCCAGAACTACTATAGTAGAAAGAACATGCATATATGAAATTTTTATTATATTTTAATAAATATATCAATATGTAGAAGATTTCTGCATTATAATATTCATTTAATGTTGGATCAAAAATAAATAGTTGATATTTATAGTTATTTAATGAATTATATAAACTTGTATTTGAATATATTGGTATAAATTCTAATTGTGTAATATTATATGGTCCGGCAATTGTTATATTGTTTGGATTTGTATATACATATGTTTGATTGTTGTTAACATTATTTGTATAATTTATTATTTTAGATTTGATAGTTATTATTAATATTAAAATTATAAAAGCTATGATAAAAATCAATAAATTGATAATCTTTTCTCTTTTCATATATTAATCTTTTGATAAATATATATAAATTTTCTAATTCTAAAAAATATTAATGAGTACTAATGATGTGGATGAGAAATTAGTGGAAGTTCTTAAACAGAATGCTTATGGATTAACTATATCCGAACTATCAAAGATCCTAAATATTAATAGAATTACATTATCTAAACATCTTGAAATATTAAAGGAGAGAGGATATTTAAATTATAGGGTTGTTGGAAAAGCAAAAATATGGTATATAAATGAAGATGTAAACTTTTTAGAGATGATTCATGGAAATACACCAATAATAAGATTAATTAGAAAAGACAAAAATGAATTTTATAGTATTTCTGATATAAAATTCTTAATAATTCCATCAGAAATATTTCAGGTTTTATATTTACAAGCCCTAGAAATAAACAATCTAAATTTCATTAGAGATTCCGGAAAAAGATTTGGTATTATAATTTCTACTACATATAAGATGTATTCAGGAATAGAGAGAGTTTTAAATGAAGATTATCTAAAGGAAATAATTAAGTTGGCTGAGAAATTTGGTTTTGGAAAAATAGAAGATATATTCATTGATATTAAAGCATTGGATTTCTTAATTACATTAAGTTCATCTATAGAATCCCTAGTATTAAAAGATATAGAGGATATATTAAAGGAAAAAAATGTAGAAATAAAAGAATATTTCATGGAAGGATATTTTGAGGGATTATTAAGTACTTTGTTTGGAATACCCATGATAGCAATAAATAAATCTACATTATATAAAGATCCAAAAACAGAATTTGTAATAAGAAAGAGATGATTATTTGTATAACAGGAGTACCTGGTGTTGGAAAAAGTACAATAGCAAAGAGATTGGCGAGAGAAATAAATGCTGTTTTAATTGATATATATGATTTTGCAATTAAAAATAATTTATATGAAGAATATGATGAAGCCGAACAAACATATATAGTAGATGAAGATAAGTTGTTTCAAGAAATTGATAATTATATAAGAAATTTAAATAGTAAATATATTATTATAGAAGGAAATTTTGCACATTTATATGATAAGGGGAATTTATATATTGTTATAAAAACAGACCCAAACATATTATATGAGAGATTATCGAAAGAAAGAAATTACCCATACAATAAGGTTTTTACAAATATATGGGCTATGAACATTGAAGTTATAGAAGATGAATTAGAAGAAATGAAAAAAGAATATTATGTTTTTTATAACAATAAAGAAGATGATATTAATAATATAATAATAGAAATAAAAAGATTAATAGAAAATAAGGAAAAATCAAATTAATAAAAAATTTTCTGTCCAAAACTTATAAGTCTTATATATATAATATATATATGGCAGAAGATAAAAAGGGATTATATCCTATTGTATTATCTCCAGAAAAATATGCGAGAACAATAGGTAGGGAAGCAATGAGATCAAATATCATGGCGGCTGTATTGGTATCAGAAATATTAAAAACATCTTTAGGGCCAAGAGGAATGGATAAAATGTTAGTAGATGAATTGGGAGATATAGCTGTTACAAATGATGGGGCAACAATATTGGATCGAATGCATGTTGAGCATCCAGCTGCTAAGTTAATAATAGAAATAGCAAAAACACAAGATAAAGAAGTTGGTGATGGTACTAAAAGATCTACAGTTTTGGCAGGTGAATTATTAAAGAGAGCAGATGAATTATTAGATAAAAATATACATCCAACAGTTATTATAGAAGGTTATAATAAGGCAGCAGTTATTGCTGAAGAATTAGTAAATAAATTGGCTCAAAATGTATCAATGGATGATGAAGAAACATTAATAAAGGTTGCAAAGTCTGCATTATCATCAAAAATAGCATCAATTTATTCAGATAGATTGGCAAAAATAATTGTTGATGCTGTTAGGAAAGTAACGGATGTTGTAGAGCTATCAAGTGGAGAAAAGAAAATAATTGTAGATCTTGATTCATTAAAGATTGAAAAGAAAATCGGTTGTGGTGTAGAAGAAACATCCTTAATAGATGGAATAGTAATAGATAAGGAAAAAATACATGGAGAAATGCCAAAGGTTGTTTCAAATGCAAAGATAGCATTGATAGGTGATGCTATTGAAATTAAAGAAACAGAAACAGATGCTAGGATAAATATATCTTCCCCAGATCAATTAGAACAATTTTTGAATAAAGAAAGGGAGATGTTAAAGAAAATGGTAGAAAAGATAAGAGAAGTAGGAGCAAATGTTATATTTGTACAAAAGGGAGTTGATGATTTGGCAGCTTATTATTTGGCAAAATATGGAATATTGGCAGTAAGGAGAGTTAAGAAATCAGATATGGAAAAAATAGCGAAAGCAACTGGTGGAAAAATTATAAATTCCATTGATGAATTATCAGAGAATGATTTAGGATTTGCGGAATTGATTGAAGAGAGAAAAGTTGCAGATGAAAATATGATATTTATAACTGGATGTAGAAATCCAAAGGCTGTTACAATATTAATAAGAGCAGGATCTGAGCATGTTGCAGATGAAATTGAAAGATCTATAAACGATGCAATTAGAGATGTTGCAACAGTAATTAAATATGGAAAAGTAATTGCTGGAGGTGGTGCATTGGAAATGGAATTAGCAGAAGGAATAAGAAAAGAAGCTAAAAAGGAATCATCAAAAATACAAATGGCAATGCTAGCATTTGCAGATGCATTGGAAGCAATACCAGCCGCATTGGCAGAAAATGCTGGTATGGATACTATAGAAGCAATGACACAATTAAGAGCATTGCATGAACAAGGTAAAAAATGGGCTGGAATTGATGCAATTGAAGGTAAAGTTGGAGATATGTGGAATAAAAATGTAATAGAACCAGCAAATATAATTATACAAGCTATAAAGTCTGCAGTAGAAGCTGCTATAATGATATTGAAGATAGATGATGTAATTGCTGCAGTGGGAAAATCAATGGAAGGTGGATCATCTGGTAAACCAGGAGAAGAGGGAGAAATAGAAGAATAGTTTTTAAAAGATTTATAAATATCAAAATTTTTTATTTTTTTATGCCATCATCAGAGTATGAACTTATGCCAACGGATCCAGTTGAAAAATTGGTTGAAGAGATAGAAAATTTAAAGGATGATTTAGCTACATTAAAAAGTGAATTAAAGAATAATATTGAAGAAATAAAAAGACAGGTTTCAATTCCATCTGAAACAAATCCAATAATTAAAAAAGAGGCTCAAGCTCAAATGTATTATGCACAATCAAACATAGATACTTCATTTTATAAGGAAATTGTAAATTCATTGATAAAAAGCAATATAGACTTACAAGCAAAAATATCGGAATTGGTGGTTGTTACAAATAATTTATATAAAGAAATAAAGAATTTATTTGATATATTTAAAGAAGCTGCTTTATTAAGGCCAAAAGAAAAAGAAACAAATGAAAATAATATAGAACTATTAAAGAGAATAGAAAACTTAGAAAAAGCCAATCTAAAAGTGGCAGAATTATTAGATAATCTTAAGAAACAAATGGAGAATATAAAAGGTAATCAAAGTACAAGTTATACAAGTTCATCAATACAAAGTTATAACAAAAGGATATAAAAATTAATAAATTTTTTTAATATCTTTATAAAATGAAATTACAAACTCAACTTATTAGTTATTTATTGTTGGGAGTTATTGTAGTTGGTTTGTCAATAGGGATATATGAATGGGGTGTACCACTAATACAAAAATCCCAAATTAGGTCTACGGTAAGCGATATTCAGAATCAATTAACTTCTTTGTCAGAAGCCATACCATCTGTTGTTCAAAGCAGAGGATCTCAAACAATTACATTAAATTTACCCAAAGGTTCTTTGAGTATGTATAATAATTTAATTCAATATTCGTTTCAATCGCCTGCAATTTACTATAATCCATCTATTTCTGTAGTTCCAATAAATTATAATATATATATCCCATGTAATGTTAATAATTCTATTTCAATACCTTCATCCGGTTATAATTCTATTCAATTATGCGGAATTCCTAATCTTGTAGTTAAAGTAAATTCTTCTAATATAATAATACAAGATATAAATAATAATACTCTAATATTACCTTTAGCAAGTACTAATAGCGTTATAACACAATATTTTGATTTTAATATAAAGGTTCAGAATAATAATGTATTATTCATTCCTCAATATAATACTGGAATAGCTGGAGTATCATATTATCCAGAGTGTTTACTTTCAGCAACCCAATTAGGTGGAATTATACAATATCAGGTAGCATGTAGACCAATGTATAATTCTCAAAATGGACAATGTGAATGGATAATAATAGAACCAACAGGACAGACATCGACCACAACAAATGGAAATTCTGTCAATATAAATTTGCAATATAATGGATTAAACATTGTTAATAATCCAAATTCTACTGTTTGTAATCAATTAGTATACTACTATGTACAAGCTTCTATTGTATAATGCCAGTAAATGCAATAGAAATCGTATTAATAACTTTAATATTATTTTTTATTTCTCAATCAATGATTTTATATTTCAATAATATAACAAATCCATCAAATTACAATAAAATAGTTTTAAATTATATAGAATCAAATGTTGAATTTTGTATATACTATTCTTATCTATATAATGCAAATCTTTTTTGTCAACCTTCACAAAATTATAAATTTTCAATAAGTGCGATTAATAACTTTGTATATATATCTTATAATGGAAATTTATTATCAATAAATTTGAATAATAATTCTTATTTTCATCCTATTTATGGTCAAGGTTCGAACTCTTTCTTTTTACAATATAAGAATTATTCTTCAAATTCTATTTTGTATATAAGTTAAATTTATATTTTCCCAAGTTTTCATTAAATATATGAACAACGTTTATGATTTTATCGATGATGTTGTAGATGTAATAAGAAAAAAGATTGAAATAAAAAGAAAATTAAACGAAAG
>Ga0208447_100116_pt1 | contig 14415 bp, 22 predicted proteins | sample BED_Slide_host_7_FD_187139 | JGI IMG/M metagenome (GOLD analysis project Ga0208447, IMG submission 187139) | Extremophilic microbial mat communities from Yellowstone National Park, USA - BED_Slide_host_7_15 (SPAdes) (version 2) | ecosystem: Environmental > Aquatic > Thermal springs > Hot (42-90C)... | reverse complement strand
CAGACGAAGGGACGTAATAGGGGAAATGATGATAATGAAGATAAAACTGCAGACAGATGAGGACAGTGACTCTTTATATGTGGTGCTGGAGAATGATGGGAATCAATTGCTTATTTTAGGCGTTGGTTTAACTTTTCATGAGGCTATTTACGATGCTGAAAGGAGGGTAAATGAGTATAATGAGTATAATGGTGAGGAATGGATTGAAAAAATAGAGGGTTTAGAGAGGGCATTTAGTCAAGACACTTTATAAAAAATTTGGAATTTTTTTATAAAGTAAAATTTATAACCCATAGTGATAGGGATACTTGACCAAAATGAGTAATGAAATGGTTTACGGGAAAATACTTCATGAAACGCCAGCCCTTGCGCTAGCCCGAATTGACTTAATGGGCGGTGATATTGCATTATATATAATAATAGATAAGGAAAAACCTGCAGTGCTGGGGGTTGGCCTGTCGAGGCGGCAGGTATTCGCAAATGCGCGTGATAATGCTGTGGATGATGAAATGCTTGAAAAGATTGAGGAATTAGAGCTGGCGTAAGATTTTTGATTTCTGTTAATTGTTCACGAATTCTGTGGGGTTTAAGAAGTAATTTAGACAAAGAGTGGCTTAGAATTACTCCTCCAGTCTTCCTTTCAGTCTTTCTCTCAGTCTTTCCAGTATTTCCTCGCACACCGCATTATCAACATCCATTACTGTTAGGTGCGCACCTCTCCATATACCCACGAGTTCGCACTTACCACGAGAATACTCTAAATCAATAAAAGGCCCACCCTCAATTACATCAATATCGAAACCTATTAATTGCTTAGTTCTAGCATTAACATAATATATTAAACCATTTGCATAATCCAAAAACACATCAATGGCTTTATAGTTCTGCGCCTTTACATGATTTTCCAAGTCATCCTTTATGAGTGTCATTTCATACTCCAAATCCATCTGTCTAGGAGTGACCATATGATCAGTTAAAACATCATCTCTGGTTTTTATGCTTAATGCTAGAAAAAGAATGGATGTTAGAAAAGAGGGGCTCAGAATAATGCTTAGAATAAGGTTTCAGTGGTAGTAGTAATGGAAGTCAAGTGACACTCTTTCCAGTATTTCCTCGCACACCGCATTATCAACATCCATTACTGTGTTCACACCGCCCCACGCACCTTTGAGTTCACACCTACCGCGAGAATACTCCAAATCAATATTAGGCCCACCTACCGTTACCCCAACATCGAAACCCACCACATCCATAGTCCCAGCATCAACATAATATATTAAATCCAGTGCATTATCCAAAAACTCATCAATGACCGCATAATTCTGCGTCTTCACGCTCTCCTCCAAGTCATTCTTTATGAGCGCCATTTCTTGTTCCAGTTCCCGTGCAAGTCCCGGTTGAGTAATCATATTGGTCAGTTAATACGCCATCTCTAGTTTTTATGCTTAATGGATAAGGCATGGTAATTGGATTTGAGTCCCGCTTTATGAGGGTATTAATGGCATTCCGTACCCAGTCACGAAGTCGGGCACATAATCAATTCTGCGCCCATTTGCTTCAACGTATTGAATGAAGTCGCTTATGGTGGGTCTGGAGTGGTGCCAATACTCCCAGTATTGAATGAAGTCCGCCGCAACTCCAGCCACTGCGGGGGTAGCCATGGATGTCCCGCTTAACGCTACCAGCCACTTCCCAACCATGTATTGCTGGGGGAATTGCACGTATTGATCCGCAGCGCTAACAATCATTACGCCTGGCCCAATGAAGTCAGGCTTCAGGCCCGTTGGTGCAGGGCCAATGCTGCTGAACCATGCTAATCTATTATTATATGTATCCCATGCCCCAACAGCCATTGCCCCACTCGCTATTGCTGGAACATCTACGTCGCCCGGAATATTCCCATTATTCCCAATCGCAACGAATACCCATACTCCACGGCTCGCTATGGCGTCAACGGCTAAACTAATGGGGTCAAGCCCATTGCTTGGGACACTGGCTCCCCAACTACAGCTCAGTATTTGTATCGTATTTGTATGATTATAGACATAATTAAGGGCGGTAAGTATTGCGGAGGCGCTTGCTGAGCCGTCCCTGTGGAATGCCTTTATCATTATTATTTTAGCCCCCGGCGCCACTCCATGCCAGCCGGGATTAGTTACTCCCTGCATTGCTATTATTCCAGCCACATGTGTTCCATGCCCATTAAGATCCATGAATGGATAGTAATGATACTCCTGGTAAAAGCTTGACTCAAACGCCAACGCCTGGCTCCAGCTACCATTCACTTCAGGACTCCATGTTAATACCCTTCCAAGCGCACTAACTAGGAGAGTTATGGATGTGTTTAGGTCTGGATGCAGGTAATCCACGCCAGTATCAATTATCGCCACAGTAACGTTCTGCCCAGTCCACATGTCATTATAATTCAATGCGGTCAGCAACTCATCGCTCTCATTCCAGCCAGGGTAATTATTTGGATTAGGGTACTCAAGTGGAATAATGCTGGCTACAAGGCTTTGAGCCGTGTATGTGCTTATAATTGTGGGGCCACCCTGAAGCAATTCCCTCGCCTCGCTCCTAGTCGCATTAACCTCATACACCGTGAAGTTACCGAAGAACCAGTGATCAATGACTTCACCAACAGGTGGCTTCAGTGTTCCCGGCATTGTTACGTATAGCAATGAATAATTATTTGGCAGTGATTGTAGGGATAATATATAGCCATTGCCCAGCATTGATCCAAGAATCCCAATCCCCATGAGGATGCCCAGCAGGGACAGGGAGACGGCGTATAAATTACTCCTATTCCTCTTCTTAACGAATCTAGTCATTATACTCGCCTCCTTAGCGTTGACCAATCAAGATTAATATCATCAAGGGCAGTCATTATCATTATTACGCTGAGTGGAACAAGGATTAGGAATAACATGGTGCTGGAATACAGGGCGTAAGTAATGCTAATATAGAGAATGCCGAGGCTAATAATCACCACAATGACTTCCAGGAATATATCGATGGGCATTAACCAGACAGGCACAAGGGTCTTACCATACACGGCTTGGTAAATATCATCCAATTGATCGAAGCCAGCGAGAAAAAGGAAAAACGCCAGGAGTGGAGTAATTGAGATTAGAATTGAGGCAACTAGCAATAATAAGGCGAATGTTATGCTAGCCATAACTATTCTAGCTGGATTCATGAAGAGCAAGTGGAAAAGAGTTATTTATGATTATCCTTATCTTTTATTGCCCTATAATGCGTTTAGGACTGGGTCATCTAATCCCGGCCTGAGGGTGGCGAACGTGACCAGTAAATCATTAAGCGTGACTGGGATATCTGCGCCAAGCTGTGGCCTCGTTGTAAGCGTTAAGATTACGGCGAAAGCCTCATCAGTATAAGTCCACTGCTCCCTCACGCATTTAACGCCAAGCATTGAATTAATTAATTGCGCAGTGGATGGGTGCCCAACGAAGCATCTCAAGTTATAATTCTGCAACACTGCCATCATGCTTGGCAACATGTAATTAGGTATTCTATATAACCCTACCTGCATGGGGTTCTGGAACGCACTCACTGGGAGCGCGTTAAGTATGACCCCATTTAGCCCAGCGTGGGTAGAGAGTAGGGCCATGATTTGGTCCTCCACCGGTATGTTTGGTGCCTGCATGTTAATCGATTAATTGATTAATGCTTTCCTTTAAATTTATCGGTTAAATTAAATCATTTATTACCCGTGCAAGCGCCTCATCGCTCTCGCTTTGCCTAATGTAACGCTGAAGCATGTCCAATGATGAGTGGTGTATGAATTTCGCCACTGCGTCCGCACCAACCATTTTAGCCATGTGATTAATGAATGCGTATCTCAAGCTATGCGTGTTTATCCCCAGTTCCTGTTTAGCGAAGCGTTTAGTCCTATTAATCATTTTATCATCATCATCAATCACTTGAAGGATTAATCCCTTATTTAGGTTGAGGTTCCTTGGAATAATGATTTTCCGGGTAATATTCCTGCTCCGCTTCTTGCTCACTAAAACCTCTATGATGGTGTTTTCCGTGTCAACCCATTCCTTAATGCCCCTCACTGCCTCGCTTATCCTAGCCCCATTCAGTAATTGAATAAGTAGGATAGCGCTATACCCATAGCACCGCAACGATTTCGCTTCGCATGCCCTCATCTTCCGAGTAATGATTGCCATCGCGTTCTCAAAGGAAATATTTTTATCCCAACCCATTAATTACCCCCCACTTCCCAGCTAAATATTTTTTATTACCACCGCATGATTAAGATAGTTTACGTTGGTTTTATAAATACATGTTTTCATTAAGTATTATGAAGATTGAGATTAGGATTAATGACTTAACTAATATTAGCATTAAGATCGGTAAGGGCAGTCACCAGCATGAATTCAGTGTTAAGTATGTGCGGGGCGATGGGTATTACGCCTGCAGTGACCTGCTTGAACAGGAATTAGGAGTTAAATGCATTAAACTACTTAACACAATTAAGCTGGGCGATGTAACGATTAGGTTCAGGGGAATGAGCGCCATCCTATTTCAGGGAAATAAGCAGGTATATGTGGGGATGGGGAATAAGTTACTCCCCTCATCCGAGTTACTCCTTATACGGCTGGGAAGCACCTTGGCAGGCATTCAACAATCACGGGTAAGGAGGTGGGGAGCACTCATTAAATCCAATGTATTAATGAATATTAAGCTAAACATAAATTCCCAAGTAAACAATTGATTCATGAAACGCTTAAGCCTAATGAAGCCACGCCTGCGGTACACGAATCATGGCATTGAGTTATTCATTGATGGGAATATCACATATATTCAGGGCAAAATTAGGAAGGGGCACATAATTCTCAGAATATACACCACTCATGAGGAGAAATTAATCCTGCTCTGCCCCACCCACCACAAATTAAGGAATAAGGGGGGCCGAATAATAATCATGAATGATAATGATGGAAAAATAACGAAAGTGGATGAAATAAGGTATGAAGTGAAAAAAGAAAAGTGGAGTGAATGCCCATATTGCGGATTATAGTGGCAACGGTTTCACAAATTCAGTACTATAACTCCCATCATATTTAAATAAATAAAACTCAAGTAATTGCAAATACCGACCCCACTCCTCCTTCCTGACATAGTAAACACTCCTCCCCTTCCCCTTCCTCTTCCCATACCTATAAACTATACCATGTTCCCTGTTGATTGTACTGTTGACACTTTTAAGGAGGGTAAGGAGGAGGGGGGCAGAGGTATGGCACACATGTTTCCACGTATATACCACCCACGCGCCCCGCCAGGAGGAAGGATTTATTTTTTGTATTGATCTCAAAAGGATCACCCTTAGATCGTCGTTATTTAGATCGTCGTTATTTAGATCGTTTGTTTCTGTTTTGCGCATGGTTTAGGTTTCTTTTGGGGGTTTTAAAGTATTACGTGTCATTATTATAATGTGAAAAAAGTATGTGAAATTATTTTGGAATAAAAGAAGAATAGAGTGGGAATTACTTTACCTTGACTTTCCTTATTAAATTACGTGCTTGATCAAGATTAACCACAAGGCACTCCTTAAACTCATAATTATCCCGTGGCCTTGAGTTATTACAGGTATCAACTAATATATCGAAGTCCTTTCCCATGCTGAATGTTTTCCTATCCGTTGACTTATTGACCTTGCTTGCCTCAGCCCTACCTCTTTCAAGCTTGAATTTAACGCAGTTCACGAACTCATTCGGCGTCTTGCTCGTGGTCTTGCATGTATTAATGAGTGGGGCGAAGACCTTATCCATTGGTTTCTCGCCCTCCTTATCGCCACTCAGGTACTCGCTTAGTAATGTGGAGTATTGCTTCGCCACTTCCTCCACTGGGCTCTCTTGCTCCTGCACTGCCTCAGCGGCGTAGCGCTTCAGGAACATTTTCATTAATAATCACCTTATTTTCTTATTGAACCTGCTGCTGCTCATTATTGCGTGCTTCGTTGCTTTCGTGGTTACCACAGCCAATACAACTGCCAGCGCTATTACCGCGATTACGGCGTATATGACGTAGTTTGGAAGCGAGAATGCGAATGATGATGCGTATGTAGCCACTATTTTATCATTTGTTCCAGTTACCAGGTTCACGCTTGTCGTGTTTTGCTTAGCCCCATTCACCGTCATTGATTGGAATGTATACATGTAGGGGTATGCCGAGACCTTGCTTGGGAATTTCAGGGTTAATCCCGTGTAGTAGTACAGCGTGGCGTTCGTGGTGAATTGCTGGGTTGGGTAACCCGTGGCAGTCATATTAACCGTTACAAATATTGGGGAACTGGAGACATTAGCAACCGTTGCCCCAGTCCCACCAATTACGGCGGTTGAATTAACTATATCAGCTATTCCAACCATGTAATACGATCCCTTAACAATGTATAAATAATTGCCATTGCTTGCATTCACCGTAGCCGTTCCAGTTGAAGATGTGGTTGCGGTGAATTTCGCTCCAGTCTTGCTTATCAGAGTCACGCTTACGCCACTCAACGCGGTTCCCGTGGGGCTCTTTACCGTTATTGTGGATGCGTGTAGCGCCATGGCTATCATTAACAACGCGAGTGGGAACAGGTATATCTCTCTCTGCATACGTATCAAAACAGATACATTAAAATAGATATTTATGTTTATTCACTGCCTACCCCCACCACCACATGGGGGAGGATTATTTTTACTTCCCCTTCTTTTTCTTCTCCTTCTTCCCGCAATCGGATGGGGCACCGTCTAGGCATCCACTCATGTTTCTCCCCCTTAACTCTGGAAGTAGTGGTTTTTATTATTTATTTTTAACCCCATGCTCTTCCCATCGTTTCTTTAACCTATTTATGTTCGCATTAATCTTATTTATGTCCGTATTAATCCTGGTCTTTATTCTATTTAATTGTATATTACTTAATTGTATACGGGATTTATTGAAGCGTGGCCTATTGAATCTTAACCTGCTTTCCTGCTTAATCTCGTGCTTCCCAAGGCCATAAAAAAACCCACCTACTCCAGCGGTTCCAAGAACCCCTAATGAAAATGTTCCTGAAAGGTTTTGCCCGAATAGGTTAGTTAGGAGATTGCTTAGCCATGTCTGTATTGCGGGCCAATTCACTATAATTAATCCACTACTGCTTAGCCAGAGCAGGATTAGAAGAAAGAAGCCCAGCCCAATAGCGGTTATTTTTAGTATTGCCTTCGTTGCATAGCCAATCAGTGCCCCTACCGTGAAGCCTCCCACTGCCTCAGTTGCAACGAGGGTAGTTATGTCCATATATGGGGCCTGTTTTAATTGTTTTTATTTAGTCGCACGTGTGATTATAGCCTCTTAACCAGTTTCATTACTTTCCTTCTCTCAATGAATGCCACTGCCAGGAGGACTCCTACTATTATTAATATAGTATATAATAAAGAAGAAGCATACGCCACTTGATTAATTGAACCAATGTCAGCCACTGCGGGTAAATACCCAGCCTTCACTGCGCCTATCATCAGGAAAAACAGCCCCATGATTAGGATATAGAATACGAACACGGTTCCCTCAGTAATATAATTATGTGATACAAGGAATGAAACAGCGAGAAGCATTATTACAAGGAATGTAAGCGACTCACCTATGAGGAACGGATTCAAGAAGCCGTTTACCATGCTTAGCCCTGCGAGGAGCAGTAGCACGAGGAATATTGAGTTTATTAGTCCCTCCTTCTTATTCATGTTTATGGCAGGCATAGTGTTACGCTTAATGTGAGATATTTATGTTTAACTTATTGAGCAATGACCATGAAACTGTCCCCACGGGAAGCTAGAGTCTTTTCAGTAACCTGTCAATGTACTCCAGCAGGAATGGATTAATTAGGATTGGGGTATCATCGGATTCAAGCCTATCCCTAAGCGTCTTCAGTACCTTGATAGTGAAGTCCTTATTGAAGACCCTTAATTCGCAATGTAATTCATCAGCATGGTAATGAAACCAATTATTGCTCACTATCACGAAGTTGCCTCTGCTCAGGTATTTATGTGGGGCGCCTAAAGCGTTTAATTCCGCATGTAATTCCCTGCCCAAGACCAGGCACATGGCGCCCCTCTCCACTAAAACAGCCTCAATCATGATTAACCACTACACTCATTATTTATAATGCTAACATTTTTTATGCTGGCAGGCAGGCGGGCGTTAAACATAAATAATACATGTTTGGCTATATTCTTGACCCATATGGCGAAGGTCATAGGAACTGGCGATTCAGCCGTAAGGAATTTCGTGAGCCAATGCAAGGCTGCAGGTGGAATACCAATAATAAGGGATAAGTATGGTGGAAATGTGCTCCCGAATGGTGAAGTAGTGGTTGCCTGCTGGGGCAAGGCCAGCCAGGTGCCCGGTGGAACAATAACTGGCGTCTCCAGCGCAATAACGGATCTGCTTTCCTCGAATGCAAGAGGCAAGTACAAGCAATTAATGTAAGCAATCAACCCGGCCCCAATGGGGCCGGCCATCTTTATCCTTTTTCCTTTTCGGTTTTAGGCGTTATGTTAGATACTGTTCTTGCCACGGGAAACTTACCACGGGAAATTATTATAATACTATATTATAATATAGTATATTATTCCCGTTCCTGCACAATCAGATATAATCATACCTGTGATTATTTAATGAATGACGTGAGGTAAGCATAAATACATGCCGTCGAGTTCTTCTAGCCATGGTAGTTCCCATCAATATCACGGTTCTAAAGGGCCTTGATCAATTGAGCGCGCAATTAATGATTGATGGTTATACTCTAGGCGGTGCACAGAATTCCTCAGGGGAGGTTATTGATGAGTTCCAGACAGATGTATTGATTATAAGATCCAGTCTGGACTTCATTGATGAAATCATTAACGATAAGATTAATGATCTGGGTAGCTTAGTGATTGAGGCTTTTAATGCAAGAAATGGCAATACGTATAGGGATTTCATTTATTACCACTCGATTCCCTGGTTCCCAAGTTTCAACGTTCAAGCCCTAACAGAAAATGAACCTATTTTCGCCACACGATGCATTCCCAAGATTTTCTACAGGACACATGCATTACAACTCTTCAGTAATGACCCATCAATCCCAGAATACAAATTAACATTTGTGCCAACAACGGAGTGGTTATGTGCTGAGCCTTATGATGCTTACATATCATTCCACCTCGCAGATCTCCTTCGCAACATGAATATGATAATGAATACGCCTTACAGGGAATTCATAAATTACGTAGAATGATAATTACAGGGTTAAGCATTACTGAATTAGAGGGGGGATTTCATGAAGTGGGTAACGCATTTTGGAGGTGCATCACTGCTCACTGTTGGGTTTTATTTTGCTGGATTCCCATTAAGTCTTGGATTAATTACGGGTTTCCTGTTGGGGAGTATTTTGCCTGACCTCATGGATATCATGATGGGTGCCCCACGAATTGTTCCTCACCGCAATATTTTTTCCCATAATGTTCTCCTGGGGGCAGGAATATTATCCCTCTTCGTATTATACCCCTACACATCGCTTCTGGGCCTCGGCATTGGTGTTCTGCATCATGATGCGTTGGATGTCATTACGAGGGGAGGAATTTATGTTGGTTCTAAGCGCGTCCGTGGAAAATTATTAGCGTTGAACCCCATTCATAATGCCTTAATCCTAATCCTGCAGGGACTCATTGCCCTCTATATTATTTATATTGTTAAGCCGTACCTCTTCTAGATAATAATAAAAATAGGTCAGGGAATTACCTGGGCATGCTAATAATTAATCTGGTTAGCGCGTACGGCGTATTCGGCATTTTTGGTTTATACACTATCTTCGTTCTCGTGCCAATGCTGGTCTCCGGACTCGTTGAGCATGCCCTAGGCATTGATGCTTACTTCCAGAGAATATTCATTGACGCCGTCCTACCACTCCACCTTAATCTTGATTTCAAGGATTTCGTTCACACAGTATTATTCTTCCCATTACTGGAGGAGGTGGTTTTCAGGGCCGTCCCCCTAACCCTGCTCGGTGTTCCCGGACTAATCATTGGCAGCGTGGTGTGGGTCTTCATGCATCCAGCGTGGCAACTTGATTACCTCGCCACCGCTGAACTTGGAACCAAGGCATCATTCATGATACTGGATTTAATGTTTTACGGCTTAAGTGCAGTTTTTTACGGCATCCTTTGGGTCACTGGCGCAGGATTAATCGCAATCCTCATACACATGTTCCACAATGCGTGGGTAACAATTGCTTCCCGCCACTCCACCGCAACAATATACACGCAATCACGCTTCGTTAAGCATCGTTAAAATCTACTTTTTTTCTATTTCCACCCGCTTAACGTGGACTGGCGCCCGGTCTACTTTTTCTACTTTTCTACTTTTTTCTACTTTAACATGGGGACTGGAGAAAAAACACTTACTATAGTAAGCCCACGCATCCCCACACGAATTTTTGCGCAGAGCTACATGAAGTAGAAAAAAGTAGAAAAAAGTAGAAAAAAATGCGTGCTGCGGGCACATGCGCCTGATCTACTTTCCCTACTTTTTTCTACTTTTTTCTACTTATCATGAATTTGCGCCTGATCTACTTTTTTCTACTTTTTTCTACTTTTTTCTACTTATCATGAATTTGCGCAAAAATCTACTTTTTCTACTTTCCCTACTTTTTTCTACTTTTTTCTACTTTTGGATTGGCTCCACATACACCTATGGGGAAGTAGATCTGGCGCCAAAAGTTTAAAGTAGAAAAAAGTAGATAAGTAGAAAAAGTAGATCTGAGGAGCGGAAAGAAAAAAGTAGAAAAGTAGAAAAAGTAGACCTGAGAAAAAAGTAGAAAAAGTAGATCTGAGGAGCGGAAAGAAAAAAGTAGAAAACTTGCACTGGGTTAAGCATAAATATAGAAATACATGGTAGGAATTATGGCGAGAAAATCAGTAATAATGCTCGCAGTCCTGCTTGGGGTATTAATCGGAGTGCTTAACGCAACAATAGTGAACTCCGCAATCGCTAGTGGTTCACCCCCATCCACTACAACTACTACAACTACTACAACTACGATTATATCTTCATCCATGGTCTTGAGTCCTGGTTTTAATGCTACTAGTTTCGTGAATATCTTTAATGCGTATCATTATAGTGTGCGCCTTTTAGGTGGGGAGTCAGGGGTGGATAGCGTTATTAGGCCTGTCTTCGGTAATCCATTGGTGTTTTTTGATCCAGCAATCATGCCTATATTATATAATTATGCCCCACAATTATTCCCGGCAGGAATTAGTGGAATGAATATCACAATTATTGAACCGCCAACATACGCCATGCCCAGTAAGGTCATTGGTTTGAAATATAACTCCTCAGCAATCCTAGAAAATACCGCAAGCTCGGTTGGTTTGGTTGTGAATATAACTAAGGGATATGGGGTTCAATTTAGTGCAGGGGCTGGAAAATACACGAGTGAATACGTGGCTTATGCGTTCAGTGTTCCAAAACTAGCTATTTATAATGACTTGCCGGGAATAACTTTCACGCCATTATCAGGCGAGGGATTGATAAAAATAACGCCAACATTTAGTGGCGTGTCGAAGGCGTTTCTCTACATGGCATCATTTAATGGAACAGCATTAATTAATGCGGTGAATATCACGGCGTTGCAGAACAATACGGCATTCACGTACTCAGTGCCATTGGGTCAATACCCAATTGTTTTCTTCATATACATCATTAGCATACCGGGCGATTCCGTGTCATTCCACGCCAACCTAGCTGGTCTCGTCCTCATTAATACAGAGGTAACGGCTAATGATTATAATATTGGCTTCCTGAATTTTAATGACACATTAAATGCACCAGCACCCGCTCAAGCCTCAATTAGCGCCATGAATATAATGAGTCCAGCCGGTTTTCCAGTTTATATTTACACGAAAATCCCCATAACCAGTAGTGGAGTACGAATTATGGGGGTAACTGGTGGATCAACGGCTCCGCAGGGAGTCTTCATTAAGTTCCCGCCAAGTCCATTCCTAAACGAGCTTTTAACGCATTCCCCAGTTTCACTGCCATTCTCGGCATATGTTTCCTACATGCCATTATTCAGGCTCAATACTTCACTCATCAGTGCATTTAATGTATTGACTCAATACCCAGCCCTATACCCAGGTGGAATGCTTAACGCCACTGGCTACTGGAATAATTACATGAATTTCCTAAATTCCACGATCAATAAGTCGATGCCCTTCTATTACCGTTATAATGCAGGTGATACAATACCATTACCACTTTTATTGTTTGGTCGTATTCTAGCCCTGTATCCGTTTCTTTACCTGAATGATTCTGGAACAATGTTCCTACAGGTACTTATCCCAACGGATCTATATCAAGGCAAATTATTTGGCGTTACTACATTCGCCAGAAGCTTCTTCACAAGGTACCCGCCAGTATTGACTCCGCAACCCATATCATTTGATGGCTTTAAGTTCCTTATCTCTCCATCAATGTTGGGGAACATTACGTCGCTGAGTAATGCGACGTATAATATTCACTTCATGCAGGGGTATCCGTTTAGGAACGTCATGATAAGCCTTAATAATGTGGTGAATGGCGACGTGATTTGTATCCCATTGCCGAGGGGCGTGGCTAGGATTAATGCCACGATTATTGGGAATGCTAAGGCCGAATTGAATAGCGTTGGGGCACTGCGGAATGAGGCGTGCTACTCAGTTCTAATAAATAGTACCTCCGCTAATATTGCTCTTTCAATGACTTACTTCCTACAGGCTAAGCTTCATTTACTGGATAAATTAAATCACCCATTACCATTCGCCACGCCATTAATAATTGGGAACGGCGTGAAGATGCTTGGCAACGCAAGCCTCCCGCCGGGTTCCTACATTGCCTCAATACCTGCGCATCCACATGGATTCCAATTAGTAATTAATGGTCAACCAGTCCCCAATGGAGTGAATGCGGTTAACCTAACGCTTACACTGAACACGACTGGGACAGAGCTGAACCTGACGTATAGGGTGCCGGTGGTGATTAATTTGAATATTGTTGAGGCGCCGACGGGATTCATTAATGTGGTTGGTCACATACGTGATTATTATGGTGCCCCAGTCACCAATGCCCCAGTCCTTGTTGAATTATTTAATTCAAGCAATAATGCGTTACTGCTTAACACCACGGTTACCACAGATGGTAACGGCAATTTCCATGTGAATAGCCACATTAAGGTATCAAGCATGGGATTAGGAACGCTCTCAAGCTCCAGCCCAGTCTATGCTGAGGCAGTATACCCGGGAAGCAGTGATTACGTGAATAATCAAACAGCGACGAATCAAATACAATTAACCTCAACCAGCTCCACGTCATATAATTTTGACTTACTCTTCATACTCATTGCGTTAATACTTGCCGTGGTTATTATAATGGCCATGCGTAAGGCGTCGAGGCACGCAATAATGAGCAGCAGTAGGTTCAATAAGAGGCGTTAATTCCCCTCCTTCCCTTAAAATTAAAAAAATCATTATTTTTCATGAGGATAACTTTATTATGCCTGCATTTATTTTATTACGATGAATAACCAATTAGTAATCGCCATGGGCCTACTCCTGATAGCGGGGGCTGGCTTAGTGATTAGTGCATGGATTAGGATTAGCGTGACGCCATCAGTTTCAGGATTCATTATGGGCGCCGTGGTGGGTGCAGTTATTTCACAGTATTTCTTCAAGAAGCCTGAGCCCCAGCCAATCTATGTGGGGAACGTGTTTGAGGCTAATGATGCTGGCCGCATTATTCAATACGCATTTAGGCGTATTGGGAAGGAGAATGGTAGGACGGCTGGGTGATGCTGAGTGGCTTATTACCAGAATCCCCCTCCACCACCATCCCCACCACCTGACGTGGAGTGGCTCATTAGGACTATTACGAATAATATTAATGCGTCGCTGGCTGAAGTAATTAAGGAACAACAGGAGCAAATTGATGCCTTGAGGCGTGAGCTTGAGGAGCTGAAGATTCAGCAGACCAAGACTAATCTGGCATATGTGAGGGAGGTGGTTAAGGGAGTTGAGCAGGCTAAGATTACTGATGCGTTAGGTGAGGTAAGTAAGTCACTTATGGATGAGTTGAGGACTAGGGTCGCGGAGAGCATTAAGCCCCTCTATGAGAATGACGCCATTAAATCAATCATGTCCCTGCAGGAACAGGTTAAGGCATTCACTGAGGCACTACATGGTCTTGAAGAGAAGGCTACTCAGCAGGAACAGGAATTAAGGAACATGGGGGAATTAATGGGGCAGGTTCAGGAACTTAGGAAGGAAGTCTCAACAATCACTGATGAAATGAATGCCATCATAACTAATCTAGCCACCATGCATGACTTAATAATTAACATTAATAAGGGAC
>Ga0208447_100115_pt1 | contig 14448 bp, 19 predicted proteins | sample BED_Slide_host_7_FD_187139 | JGI IMG/M metagenome (GOLD analysis project Ga0208447, IMG submission 187139) | Extremophilic microbial mat communities from Yellowstone National Park, USA - BED_Slide_host_7_15 (SPAdes) (version 2) | ecosystem: Environmental > Aquatic > Thermal springs > Hot (42-90C)... | reverse complement strand
CCTAGGTTTGATAACCTCAGCACTACGAGTTTCTTCTTGTTCTTTTTGCTCCTAGTCCTTATCTCCCTTGTTTCTAGTATTTTCCAACCAGATTGTGGGTACACGAGGGAGTACCACTTGTGAGCTTTCTTTTGAAGTATTTAAATATAAGGGGGCTATCCATCCCCGCTTCAGAGAGGCGAGGTTTTTCGCCCCCTTAACCCCCTTTTTTATATAAGTGTTCCTGGAAATGGATAAACATATATAGGACGGGGAGCGGGTACATAAATGTATGGTAACAATAAAAGTAATTACACAACCCTCTTTTATTTCGTTCAATTTTATCTCGCAAAAATGGATTCAGTATATGAATTTAAGAAAAGATGTAATTGCGACAATGTATTATTTCACAGAACAAAATTACAAGAAGACAGACATAACAATATTACATGAAGCGGTAACTGTATTAGAAAACTTTAAACCTGATAAGCAAAGAGATGGTTTAATAGTCTGTGCTGATGTTTCAGATACAGATAAGGTATCAAAAAAGATGGCAACAATATTAAATGAAAATTGTGATGTTGTAATAACACCAACCGAATTTTCCGCATGGGGTTTGAAAAGAGGTGGAGTGTATTTACCTATTCATGTGGTTCCTCACGGATGTGATCTACCTTTACTTGAAAGAAGTGACAAAAAAATAGGATTTTATATATCAACCACCAACGAACAATTTGTAAGAAAAGGTTCATATATAGCATTGGAAATACTAAGAAGAATAAATTATCCTAAAATAATAAAGGTGTTTCCTGAGTATTTGAATTTTAACATACCTAATACTGAAATCTTAGGTAGATTGGGAAACACGTTAGAATTTTACAAGAAAATAGCAATATATGTATTACCAGTTTTAGGTGGTGCGTTTGAATTAACCGCATTGGAAGCGTTGTTCACTGGAGCGATTGTAATAACTACTGATCACCCAATTTTCTCACACCTACCCACAATTACTGTGAAAAGTGTGTATATACCACGAATGTCTTTACCACCTCATCTGTTAGAATACCACGAAGGAGGAGGATATGTACCAGATATAGAAGACATTATAAACAAAATAAATTATGTATACCAAAATTATGAGACGGAACTGATGAAACTTAAGAGGGTCTTACCTATAATAAGAAAAAAATACCATTGGCAAAACGTTGTTGATAAAATGGTTACAGACTTAATCTCGTTTTTATGAACTACCCAGCCCTGAAGGGCTAGGTTTTCAGCCCCCTTAACCCCCAAAAAGTTAAATTTTCCCCTTCAAACATATACAACAAACCTTGCAGGGGTTGAAGATGTCAGATAATCGTACGATAACTCAGTTAATCCCCATTATTATTGACAATATAAATCAAGGGAACATAAAGGGATTTTTCTCAATCCTTTTAGAGAAGCCAAAACAAATTATACCTGTGGAAGAATATTGTGAAATGTTAAAAGAGCAAAAAGTAGAGACTGGTAACACTATCGGATTCATATCTAATATGGACGGAGTTCTTTTTAGATCAGCTTATTTATTTCCATTTGTTGATTACACATTAGTAGAACTCGTAGTAGCATACATTACATCATTACGATACACCGTAAACTTTAGAGGGATTACTTTTTGTCCTACTAATATAATATACAGCATAGCTATTGTACGAGAATCACTTATGTTGTCTCAAAAACCGACAACTGCAATAGAAATAATCAATTTACAAGAAGTTGCTCACAGGACTGGTCTAACAAAAATAGTGCTAAAACATCTGTTTAGATGGGATAATAATGTTGTTGATGAGAAGAAAGTCCTAGAGATAGCAATAGAGTTCTCAAAATTACCTCTTTTAAATGGGTATAATTTAGATGAGGCTAAGAAAATAATTGAAGATTATTATGACCACAATGATACAAAATATAGGGCTGAAGTCAGAAAAATAATGCAAGCATATGAACGAATATTTCGCCCTTACCGCATAACATACACGTGAAGCTCCTCTCATAGAAGATAGTGACTATATGAGGACGGTTAGAGATCGAGAAAAACGCGGTTAGTTAACAAAACCATAGCTTGCCCCTGTCAAGAATTCTGATAACTTTTTATACACATCATCTAGCGTATATTTTGCCATAGAATTGAACTGTCTTATCCTCGCCATAGCGTCATGATCATATATTTTTACTTTTTCACAAACACTCCGATCAATTGGCAACCTTGAGATATCATGATAATGTTTTAAAGCGTATACACAATCTCCCCATTTTATACCATTATGATAAACAGACCCACTGAGTATACCGCAAAAAGGTTCATTTTTACACTCAGTTTTTTTGAACCTTGATGACCAGGATGGAGAACCCACTTTATATACATGTGCAATTTCTATATGAGGATAAATATCAATGGTATAACCAAGCCTCGCTGCAGACACGGTTAAATCAAAACTCTCTTTACCCCAATATTCACCTAAAGTTAGTTTTCCTTGTGCTTGTATTAAAGCCTCAATCACATCTCTTGTTATGGAATATGAAGGTTCTGTAGTCATTACAGTTTTGTTAGTGAGTGAGGAATATATGTAACCCCATTTCCAAGTATCTTTATTAAGGAATGAACCAAGGTTATACTTCGTCCTATCTACTCTTGGTGGTATCTTGTGTTTTAAAAATGGGTTATTTGGTATATCAGCAACAACTATTTTGGGTTGACCTATTTTGCTTTTACAAATGTCAAGAAAATTATCAGATAGGATGAGCATATGTGCATCCATATATACTAGACAATCATACTTATTATAATACGCATAATAACCAGCTATATTTCTTGCTTTACCAACACCATGTCCTGTAACTCTAGCTTGCATTACATTAGTAGGTACATATAATACAGGTGAATCTTCGTCTGTAACAATAAGAATATCTACATCTTTTCCTAATTTCTCTCTTATACTCATTAAAGTTAAATCTAGGTAGTATTTATCATCGGATATATGGTAAGGCATACCGATTAAGACTGACATATTACACATGTATCTATCTGCAAGAATAAAAAATTTCTTTGTTTCTACACTTCTATAGAACTACAATAGGTGAATTACAAAAAATGGGGGTTAAGGGGGCGGAAAGCCTCGCTAGCGGGGATGGATAGCCCCCTTATAGAAAGTTTAAATATCTCTTTTTCTAAACATCTTTTAGTCACACTAATGACGCTCCTCCTCAGCTCGATTGAGGGTATAATGAGACTGTGGGAGGAGCAACCGTCATCTCTCCCTTCCTTCAAGGGACTAGACGTAATTTGGATGAAAGTCCCCCTTTCAAGTGGGAGTGGTTCTCTGAGCCACTCGACTGCCCACCAAATGAGGGGCGTAGCCCCGAACCGATGGTGGGAACGATGAGCCCTCTGGAAGGGAACCCTCGCCCTTCCAGGGCGGAGAGGAAGTCAGAGTCCTGAAGGGTGGGAAGGTGGTCAGAAACATAAGTTTTATAAACTATAAAAATACTAGATTGATAGATATTAATGGTTGGAATTCCAGTTAGAAGGGCAGGAGAGAAAAATGCTGAACTTCCTGTTGAATCACAAAAACCCATATTAACTTGGGACGAATATGAAGCAATGAGGAAGCAATTCGAAACAATAAAAGCACAAGAATATGAACATTTTAGAAAACTGATAGCAATTCAGAATCCCAAACCACCAGAGGACATTTTTGACCTTTTTGATAAAATTATGAACATTACTGAAAAACTGAATAATAACAATAATACCAAATCGGAAAGTTCAATAAAGAATATATTCGACATAATAAATGCGTTATCTAAACTAGATGCTAATAAGATAGGCGAAGTCCTTGAAAAGCTTGGTTCAATAATTAAAAACGTGAACAAACCTCAGAATACATCATAAAGGTGTCAGAATGTTTACACAGGAACAATTATCAATAATTAATGATATAGTAATAGGTGTCATAGTTTCCATTGATTCTTATATAATGTATAAACTTGGTATGAGGAGTGTAGAAAAACGTATACAGAAGTTTATAAAAAGAATATCAAACAATCCTGAAATCATTTTGTCGTTTATTCATGGGATTATTAACAACTTAAAAGAAGATAAGGAACTCAAGAATGGTCTCAACACATTCATTGCTAAATCAATTATGTCTATTAAAGAAGATCAACAAGTCAGAGACGCAATAAATGAGCTGACTAAAGTATTCATAAACTCTGCACTTACACATATAAAAGAAAATACACCTCATATGTTAGAAGAACTAAGGAAGAATTATCCAGCTGTAGATTCATTGTTGAAGTTGTTAGAAAAAAAGGATCAAAAAGATAATACAGAGAACAAAAATATATCCTATTCTCCAAAAATACAAAAACCAGTTGTAGTAAAAAAAGAACATGATAAAAAAGAGACAACATAAGATGGATAGGAAACTAGTTTGTTAATGATAAAGCGAATGACAAACCCGCCGTTGTCAGCAGTTTTCGATAAACCGTAAAGTTTATGTCATTTGATATTATTTATAATTCCTAGCTCTTCTAATGAAAGTTTATAAACTTTTGTGTTAATATTGACATGTAGAAGAGAGCCCTACAGTGAACCCGAGGAGCAATGTGAGGGGGAGGATGGGTTCGATGAGGCTCCCCATGTCGTGGCTGGGAGTCCATACTCCCTAACCTAGGCGTGGGGAGCCAGACAAGGGGAATGAGGACGAGGGTTGATATGAAATATCATGAAACCCTATGAAAGTCCGACCCCCATTTCAAGGGCGGTAGTTCTCATACCCCTTAACCTCCTTTTCCATAAAAAATCGAGTCTATGTAGTTAAGTGTTAATGATGCCGTATATGACTTTTCACCTATCTCTTTGCTCAATACTATAACGCCTTTTTGATATAATCTTTTCGCAACATAGGTAACATAATATGACGCAACAGCTTTAGTAGGATATAAATTAGGATAGCGTTCTACTAGAAACTCTTCAATTTCGGATAGTTTTACTAATATTATACCCCTCCTGTATCTTTCTAATAAAAAATTGAATAACACATCACCAGCGAGTTTTATTCTACTTATATTTACATTATTGTTTGAATACCTTTTTTCATTCGGACTCATGTTGTTATTTTTTCCCATACTGTCCATATATCTATGTTAATTTCTGTCTTGATTAAAAATTTGTTTCCCTTAGTAGAGACTGAGATAGTACAACTAAACCTCTAGCCCCCACGTTTTAAAAAAGATGATAAAATAAACGACAAACCTCGCCCCTTCTAGGGACGGGGGAGGAGGGAAAGAGAGGACACACTTTAGTAATATTTATAAGTTTTATACACATAAGTAAAATTGAGACAACATGGCAAGGAAGAGAGGATATAGAGGTGTGATTGGTAAAGCCGCACTAAGAGGTAATATAAATAGGGGTCTTGAAGATGCGGCAAATAGATGGATAACTGGTGTATCACAAGCATCTAACTATTATAAGGCTGGTTTATTAGAATATTTAATGTGGTATGTCCCAAGAATCGAGCAAGCATATCAAGGTGCTCTAAACAGCAATAATGCTGGTACTATAGATTCCAGGATACAAATTGCTACTCAGATAATGAAAGAAACAAGTAGGTTGGCTGCCGAATACAGAAAATTGAAGAATGATAGGTTGATAAAACAAAAGATTGCTGCATATGGTGGCAATGTGGTAGATGGTGTTAATGTGACTGGTTTAGGTATTGGCGGAAATAACCCATTAAACTATATGAGCAACGAAACTCCTAAAAAACAAGCAATTAAAAACGTAATAACTCTCTAAACATATTACAAGTAAGCTAATATAAAATTTTAAATTTATTTTAATATTTTTTCATTTTTCGGTATATGTGTATGGGTTTTAAAACTTCTTTCATTATTATGTCGATAAAAGATGGAGGTAAAGGGACAAAAACCTCCTCCTTCAGGATTGGAGAATAGATACAAAATGAAAATCCTTAAAAATTATTCAGGAGAACAGAATATAATATGGTATCTATATTAATCCGTCAGAATCCTTATGTTGTAGAAGAACCTCAATACCGATATATTGGCGAAAGGATGGCTAATGAAATAGCTAAGGCTGTAGGTATTAAAAACACACGTCAATTACAATATCTAGCATTAGATGTAAGAGACGTATTTTATTATCCTTTTGTTCAATTAAAACCAAAAGAGAACTTAATACCACAACTACAACCAATTTGGGATATTGTAGCTTCTGCACAAAGATATAAAGAAAATATGGCACCAGATAACGCTACAGTAGCAAATAGAGAACTGAGTGAGTCAGCAGCTGTCGTATTTCTTACTTCAGTATTGCTAAAACTGAAGCAAGAAAACGAAGAAGTTTATAATAAAGTTGTAGAGGCTCTTGAAAATCCAGATATCGAGAAAAAGCAAAGAGAACAAGAAGCTAAAGAAGCCCAACAGAAGAAAGAAGGACAAAAAACACGACAACAACAAGGCTCAGGACAATGTCAAACTGGTATTCCACAACAAATACAACAAATAGATAAAGCAATCAACGATGCCGCAGCTCGATCTATAAATAAAGTACGAGAGTTTGTTGAGACTGAAAAAGAGATAGAACGAGTAATAAATATGATAAAAACAGCAGGTAAACAAGCTGGTGTTCATGGAAGATCTAGACTTGATCAAAGGGAATTAGAACAGCTGGCATTAAATGCTAAGGTTAGAGAATTGTTAAAATACTTGAGTGAAACAAAAATATTGAGTATAGTCGCATCAAAACTGAACAAATATGAACAACAAACACCAGAATTAACAGGCATTACGAAAGGATCCAAACTAGAAAACGTTTTACCTTCAGAGTTGGTATATCCAGAAGAGGAGCTTTATAGGAGATGGGTAGAAGGACAGCTACTGCTTTATGAGAAGTCAAAACAGGAAAAGAAGATGATATACGCATTATTAGATATTTCTGGAAGTATGGCAGGAACAAAAGAGTTGTGGTCTAAAGCCTTAGCCTTATCGTTATTAATAAAGGCACAAAAATTCGGATACCAGTATTGTTACAGGTTCTTTGAGTTTGAAACATCGGAAAAAGTTTGTATACCTCCATCCGATGTGGAAAAAGAGTTCATTACAATAGCATCGAAAGGAGTAGGTGGAGGTACAGATATAACAAAAGCCATACTAAAAGCCTTAGATGACCTTAAGGGAGTAAAAGGTGTAATGAAAACAATTTACCTTATAACAGATGGTGAAGATCAAATAGATGTTAAACAAATTGCGGACAAATTAGCGGAAACAAAATCGTTCCTGATATCAATCATGGTAGAAGGTGATAACCCATCTTTACGGGAGGTTTCAATAAAATATTTCTCTGTAGAGTTAACACCTCAAGGTATATTAGATATAGTAAAAGTATGATAAAAATAACAAGAGGTAATAAACAATGTCATCTGATTTGTTCTTACCAAAAGACCTGAAACAAGTTTTTAATGAAAACAAACAACGTATTATTTCTAGTGCAATAGAAAGTGATAAAATAGGTGCAGAAATCGGCTGTGCCTTTATACTTATACGCGGACAAAAGTATACTCAAGGGTTATGTACCAACGGTAGTTCTAGTCAAGTAAGTGTACTTCCTATATACGAACAACTTTATAATATAATCCAAGTCTACGGATCTAAAATTACTAACATACAATTAATGTTTCATACTCACCCATTTCCTACAGATGTCATAATTGAGGAAATGGGCATAACAGAACCAGCTGATATAGTCAGATTTAAAATTATAGCATCTACTTTTTCTGTTACTGACCTGGCAACATCTTTGGATATGTACCTAAGGCTAAAAGATAGTTTGAACCTCATATTAAAATATCAGGTTGTGGCATCTTATATAAGCGAACAAAAAACAGTCCATGTATATTTCCTAGATACAGAGAGATTAAAGGATGTTGCTAGTAAAATGATTGGTAAAAATGATATAACGTTATCATCGGAAGTTGAACAATTTCATAAAATAGTGCAAGACAGATTTGATAAAAGACTACAAGAATTATTAGAAAAGATAAAAGAGTCTCCAAAAGAAAAGAAGTCCGAATACATAAACCAACTACAACAAGAAGTTTTAAAAATGGAATTACTATTCTCTGTTTCATCTATAACAGTTCCAGCTTACTAAAAATGGGGATTATATAAAAATGGGGGTTAAGGGGGCGGAAAGCCTCGCTAGCGGGGATGGATAGCCCCCTTATAGAAAGTTTAAATACCTCTTTGCCAGAATTTCTCTTAATGCCCGACGTAGGGTTCCGTTTTAGAGCGTACACTGACGTACAGACATTGAGGGCGTTAAAAACCCAGTTGAAGTTAGCATGTGAGATATATAATACCCTACGTTGGGCAGATATTTATTTCTACCAAAGAGATGGAAAAGGTCTCACACAGACAGAGTTAAGACAACTAGCCTTAGATTTGAGAAAACAAGATGAACAATACAAACAACTTTACTCACAAGTTGTGCAACAAATTGCCGACCGTTATTATGAGGCTAGGCAACGCTTTTTTGAAGGTTTAGCACGTTTCCCAAAAGAAAAGAAAGCACACAAGTGGTACTCCCTCGTGTACCCGCAAAAAGGATGGAAAATACTAGAAACAAGGGAGATAAGGACTAGGAGCAAAAAGAACAAGAAGAAACTCGTAGTACTGAGTTTATCAAACCTCGGTATCTTTAAACTAATTGTACATAGAGATTTTCCCCTGGACAAAGTTAAACAAGTAGTAGTAAAGCTAACACCATCAGAGAGGGTATATATTTCGTTCATAGTTGAGAACTATGAATTCCCAAAACTACCAGAGACTGGAAAAGTAGTAGCTGTGGACGTTGGTATTGAGAAACTACTAACTACAAGTGATGGCCAAGTGTTCCCAAACTTGAGACCCTATGAGAAAATGTTAAAGAAGATCAAGATATTACACAAGCGTCTGTCAAGGAAGAAGTTCCTATCCCACAATTGGTTTAAGGCAAAGGTTAAGCTGGCAAGGGCTTACGAACATCTGAAGAATCTCAGAAAGGACATGTACATGAAACTAGGGAAGTGGTTTGCAAAGCATTACGACGTAGTTGTTATGGAAGATATTCGCGTTAAACAGCTAGTGGAGAAGTCGGAAAGGAAGTTGAGAATGAGGTTACATGACGTCGCATTTCATGAACTCAAGGAGACCATTAAATACCAGATGGAGAAGTACGGTAAGAAACTCATTCCAGTGGATCCTGCTTTTAGTTCAAAAACATGTGCTAGGTGTGGATACGTTAAGAATGACCTAACGCTGGCTGACCGTGTATTTGTCTGTCCCAAGTGCGGTTGGGTCACTGATCGTGACTATAACGCTTCTCTTAACATCCTGAGAAGATCGGGGTGGGAGTCATCCTTAGTGCCTGTGGAGCTCCGCCCTCTACCCGTAGCGAAAGGCTACGGGCAAGGTGGGGCTATGAAGCAGGAAGCTCCGCCCTTTAGGGCGGGGTAGCTCACTGGAGCGGAAAGTCTCGTCATTCCAGGGCGGGGAGGAAGTCAGTTTTCTTCTCCCACACATTAAGTTGTTTCTAAGTTTCCTGGAAGAAGCAGGAAATCCTCACCACATGGTAGGGATACCTTGTCCGTGGGGGCGAGATAGTTCGCTGTGGTAGAGAAAACTTTTTAAACCACTCCACTTATATTATCCGTGGTGATAGAGATGGAAACAAATACCAAAAATATCAATGAGATTACAATAGACGATTTAAACGAAATTATAGAATCACAATTATTATCAGGCGATGTTAGAATCCTCGTTTTAGAAAAATTTCGCAAAAACGAACAAGGTATATATGTAGCACGAGGATACGCACAAATTTATGAATATAAAGAATTTAGTAACTCTAGCCATATTTATAGGCCATTGAAAATACTGCCTGTAAAAGTCGAAGCAAACGGAAAAAACATTATTATACACGTAGGTGTTATGAGATTCTACGGTGATTATAATGAGGATAGTAACAATTAAAATTGAAGAGTATTTATTAAAAGATCTAGATAAATTAGCTAAAGAACAAGGCTGTTATAGGTCGGAACTTATAAGACTTGCCATACAATTGCTTCTTAAACTATATGAAAATGGTACATTGACTGAGGCTGAAATAGAAAAATTCAAGTCACTTAGATGCAATGATTCAGGACAGGGGTGAGGTATTCCATCATGATTCTTGGAGATCGTGACTTGAAATACTACCTTGAAAAAGGATGGATCGTAATAGATCCATTAAGAGAGGACAGTGTTAGAGAAAACGGAATAGACCTATGTATCGGTGAGGAAATAGCTAGATTTGAAGAAACACAAGACAAAGTATTCGACCCGGACAATCCCGATTACTCTCTTTTCCATGTGGAGAAAGGAGAAGAGTTTATAATACGCCCATATGAACACGTATTACTCACAACGGAAGAATTAGTTAAGTTACCCAATGACGTAATGGCTTTTGTCAACTTAAGATCCTCTTTTGCTAGACAAGGTCTCTTAATCCCTCCAACAATTGTAGATGCAGGGTTTGAAGGTCAGATTACAATAGAAGTAGTAGGCTCATCATTCCCCGTAAAACTGAAAAAAGGGATGAGGTTCCTCCACCTTATTTTTGCTAAAACTTTAACACCAGTAGAGAACCCATACCAAGGAAAATATCAAGGACAAAGAGGAGTTACAGTTCCACGGTTTACGAACAAAAATCATAAAACGAATGACAAATCACGTTCTTCGTGACAGGGAGGTGGTCAAATACCATGATGGAGGAAGATATAACAAAAATATATCAGATACCTGAAGTATATATTATAAAAACCAGTCATTCTTATGTGGCATCTCTTCCTATTATGTTCAGCAAAATCTTGAAACCATCACAATATTACGACATTTATATTAAACTAGAAGATGATAAAATATTATATATAGGTACAAAAAAACTTTTTAAAAGAACGCCTAGAGGTCATTTAGCCTTTGTGTTGCCGAAACCAATGAAGGATTTCTGGGAAAATAGAAAGCATCTACAAGCAATCTTAAAAGAAAGGTGAGTAATATGTCAACACAAGAAACACAAGAATTATTAAAAATACCTAAACAATTCGCAAACGATTTAGCAAGGTCGTTCATAGCACGTGAAGAACAAGCAAAACTGATAACCATAGCATTGATGACACGTGAGCATTTGGTCATGATAGGAGAACCAGGGACAGCAAAGTCAGCATTAGTTAGACGGGCAGCGGAACTTTTAAACGCTAAATTTTTTATGTACCTACTTACAAAATATACCGAACCTTCTGAGCTATTTGGGCCTATTGACGTCCTTGCATTAAAGAACGGTGTTTTTAAAAGGATAACGGAGGGGAGATTGCTTGAAGCTGAGATAGTATTCTTAGATGAAATTTTCAATGCTAGCTCTGGCATTCTTAATACGTTATTGTCAATTATTAATGAACGTGTAGTATATGATCAAACACAAATCCATGTCCCGTTATGGAGCTTATTCGCTGCTTCCAATAACATTCCAGAAGACAAGGAATTACAGGCATTATATGATAGATTACTTTTACGTGATTTTGTAAAACCAGTTGATGAAACATTATGGACTCAGATGATAAAGAAAGGACTAGAATTAGAATATAACCCTGATAAACCTGAAAAGAAATATTCCTTAGAACAATTTAAAAAGATATACCAGTTATTACCAACAATAGATTTTTCTAATGTCATGCAGAAACTACCCAAATTACTTGCAATGATTTATGAAAAAGGGATTAATATATCTGACAGGAGAAAAGGGAAAATATTAAAAATAATAGCCGCTAATGCGTTAGTATCAGGAAGAACATATGTTACCGAGGAAGATCTATTAATTCTAAAAAATATTCTAGCAGGCACACCTGACGAATATAACACAATATCTACCATATTAACTGAAACATTACAAACACCAGAGAAATATCTACACGAATTAATAGAGATTGATAATAATCTTATGGAAATACAAAAACGGCTAAATGAACTTAAAACAAATTATATGTCAAATACACCAATATTAACCGACCTATTAAGATCATTACGTGCCACCCATGAACGTGTACAAAAAATGGCTCAAGATATATCAAACGAAGCAGTGAAGAAAAAGACAAACGAAACATTACAGTTAATTAATTCATTATTAGAGCAAATAGCAAAAATGTTAGGAATAATAACCTAAGCTGACTTCCTCCCCGCCCTGAAGGGCAAGATTTTATGCCCTCTTAACCTCATTTTTGTAAGAACGATAAAGTTTTTTTATTTTAGGAGGGTTATAATAACTAATGTCAGCTGAATCTAAACGTCGAAAAATAATAATAGCGTTACTCAGTCTAGCAGTGATATTACTGATAATATATTTATTTTTACAAAGACAACACATACCCCAGCACCAACCAGCACTCCAACCCCAACACCAACCAGCACTCCAACCCCAACACCAACCAGCACTCCAACCCCAACACCAACCAGCACTCCAACCCCAACACCCACTCCTTCATATCTTAATAATTATGCTCAATATCTTTGTAGTCAAGGTTATTTCGGTAATGGGATATGTGTTTGGCAGCAACAAATAGCCATAACTGAAACTACGTGGCAACCAGGAAATGGATACTGGGTTTTCCAAAACACTGCTAACGTACCAATATGTGTAGGAGCATCTCAAGCAGCTTCTCCTGTAACTTATTGTTTCCCTAATTGTTCATCATCTTGTACATCGCCATCTTGTGTTGGTGGCTATGGACAGTTTCCTCCTGGTGGCTGTGGACAGTTTTATCCTGTTGGTTGTCTGCCACCAAATAGTTCTGGTTATCTCCCAGATGTAGGTAATGCTCCGTTCACTGAGTTTTACCTTATATATGCAGGTGCTATTTACGCAGGTTATGATGCACAAGCATACAAAAATTATGTAATACCATTAATTCCAGTACCATCTTCATTCCAACAGGGGTATATAATAAATAACACAGGCCAGTCCATAAGCATCCAAGTTACTAATTATCAAGCCTTTCCAAACAACATCACTAACTCATGGACAATCAATATAGTCAAGAACGTTACATTACCTATATGGTATAACAATAATACAACAATTACAGTAAGTTATTTAGATAATCCAGGAACATATCAAGAATTCCAAATGCCAAGTAATGGACAATTAGTCATTACAAACATATCATAAAGCGAACAACAAAACTCGTCCTTTCAGAATGGGGAGGAGGACAACTGCCCTAAGGGAACTCTCGCTCTTCAAGATATGTAGGAAGTCAGAATAAAAAACTTTTTAAAGTCTCTTTCTCTTTTTCACATTCACGGGTGAAAAAAATGGAAACAGGAGTAAAGGAGTATATCAATTCAATAATAGAGCTAACGAAGAACAACACGATCATTTTCACTGAGTGGGAAATTAAACACGATTATGTTGAGATAGAAGGAGAGGAATGTGGCCCATTAGAAAAAAGAGAGTTCTTTTACTTAGCACCACCATGCTATCTTAACGGAAAAAGACTCATTGCAGCCACGTTTTTAGAAAATGGACTCATGTTACCTTATTTTAAGGGCGACGAAGTAGAGTTATATAACTCACTGTATACTACACTTTTGTCATACGCCATTGTTAAAAGTTTCACAATATATCAGATATATATAGATAGATTTATAAATGATGACAACGCTAACTATGTACTCACTAAAGAAGACAACATATATGTTACTACAATGTTATATTATAGTCTCACTGGGATATCCAACGCTGATATGGGAATATTAAATTTCGTGCCATTTGCTGCAATCAAACTAACACCATACACCAACACTTTACCAAAATACTCCATACTACAAGTTAATGGGGGACATATAAAAGTTTTGGCTATCGACAAGGATATGTTTAAACAAATTTTATATGAGAATTATGATGACGTTAAAAAATCTATGGAGAATGTACTCAAAGATAACGAGAAATTAGCTCAGTTAATCGATCAATTAGATGTCTACCGATAAATGTGTTGAGGTGGAAGAAAAGCCTTGCCCTCCCAAGGTGGGGAACTCAGACTTTTTTGCTTATTTAACTTTTTGGGGAGTTAAGGGGGCGGAAGTCCCCCTCCGTAAGGTGGGGGATGGATAGCCCCTTACAGAAACCCTTTATACTAAAAAAGAGATAAATATACAGACCTCTGGCTGTAAGAGCTAAGGTCGTACCCTCGGGACTGGGGGAACTTACGCCTGTGGAGAGCAAACCCTCCGTAACCCCTCTTCCACACGGGGCATTACAGAACGGTTCCGTTCGGTGGAACCTCCGCTGTGGGTGAAGGGGGATCGAGGTTGCTCTGAGAAGCAGGAAATCCTCAC
>Ga0208447_100105_pt1 | contig 15005 bp, 9 predicted proteins | sample BED_Slide_host_7_FD_187139 | JGI IMG/M metagenome (GOLD analysis project Ga0208447, IMG submission 187139) | Extremophilic microbial mat communities from Yellowstone National Park, USA - BED_Slide_host_7_15 (SPAdes) (version 2) | ecosystem: Environmental > Aquatic > Thermal springs > Hot (42-90C)... | reverse complement strand
GGATTACATTATCATATTTTATACTTTACAAAGTTTCAAACCCTCAAAGGATCGCTACAAACACATGGATTACATTATCATATTTTATACTTTACAAAGTTTCAAACCCTCAAAGGATCGCTACAAACACATGGATTACATTATCATATTTTATACTTTACAAAGTTTCAAACCCTCAAAGGATCGCTACAAATTCATTCGCTAATTCTACAATTGCATCAATGAGTTTATGTTTCAAACCCTCAAAGGATCGCTACAAAACCGTTTAAGGGCATCGTACATCTTTTCATCCATCTCTAGTTTCAAACCCTCAAAGGATCGCGACAAAACACCGCTAAAAGGACAATTGAGCGTCTCACAGAGAAAGTGTTTCAAACCCTCAAAGGATCGCTACAAACCTTTCCCATTTCTCCTTAATATCAGCGCCACTATCTTGTTTCAAACCCTCAAAGGATCGCTACAAACTTGATACTTGAGATACCAGCCCGATGCGCCGTTAGGGAGTTTCAAACCCTCAAAGGATCGCTACAAATCAAGTTGAAGGCCTTGAACTGTTGGAGGACTTAAGTAGTTTCAAACCCTCAAAGGATCGCTACAAAACTCCACCACGTCTTATTACTCCTCATCAACTCTGTCGGGTTTCAAACCCTCAAAGGATCGCTACAAATTTTCTGATGAATTCCACCTCGCGGGGTTCGCGTGTAGTTTCAAACCCTCAAAGGATCGCTACAAAAATTACATATATACTGACACAAAGAAAGCATGAAATGTTTCAAACCCTCAAAGGATCGCTACAAAACTTTACGGCAACGTCGACCCCCAGACGCTCCTACGAATGTTTCAAACCCTCAAAGGATCGCTACAAAATGCCGTGGTGAAGCTCTGGCCAAACAGGTCATATTGGTTTCAAACCCTCAAAGGATCGCTACAAAAAGACGAAGACGAAGAGATCGACACGACGGAGCTGTAGTTTCAAACCCTCAAAGGATCGCTACAAAACCCCTAAAAGGGTTTCGATGTTAGACAGAACTGCTGTAACCCTGTCCGTTTCAAACCCTCAAAGGATCGCTACAAAAACAAAGATAAGTCGAACAGAAATAGATGGAGACGTAACGAGTTTCAAACCCTCAAAGGATCGCTACAAAATTCCCGGACCTACGGCCTTCCTCCAGGTTGAAAATGGTTTCAAACCCTCAAAGGATCGCTACAAATTGACTACGACGTCTAGGTCAACGAGTTCTATGACGTTTCAAACCCTCAAAGGATCGCTACAAAACTGACTGATCCGAGAACAATGGAATTTGTGAAGATGAGTTTCAAACCCTCAAAGGATCGCTACAAAACCAGTAACACCGACACCTATTCTGGGGAATTTTTCTAGAAGTTTCAAACCCTCAAAGGATCGCTACAAAACCCCTAAAAGTGTTGGGGGGAGTTAGGTCATTCACGAACGCTGGGGTGTTTCAAACCCTCAAAGGATCGCTACAAATAAATTGTTGTAAATTCTGAATGGTCAAAAAATGCATTTAGTTTCAAACCCTCAAAGGATCGCTACAAATTCCACCGTTCGCCGAAAGCGTCAACGGCCCTCCGGTTTCAAACCCTCAAAGGATCGCTACAAATATCTCCAGTCGAGGAACAGACTTATAGATGAGGTCAGTTTCAAACCCTCAAAGGATCGCTACAAAATGAATGATGTTGTTCCTTCACTTGTTCTCCTTATTATGTTTCAAACCCTCAAAGGATCGCTACAAACAAGTTAGACAAGAAATACAAACTACATTGAAGGAGTTTGGTTTCAAACCCTCAAAGGATCGCTACAAACAGTAACCATGGTGAAAAAAGTGAAAGCAATCCCTAAAGGTTTCAAACCCTCAAAGGATCGCTACAAACTACATCAAAACGCATCAACATATGCATCAACTGGATTGTTTCAAACCCTCAAAGGATCGCTACAAACGCTTTCACTTTCTTATTTTTATAAAAGTGTGCAATTCGTTTCAAACCCTCAAAGGATCGCTACAAACACGCTATTGCCAATCATATTGTCCTTGAGAGATGCCAGGTTTCAAACCCTCAAAGGATCGCTACAAACCTTTTCAACTTTGTAGATCATGATCTATTTCTTTTTCGTTTCAAACCCTCAAAGGATCGCTACAAACCCTCCATGATCCTTTTAACTCGCACGCCCCTCTACTGGTTTCAAACCCTCAAAGGATCGCTACAAACAAACTGTACGTGGGCAATCTCCCATTCAGATATATGGTGTTTCAAACCCTCAAAGGATCGCTACAAACAGATCATGAGGCAAGGCGTGTCAAACGAGAACGTACTGTGTTTCAAACCCTCAAAGGATCGCTACAAACTCATTGGGGGATTATAAATTCTTCTTATGAAAACTAGGTTTCAAACCCTCAAAGGATCGCTACAAACCTCCTCCGTAGAGGATCGGTCTCAAGTATGCTTTTTTCCCGTTTCAAACCCTCAAAGGATCGCTACAAACCATCTGGGTAGCACCCGTTCCCCACGGGTGTCCACTCGGTTTCAAACCCTCAAAGGATCGCTACAAACAAAGTAGGATGACCGTGATCTGGTAATTGCCGGGTGCGTTTCAAACCCTCAAAGGATCGCTACAAACTCCCCATGTTTGTCTTTCCACCTAACTTACTCATGGTTTCAAACCCTCAAAGGATCGCTACAAACTTTTAGCCACTCATGACTGGGAAATCCCGGACATGAGTTTCAAACCCTCAAAGGATCGCTACAAACACATTCGTAGGAGCGTCTGAGGGTTTACCTCGCCATAGTTTCAAACCCTCAAAGGATCGCTACAAACCAGTAGCTGTCCAAGCTCCTTCGCCAACGATTTACGCGTTTCAAACCCTCAAAGGATCGCTACAAACGCTGAGATTTCTACGGCCTTACTGATTTTCGCGAAAGTTTCAAACCCTCAAAGGATCGCTACAAACAGGGATAACGTTCATCTCAGGCATAATAACGTAGAGAGTTTCAAACCCTCAAAGGATCGCTACAAACGCTTCCGAAATATCGTAACGTTTTGCGGTTTCTCTGATGTTTCAAACCCTCAAAGGATCGCTACAAACTACAAACTACTATATCCGATCCGATCCCGCCACCTACACTGAGTGTTTCAAACCCTCAAAGGATCGCTACAAACCCAGAACTTATCGACGCAAGGAAAACTTGCAGGCCTTGTTTCAAACCCTCAAAGGATCGCTACAAACTTTAGCCAGCCCATCGCTCTCACACTGTCTCAACGGTTTCAAACCCTCAAAGGATCGCTACAAACAGGTCCTGGTTAGCCCTGACTAATGCGATCACCACTCCGTTTCAAACCCTCAAAGGATCGCTACAAACACAGACTCATTGACGGCAACGAAGAGAGGGAGATCCCGTGTTTCAAACCCTCAAAGGATCGCTACAAACTCAAAAACTATCTTCCTTCGCAGGCCAAATGGGACAGTTTCAAACCCTCAAAGGATCGCTACAAACCCATATTGTTCTCATATATCTAAGGATTTAGATACTTGTTTCAAACCCTCAAAGGATCGCTACAAACGCCTTATCGCCCTCCTTGCCCCTTCTGTGTCTTTAATGCCGTTTCAAACCCTCAAAGGATCGCTACAAACAAAAAAATCATAATTGGTTTCGAATGTCCATTTTGGTTTCAAACCCTCAAAGGATCGCTACAAACAATAGAAGAGTTAGACCTTACATAAACGAAATAATCTGTTTCAAACCCTCAAAGGATCGCTACAAACTTTTCTTCAGGACCTGAACTAAATTGTTTAGGAACGGGTTTCAAACCCTCAAAGGATCGCTACAAACTCGTGAATCTTTTTGGTGGTTTCGAATACTGAATCCAGGTTTCAAACCCTCAAAGGATCGCTACAAACGAAAAGAAGTAATTCGATACCTAGAAGATTGTTGGGTTTCAAACCCTCAAAGGATCGCTACAAACTCTGGATCCGAACATGAACACGATTTTAGTGAGCGTAGGTTTCAAACCCTCAAAGGATCGCTACAAACTCTCTCATCTATCTCTCTCTACTCTCATGGGGGGAAACGTTTCAAACCCTCAAAGGATCGCTACAAACCTCATCCTGCTCTACATCTTGTTTGCCGTGACCTAGGTTTCAAACCCTCAAAGGATCGCTACAAACTTCGGCCAACTCTGTGACAGGTTCTTCCCCGAAATAGTTTCAAACCCTCAAAGGATCGCTACAAACACATTCTCTGCCGCAAGGAACCCCGTAAACGTCACCAGTTTCAAACCCTCAAAGGATCGCTACAAACACGACTTCAGGGTTAGCTCTCTTATCTTCTCGTCTAGTTTCAAACCCTCAAAGGATCGCTACAAACATCATAAGGAAATAGATGAGGACCAAAAGCCTCCAGGTTTCAAACCCTCAAAGGATCGCTACAAACGTACTATCCCTATGAGGAGGAAAAGGACTAGAAAAAGTTTCAAACCCTCAAAGGATCGCTACAAACCATTGCTCCCTGTGATCGTTCCAAAGGGGAGGAGTTGTTTCAAACCCTCAAAGGATCGCTACAAACAGTGAGATGCAGGAGGGTGAGTGAGATGGACCAGAACGTTTCAAACCCTCAAAGGATCGCTACAAACTCGATCTGCAGTAGCTCCCTCACGTATTCGGACAAGTAGTTTCAAACCCTCAAAGGATCGCTACAAACCCTTCGTCGTTTTGGCTGAACCTCTCTATCCTTTCCTGTTTCAAACCCTCAAAGGATCGCTACAAACTGCGAGACGGCTCAACGTCACTTTTGCATTATTTTCATGTTTCAAACCCTCAAAGGATCGCTACAAACCTATGTGGAGCATTACTCGAAGCAGACGAGGCTCAGTTTCAAACCCTCAAAGGATCGCTACAAACAAAATATGGATGAGTGAAAAATGTATAGTTGTCCATTGTTTCAAACCCTCAAAGGATCGCTACAAACTAATCTGGAATGAAACAAATAGTGATATAAGACCTGGTTTCAAACCCTCAAAGGATCGCTACAAACCAATTACAAAAAGACAAATTAATTATATCGAAATCTGTTTCAAACCCTCAAAGGATCGCTACAAACGAAAATCAATTTATGCGTATTTAGTAGACGGATTAGGTTTCAAACCCTCAAAGGATCGCTACAAACTTGACCAACGCGTTGAAGATGAGGAGTCCTACCGCAGTTTCAAACCCTCAAAGGATCGCTACAAACCTGCCCTCTTGGTATTGGGGTCTACGGGGAAAATGGGTTTCAAACCCTCAAAGGATCGCTACAAACAAATTAGAAAGGTAAATGTAACCAGTCCTAGACTGGTTTCAAACCCTCAAAGGATCGCTACAAACAGTATCATTTTATTATACATTTCTGGTGATTCTACCTGTTTCAAACCCTCAAAGGATCGCTACAAACACTTTAGGCCTTTGGGGAGGCTCTGAGGTCTCTAGGTGTTTCAAACCCTCAAAGGATCGCTACAAACGCATCCGTTACCCGCCCAGTCCCAATAGAAATGTTCAGTTTCAAACCCTCAAAGGATCGCTACAAACATATAGGGCATGAGCTAATGTCGCATTCTGTTCTAGAGTTTTAAACCCTCAAAGGATCGCTACAAACGCCGTTATCTCAGACCGTTATAGACGGTTACGTCGTGTTTCAAACCCTCAAAGGATCGCTACAAACTTAGGGATGGAGAATTCTTTATCAGCTCCATCCCCAGTTTCAAACCCTCAAAGGATCGCTACAAACACAGAATTACGCCGACAATATTGTATAAAAATCTCTAGTTTCAAACCCTCAAAGGATCGCTACAAACCACAGGCACTAAGGATGGCTCCCACCCCGATCTTTTGTTTCAAACCCTCAAAGGATCGCTACAAACACAATCGGAGAAATGGCACGTCGGTGATGACGAGGTGTTTCAAACCCTCAAAGGATCGCTACAAACGTACGAGGAGGAAAAACATTTCGCCGTCATCGATCCGTTTCAAACCCTCAAAGGATCGCTACAAACTACCCTTTCACCTCTTAGTTATCGCAAACTGAAACACAGTTTCAAACCCTCAAAGGATCGCTACAAACGTTCTATCTTTAGTCGTCCTGACGCTATTCATGACTTGTTTCAAACCCTCAAAGGATCGCTACAAACAGCGCCGTTCTACTCGGGATGGGGGTTATAGGGAGTTGTTTCAAACCCTCAAAGGATCGCTACAAACATTTTCATCAAGTTGTAAATCCCTACATATTTCCGCGTTTCAAACCCTCAAAAGATCGCTACAAACTTTTCCCGAAATCAATTGTATGTACAAGTGGATAAAGTTTCAAACCCTCAAAGGATCGCTACAAACGCCCTCGCAAATGAAAAATTTGAGAAATGGACAGGGTGTTTCAAACCCTCAAAGGATCGCTACAAACGAGGTGTTTCCCCCCAATTTTGCCTTGTTTTTCCCTGTTTCAAACCCTCAAAGGATCGCTACAAACAAAGAATCTATTTCGGATACAATTCTAACTATATAATGTTTCAAACCCTCAAAGGATCGCTACAAACTCTTACGTTGTATCGAAAGAAGACTTAGAGCTGTTGTTTCAAACCCTCAAAGGATCGCTACAAACGAAAGAAGGTGATAGGTACATTGTTCGCGATACGCTGTTTCAAACCCTCAAAGGATCGCTACAAACAGAGTTTTTGGCTAAGCATCCGATCGTTTATTTCGTGTTTCAAACCCTCAAAGGATCGCTACAAACAAGTCGAAATACACGATCCAAGATGAGGTAGATCTAGGTTTCAAACCCTCAAAGGATCGCTACAAACTCGAAACCCATTGGCTCTCTACTTTGTAAGCTGACGGTTTCAAACCCTCAAAGGATCGCTACAAACTACAACCTCTCCTCTTAAGACAGATCACGACCTTCATGTTTCAAACCCTCAAAGGATCGCTACAAACCTAAATCAAACCATGGCCCGCCATCACCATTATCTCGTTTCAAACCCTCAAAGGATCGCTACAAACTTCAAAAGTTGGGCTGAGCCATATTGATTTAGAAAAAGCGTTTCAAACCCTCAAAGGATCGCTACAAACGGAAGGACATATACATGAAACTCGGCAAGTGGTTTGGTTTCAAACCCTCAAAGGATCGCTACAAACTGTTGAACAGTTAAAATATAAAAACACTTATTAGAGGTTTCAAACCCTCAAAGGATCGCTACAAACAGTGGTGAATTGTGATAAGATGTTGTCGTAGAAAATAGTTTCAAACCCTCAAAGGATCGCTACAAACAGCGTGAATAGACGAAAAGCTTTATAAACCTCTACCTAGTTTCAAACCCTCAAAGGATCGCTACAAACTCACAGAACTTAAACAATTTTTCAATTTGAAATTTTTGTTTCAAACCCTCAAAGGATCGCTACAAACAGTAGTTCCGAATTAGTAGTTCTACCATACAAATAAGTTTCAAACCCTCAAAGGATCGCTACAAACAACTTCTCGGTATTCTATGATTCATGGCGTACCAGTCGTTTCAAACCCTCAAAGGATCGCTACAAACGCTTTAGATGGCGTTAAGTATAACTCTTGATAAGCCGTGTTTCAAACCCTCAAAGGATCGCTACAAACTCTATTGCGTTTTGGGTATACCCCCCAAAGAGCAGATGGTTTCAAACCCTCAAAGGATCGCTACAAACATCCTATCCGTATACTGACTCCCGATTTCGTGATCAGTTTCAAACCCTCAAAGGATCGCTACAAACTCCTAGAACATGAAGATATGAAACTTTTTTTCTTAAGGTTTCAAACCCTCAAAGGATCGCTACAAACTGTTCTCACACCCCCTTTACCATGTATGAACAGAAGAACAGTTTCAAACCCTCAAAGGATCGCTACAAACCTGGATCAGGAAAAAAATGAAGTATATGTATACGAATATGTTTCAAACCCTCAAAGGATCGCTACAAACCTGGATCAGGAAAAAAATGAAGTATATGTATACGAATATGTTTCAAACCCTCAAAGGATCGCTACAAACAGATTGTTTAGGAACGGTAAAAAGTCGTGAAAATATCGTTTCAAACCCTCAAAGGATCGCTACAAACTTAGTGAAGTAGTGGTAACTGGTTTGACACTTACGAGTTTCAAACCCTCAAAGGATCGCTACAAACTCGACACAGTGCAGTATACATGTCCGGCGTTACTGCGTTGTTTCAAACCCTCAAAGGATCGCTACAAACCTACATCACTCGAAACGTCTCACTACGCTACTATGTTGTTTCAAACCCTCAAAGGATCGCTACAAACAATAAGAGAAAAAGTAGAAAAAGAATATCAGTTTCCGTTTCAAACCCTCAAAGGATCGCTACAAACAATTACATGTTATAGAATGGTTACCGATTCTTTTTCGTTTCAAACCCTCAAAGGATCGCTACAAACTGTAACATTTTGTGGATTAAATTCAGGAATTAGTATCGGTTTCAAACCCTCAAAGGATCGCTACAAACAAGCAGAGTACTCGGTCCTGAAACAGTTCGGATATTGTTTCAAACCCTCAAAGGATCGCTACAAACTCCATGTCACTGATGTTATTCTCCATCTTCCCTTCATGTTTCAAACCCTCAAAGGATCGCTACAAACAGAAGTGCAGACTATCGTCAGGGAGGAGGTGCAAAAGTTTCAAACCCTCAAAGGATCGCTACAAACATGTCTTTTTCTTCGAAATCTCCAATTATACATTCTTGTTTCAAACCCTCAAAGGATCGCTACAAACTCTCTTGCTGACTTTGATCTTGAGCTTCGTACCTTCCGGTTTCAAACCCTCAAAGGATCGCTACAAACCGTTAGTGGTTTACCTCGTGCCTTAAGCGTTCGAGAGTTTCAAACCCTCAAAGGATCGCTACAAACCCGTGATCTGATTCGCTATATGAAAATGCTATTGTGTGTTTCAAACCCTCAAAGGATCGCTACAAACTCCCCTTTCTTTGGGTATATGCCCCTCGCCCTAATGAGTTTCAAACCCTCAAAGGATCGCTACAAACACTGGGGAGTTTAACGGCGAGAAAATGACCGCCTTCTTGTTTCAAACCCTCAAAGGATCGCTACAAACTCATTCAAGATAAGATTAATAGAACTACAAATTATAGTTTCAAACCCTCAAAGGATCGCTACAAACCCTGTCTTTCACTAACTCCAGGATTTGATACTCGTCCAGTTTCAAACCCTCAAAGGATCGCTACAAACACCCTACGGAAGTGTGTTAGAAATCGTAATCGCTTTCCTGTTTCAAACCCTCAAAGGATCGCTACAAACCTCGTTAGGGAACGGACTCTTGTCCTGCTTCGTCGAGTTTCAAACCCTCAAAGGATCGCTACAAACATGCGGTATCAGTTATACTAACATTTCCGACCACAAGTTTCAAACCCTCAAAGGATCGCTACAAACAGAAACAGAACAGAACTGAACTACACAGAACAAAACAGTTTCAAACCCTCAAAGGATCGCTACAAACAGACACACCCCGAAAAGTGGGGTGTCTCTAGTAGGTTTCAAACCCTCAAAGGATCGCTACAAACAAAGCGAGTTATGTTGCTTTGAGGGTTGAACAGTTATGTTTCAAACCCTCAAAGGATCGCTACAAACTTTTTCACCGAATTTACTTTCTCATCGGGGGGATTAGTTTCAAACCCTCAAAGGATCGCTACAAACTCCTATTCATCTGGACCTTTTGGTAATCCTCACCCTCGTTTCAAACCCTCAAAGGATCGCTACAAACATAGGGTTAGAGGATGCAAATCTAGAAACCCTTAAATGTTTCAAACCCTCAAAGGATCGCTACAAACCTAAGCGTCCGTCCCCTTATTTCGTAAAACTCATCGTGTTTCAAACCCTCAAAGGATCGCTACAAACGTAGTGAGGGGAGCGTTTGAGGACTGATTATGTGTAGTTTCAAACCCTCAAAGGATCGCTACAAACCCGATATCGAAGCGTTCATTCCGATCTGGCTATCGAGTTTCAAACCCTCAAAGGATCGCTACAAACTGATAGAACTAAACGTAGTGTGTTCATACTGAATCGTTTCAAACCCTCAAAGGATCGCTACAAACTTAAGAAAAGACTCGCAGCTAACTCTACGCCTCCTAGTTTCAAACCCTCAAAGGATCGCTACAAACCTGTAATAAAAAAAGCTAAACTCCTTCGTGGACCTGGTTTCAAACCCTCAAAGGATCGCTACAAACCGTGTTCTGGTCGGCCCAATCGGTCACAGCGATCGAGTTTCAAACCCTCAAAGGATCGCTACAAACACTGGGGAGTTTACTCCTAGAGGCGAATAGCATGTGTTTCAAACCCTCAAAGGATCGCTACAAACGAGAAGTTGCTGGGCCTTGTCGAAACGGCAGTGAACGTGTTTCAAACCCTCAAAGGATCGCTACAAACTGAGGGGGTCTGCAGCTTCTTCGTCTAAATCTTTCTTGTTTCAAACCCTCAAAGGATCGCTACAAACAAGGAGTTCCTAGAAATGATATAGCAAAGTGTATTAAGTTTCAAACCCTCAAAGGATCGCTACAAACCGTACAAGAAAAAAATGTTCCATTTTCTTTTTTCTGTTTCAAACCCTCAAAGGATCGCTACAAACTACCCCCCTCTCCTTTATTTTTTCAAACTTCTTAAAGTTTCAAACCCTCAAAGGATCGCTACAAACGTAGTGAATGAAATGCATTGCTGCTAGCAGCATTAGTTTCAAACCCTCAAAGGATCGCTACAAACTGGAGGGTAGTACTAGACGCCCTACAAGAGACTGGGTAGTTTCAAACCCTCAAAGGATCGCTACAAACTGAACTCCCAGACCCTGACCTTAACACGTGCGTAGTGTTTCAAACCCTCAAAGGATCGCTACAAACTCAAAGAGATATTTTAGAAAGAATTCTTCCCCATCCGTTTCAAACCCTCAAAGGATCGCTACAAACCTTGGTCTGAGTTTGGGGTTGAACCACTTAGACCACGTTTCAAACCCTCAAAGGATCGCTACAAACGGAGCTGTACAAGGAGCAGGCGTGAAATGCTTACTTTCGTTTCAAACCCTCAAAGGATCGCTACAAACGAGAGAACGAGGAGCTGAAGATGGAGAATGAAAAATGTTTCAAACCCTCAAAGGATCGCTACAAACTCCCTCACTGGGCAAAATATTCCGACGAAGGCGAAGAGTTTCAAACCCTCAAAGGATCGCTACAAACGATAGTCTGGACAGTATTTCCGTTCTCTTTCACTATGTTTCAAACCCTCAAAGGATCGCTACAAACCTTCGGTAGTTGATTCAATTGTAGACGAGATCAGAGAGTTTCAAACCCTCAAAGGATCGCTACAAACGGTGAAAAAGTTTGGAAGTTACACAGCTGCTTATCCCGTTTCAAACCCTCAAAGGATCGCTACAAACTTTCTGGTGTTATTGCATCAATTAGATAGGGGCACTAGTTTCAAACCCTCAAAGGATCGCTACAAACTAGAAAGTGGCTGAAGAGACTGGGAATATGGTTGGGGTTTCAAACCCTCAAAGGATCGCTACAAACAACGGTCAAGAAATCCAAATAAAAGGTAAACAGAAAGTTTCAAACCCTCAAAGGATCGCTACAAACTAGCAACAGAGAGTATCAAGGACACTACTACTACTGGTTTCAAACCCTCAAAGGATCGCTACAAACCTAAATCATATTCTTCACTTTCGCTATCCTCTCCCTCATGTTTCAAACCCTCAAAGGATCGCTACAAACTCGTTTCGCCGTCGGCTATTACTCCATCGAACCCTTCAGTTTCAAACCCTCAAAGGATCGCTACAAACAGCATTGAGGGAAGGAAAGACGCGTGTGAACAATGGGTTTCAAACCCTCAAAGGATCGCTACAAACGATGGGTTCTACGCCTAGGGAGGCAATCGAACACGGTTTCAAACCCTCAAAGGATCGCTACAAACGGGGCGAACGCAGTATCTGTTCAAGGACCTTCACCAACGTTTCAAACCCTCAAAGGATCGCTACAAACATCGTCCTGGAATTCACGAAACGGGCAACGTCTGCCAAAGTTTCAAACCCTCAAAGGATCGCTACAAACACGTTACCTTTGCCCATGCATCTCCATCATTCAAGATGTTTCAAACCCTCAAAGGATCGCTACAAACGTAAACTTGCGTAAAACAATCTATTTTGACCCTTATCAGTTTCAAACCCTCAAAGGATCGCTACAAACCCAAGTAAATTCCATTTTTTTCTCTCCCTCTGGTGTTTGTTTCAAACCCTCAAAGGATCGCTACAAACTTTAAACTTCTTTTATTCGGTGAGACCTTCAGGTCAGTTTCAAACCCTCAAAGGATCGCTACAAACGCGATATTTTTGCAAATTTTTCAGGTAAGATTTTATGTTTCAAACCCTCAAAGGATCGCTACAAACTGTTTTTAGATTAATATCAAATTCGTTAGCTAATTCTAGTTTCAAACCCTCAAAGGATCGCTACAAACGATAACCTGACCTTCTTTGCTGCCACAGAAGAAGGCCAGTTTCAAACCCTCAAAGGATCGCTACAAACCATTCTCGTCCCATGAGTGTTAGTCCTCCGAATAGGTTTCAAACCCTCAAAGGATCGCTACAAACGGAGCGGGCTCACCACGCCTAACGTTCCTGGATTGCGTTTCAAACCCTCAAAGGATCGCTACAAACAACTGGCTGACGGATGCTAGGTACTGCTGTGGAGTGCGTTTCAAACCCTCAAAGGATCGCTACAAACTGTGAAGAGGAGTGAAATAAATGGACAGAGATGAACTGTTTCAAACCCTCAAAGGATCGCTACAAACTCCTTCTATTTCTATTCCTAACTTGATTTTTTTCCTGTTTCAAACCCTCAAAGGATCGCTACAAACACGGATTCACTGAGAAGTTCGGGATGCTTGCATCGAAAGTTTCAAACCCTCAAAGGATCGCTACAAACCGAAGAACCGAAGCGACTTCTCGTCCCGGAAGTACAGTTTCAAACCCTCAAAGGATCGCTACAAACCAAAGACTGCAGTCCAAGACGAGATGTGTACTTCAGTTGTTTCAAACCCTCAAAGGATCGCTACAAACTGAATATATCCAGTCCTGATCATGGAGACATGACGTGTTTCAAACCCTCAAAGGATCGCTACAAACGCCCCCCAATTGGGACCTCGTTGATCCCTGCTGACGGTTTCAAACCCTCAAAGGATCGCTACAAACTTTATACTCATTTCCTTTTTCGCATAAAATAGAATTTGTTTCAAACCCTCAAAGGATCGCTACAAACAAGTGGGAAGTAGACATCCTAGCCAACGAAATAGGGTGTTTCAAACCCTCAAAGGATCGCTACAAACTTTTTCTGATTTGTGCTGATAATTTGAAAACTTCTATGTTTCAAACCCTCAAAGGATCGCTACAAACGTTTGCTACTATCATGCCTAGACCTATTAGTATCATGTTTCAAACCCTCAAAGGATCGCTACAAACCCCAGCTAACCCAAGGCGCTGCGGAGCACCTCGTCAGTGTTTCAAACCCTCAAAGGATCGCTACAAACAGAAGGGATGGGCTGACGTTGTCGACCTTATTGCCGGTTTCAAACCCTCAAAGGATCGCTACAAACCCACCCTAGTATCTCGTAGCTGTCATCGGGTTCCATGGTTTCAAACCCTCAAAGGATCGCTACAAACCCTAGGGCTTTTGGGTTAGATTTTTATTTTTAAGTTTGTTTCAAACCCTCAAAGGATCGCTACAAACGGCTATCCAACCAGGCGTCGGGGATGTGAGACCGGTGTTTCAAACCCTCAAAGGATCGCTACAAACTTCTGGTCCATCTCACTCACCCTCCTTGGAGCGGTAGTTTCAAACCCTCAAAGGATCGCTACAAACACGCTCCCCTCACTACTCATCGCATCGACTACAACTACAGTTTCAAACCCTCAAAGGATCGCTACAAACTCTTAGGGAGGCCCTGGTAAAAGGCCGACTTGATCGCTATGTTTCAAACCCTCAAAGGATCGCTACAAACTCCCTTTGTCTCTTCCCTATGACACTCTGATTCCTCTTGTTTCAAACCCTCAAAGGATCGCTACAAACTTTTCGATTCACCACTTAGAAACTCTCTAACCTCAAGTTTCAAACCCTCAAAGGATCGCTACAAACATGACTGAGGAAAAACTCTATCGAAAACATGCTGAGAGTTTCAAACCCTCAAAGGATCGCTACAAACCGCCTCGTCGAGGCGGCTGGAAAAACCTCATCCCTTGTTTCAAACCCTCAAAGGATCGCTACAAACATATTTAACGTCAGTTATTCCGTAGACAACAATAAGTTTCAAACCCTCAAAGGATCGCTACAAACCCTCTGGTTCTGCAACATGAGCACTGTACCATAGTCCAGTTTCAAACCCTCAAAGGATCGCTACAAACCAAGAGACCGTCGACAAAAGCCGAAGGGGGGATCATAAGTTTCAAACCCTCAAAGGATCGCTACAAACCTTTCGTTCTAGCGTTCTTCTGGACCATACTAACTAGTTTCAAACCCTCAAAGGATCGCTACAAACTACTCCAACTCGATTGTGTGGCTTCCCTTAGTTCAGTGTTTCAAACCCTCAAAGGATCGCTACAAACTTCTTTAGTGCTTTATAAAAATTCAATTTTTCTTAGGTTTCAAACCCTCAAAGGATCGCTACAAACACGACATACCCATCATGATATACTATCGACCGCCCTTATGTTTCAAACCCTCAAAGGATCGCTACAAACAGGACGAAAGAGACGTGTTGAAATTTTTAACGGATCAGTTTCAAACCCTCAAAGGATCGCTACAAACCATTTTTGTCCCCATTTTTGTCACGCAGACCAGAGAGTTTCAAACCCTCAAAGGATCGCTACAAACCTTTCATGTGTCCCCTCCACCTCTTCAGATTTATGTTGTTTCAAACCCTCAAAGGATCGCTACAAACAACCAGAT
>Ga0208447_100104_pt1 | contig 15110 bp, 16 predicted proteins | sample BED_Slide_host_7_FD_187139 | JGI IMG/M metagenome (GOLD analysis project Ga0208447, IMG submission 187139) | Extremophilic microbial mat communities from Yellowstone National Park, USA - BED_Slide_host_7_15 (SPAdes) (version 2) | ecosystem: Environmental > Aquatic > Thermal springs > Hot (42-90C)... | reverse complement strand
CGCCCTCGTGTACAAGGGTTGGTTCCGCAACCCTAAGAACTCCCTAGGGTGTATAGACAGTATGGTTAACACCTAGGTTGAGCTGCTACCTGAACCTAGAGACAACGAGAGTTAAGATCGTTGGTGAGCTTCAGATCCTAGGCCACCCTAGGAACATCAAAGATTACCTAAGCTGATGAGGGAAGTTAGACTGGTAGTAAAGGATGGTAAAGCCTTCCTCAAAGTAGTTTTCGAGAAGTCAAAGGAGAAAGTTGAACCTAACTCAAGCGTAGCTGTATACATTAACGTGGCCGAGATTGTTGGTGAGGACTAGCCATTACGTCAGGATACAAACACGCCTTCACGAGTCCCACCGCTGGAAATCCCTAGCCGAGAACCTACAAAGGAAATATCCAAGGTGGAGTCCGTTAATCCGAAGTACTCCTCATTCACCTGAAATGCGGGCAGAGAATGAGAGACCGCTCACAGGTACTTCCGTTGTACCTGCGGTTACGAGAACGACCGTAATGTAATCGCGATGAACCTAAATGGAGGTCTCTAACCCTCTCGACCGCCCCTCAGAGATGTATCTCCGGATGAGGGGAACCATCACCAGCGGGGAGGAAGTCAGTCTGTTTTATGAAAAGTCTATCCAGGCCAAGGCCCTACGTTGTGTCTTTTTTGTATAATTGGCCTTGTACTCAAGACAGCACTTGAATAATGGAGCTAGTCTCCTGAGCCTTCCTTCTGGCCTCTTCTACGTCCCCTCCGGTGGCCAAAACCACGCCCATCCTCCTGTGTTCATATGTAAAAGGCTTTCCAAACAATCTCACTTGAACCCCTGGAATTGAAAGTGCCTTTTCAACGTTGGAATATTTAGGTGACCATCCCTCTCCCTCTGCCAGTATGACGTGGGAGGCGGCGGGCGTGATAAGCTTAACCTCAGGTACAGGAAGTCCAAGGGCACATCTTACATGAATTTGGAACTCACTAATATCCTGGCTCACCATGGTGACCATTCCCGTGTCATGGGGCCTTGGAGCTGCCTCGTTGAAGAGAACCCTGTCACCACTGACCATGATTTCCACACCATATATGCCCAACCCTCCCACTCTGTCGACGAACCTCTTTGCTATGTCTTTTGCCCTCCTCTTAACTTCCTCATTTACAGTTGAAGGATGCCAAGATTCCACGTAATAGTACCCTGGTCTCTTGTGTTCTATCGGTTCTAAGGTCCTTGTTTCTATTGAGTTATTGATCATATGTCTATACGTCAGTACAGTGAGTTCGGTGTCCAAGGTTATGAACTCTTCAACTATCACTCTCTTGCTTTTCCCCCTGGCCTCAGCTATAGATTCCTTAAATCCTTTCTCTACCTGACTTTCATTTCGTATGAGTACATGGCCGTGTCCGCTGCTACTCATCTCGGGCTTAATTATGCATGGATAACCTACCTCAGAGCAGATCTTCTTTACTTCCTCAGGAGTTTCCGCGAAGCCGTACCTAGTGGTTGGAAGACCCAACTCCTCAGCTGCCAATCTCCTTAGTTCCACTCTGTCCATGCATGTCTTTACTGCGTCTGCGTTAGGGATTACCCTAATCCCCTCACCCTCGGCTTCCTGCAGTGCTTCCGTATTTATGGCCTCCACTTCAGCTATTATGGCATCTGGCCTTTCTCTTCTTATGATCGATAAGATCGCCTTTCTATTCATCATATCTACCACATACTTTCGGTTGGCCAAATGCATGGCCGGCGCCATGTCGTATCTGTCCACGGCCACAGTTTCAATTCCCATGCGATGAGCCTCAATCACCATTTCTTTACCGAGTTCTCCACTTCCCAAAATCAGTAACTTACGAGATCCCTCCAAGAGGGGTGTACCTATCTCCACGTTCCCCCCTTCTCCCCTCCTTTAATAACTTTATTGATTCTATCAACTTGGCTCCATTATAAGCCAAATTTGAAACGCAGAGCCAACCTTTAGGTATGGAACAGGGCGATGAGAAGGGCGTGGTAAGGACTCCTTTAGGAAAGATCTTGGAGTATTGTTCCAATTGAGCGCTTTGATATTCTCCTACCTTAGCCTCAACGGCAATTCCCTCCACAACAAAATCCGGTCTCACGTGATCTCTCTTCCCAGTGAACTTGGAGAAGCTAGGTCTTACATCCCTTCCTCTCTCTACCCTGAAGTTTGAAGACAGCAGTCTCAAGACGTAATCTTCAAATGTCCTTCCAAATAGTCGCGATAGTCTTCTCAGCCGCTCCTTAGGTTCTGGTACGGCCATTGCGCAGAAAACTTCCAACCTGACGCCTGTCAATCTCTCAAAGGATTTCAATTTCTCAAGGTAGGTTCCTTCATTACCAATTACTCCGAACTCCACGTCCTGCTTAGCTGGCTGTACTAGACAAACGTCCCCCTCAACTATAACTGTGAACTCCCCCTTGGGGTTTGGGAGGAGAGTTCCGCTGACCTCAGAGTATCTGAACACATCCATATTTTTACCCCAGTACAATGTGATTCCTGATGATAATAACGCTAAATGACGTTATCTGGAGCATTGTCCTAACCCTATGGGTAGGTTTCGTAGTGGTCTATCTTTCCAAAAAGGTCCAAGAAAGAACCAACAGGTATGTAAGTAGGAAATTCATACATATGGCGGGGGGTGGGATAGTTGCCGCCATCTCTCCCTTTGTCTTCTCCTCCCCCATTTATCCGGCTATCCTCTCTTACCTGGTCATGGTCTATTTGCTGACCAGGAGGGTGGGCGGCAAATTCATGGGTTGGTTTCAGGAGAGGGATGATTATGGGGAGATCACCTTCACATTCTCCTTTGGTACGATCATGCTTATACTATTCTTCCTTAATCTTTGGACGGATCCTCCCAACTCCTTCGCCATAGGTTTACTTCCCATTCTCTTCATGAGTTTTGGAGACGGCGTGACGGGGATCGTGCGGAATTATGTATACGGTGAGAGGAGAAAGGGGCCATGGGGTTCCTTAGCTATGTTGGCACTGTGCGTTCCTCTTGGATACTTTCTATTCTCATACTATGGGGTCTTGGCTGCAGTGGCGGCCACTCTGGTTGAGGCTATTCCAGGCCTAGATGACAACTTAACTGTTCCATTTGTATCGTTTCTGATATTATACCTTTTAACGATCCTTAGGTAGGGTTATGTACTTGAGATAGACTCATTTTACTATGGAGATATGGAAAAGGATACAGCTGAGAAATAAGGAATTAGAGCTTGCTGCTAAAAAGGTGGATAGATCTAAGTTCTTGCCCAAATCCTTGAGCTCCTTAGCTTATGATATAGCCTACCTAGATTCACCTATTCAGGTCACCGGAAAGCATTCCACCACGGCCCTGTCACTAGGATTGTTCATGTTGGATCAGTTGGAACTAAGACCAGGCAACAAGGTGCTAGAGGTGGGAACTGGGACTGGTTACTATACGGCAATAATGGCGGAGATGGGATGTCAAGTTACTACCCTGGAAAACGACGATGAAATGTATGATATGGCCTCCTCTAATCTTAAAGGAACTGGAGTGGTTCCAATAAGGGCCGATGGCAGTTTAGGTTATCTGAGTAATGCCCCCTACGACAGGGTAATTCTCTGGGCCGCGGCTCCATCTCTTCCCTGTGCACCTTTCTCCCAGTTGAGGGATGGTGGAATTATGGTGGCACCAATAAAGGTAGGGGAGAGACAGTACCTATATAAGTTAGTTATGGCCAAACCTCCAGCAAGGCTTAGGTTAATAGAAGTCCTGTTTAGCGAACTGAGTGGCTTTTGTGGAACTAAAGAGTGATGACTCAGGACTCAAGACCCTCATCACCTATCAGGGACCCACACACATCATTGGTTTCCAACCTGCACGTCAGACCAAAAAGGTATTCTGTCAACCAACTATTCCTCTTCAGGCAGTTTTCCCTTGGAGCATGCCTCCCAAATTTGATCTCCTAAGTAATGGAGGTTTTGTCCAAATTTTCCCCTCTCTACTCCTGGCTCAAGCTTCATTAAAACCTTCAATACAGCAACAGGGACTCCCTTTAGTGTGACCGCGATCACCACCTTACCTACCTCCGCGTCTCCCTCTTTACCCTTTATTCCAGGAACGAAAAGGTCAGCCCCCTTAGCTAGGGCCCTCACAGCTCCGTCATCTACGAGGACTTTAGGTGGGGTTAACTTCAATCTATTCAGTCCACAAAGGGTCGGGATTAGTTCCTCTCCCATGAAGGCTAGGGTCCCATCAACTATGTAGAAAACATTTTTCTTGCTTTTAGCGACCTCAGCCCTCTCCACTTTGGCGAGGCCATATAATTCCTTGAGCCTTTCCTCTAGTACCTTCCTTTCTTTTTCGGAAAGAACGTATCTCCTCAGCCTTCCCCACCCAATAGGGTTTGAGGCAAAACCGGCATTCCCAGCAGTTTTCTCCTCATACACATCTCGACTCCATTCATCACCGCAGGAGTTCCGGCTATGGCTCCAGCCTCCCCTATCCCCTTAGTTCCTGTGGGTGAATTGGATTTAGCCAGTCCTAGGCTGATCCATTGAATCCTAGGTGCATGTTTAGATTTTGGGAAACCGTAGTCGCTAAGGCTTGTATTTAAGATCTGCCCCTGTTCATTCATCAAGGCCGTCTCACTTAGAGCTTGGGCCAAACCCTGCAGAACTCCTCCATGTATTTGTCCTTCGGCAAGCAATGGATTTATGACGTTTCCTACGTCATCAATTGCAACATATTTATTAATCTTAACCTCACCTGTTTCTTTATCAAGATCAATAGAGGCAATGTGCACTCCGTACGGTGAGGTAATTTGTTTCACTGGGTACGAGTAGCTGACCTCAAGGCTGTAACCTAGCTCATAGGCCTTTGAGGCGATATCCTTGAGACTAACTTCCCTTCCATCCTTTTTGTTCTTGACCTTACCCTCCTTATAATCAACTTCTTCAACGTCACTATTGAGTAATTTTGCCCCCACTTCCGTTAACCTTTTCTTAAGTTCCTGGCATGCCCCCTTTACTGCTGAGCCTCCCACTGTAACTGTTCTGCTTCCCCAGGTTCCTATTCCATCCGTGATCAAATCCGTATCCCCCCACTTTACCTCTATGTTCTCCAACGGTATCTCCAGTTCGTCCGCGGCTATTTGAGCGAATGCCGTTGCGTCACCTTGGCCATGAGGTCCAGAGCCAGTGAATACATATACCCTACCATCACTCTTCATGAAAACTCTGGATGTCTCCCAAGGACCGAAACCGCTTATCTCTACGTACATGGCCACTCCTACACATCCCCCAATCTTGGAGGCCTCGGCTACCATTTCCTCATAGTACTTCCTTGCTCTCTTCAATGACTCAAGGAAATCTCCACTATCATAGGTGATGCCGAATGGATTTTTGTATGGCATCTCCCTACTCACATTCCTTTCCCTTAACTCAATTGGATCAAGGTTCAATTCCATGGCCGCCATATTCATTATCCTTTCAATGAAGTAGGTGGCCTCCGGTCTTCCTGCTCCCCTATAGGAAGTGGTGGGCGTCTTGTTAGTATTGACGGCTATACCTCTAATTAACGCATCCCTAAATTTGTAGGGACCTGGAATCATTCTCGATGAGCTCTTTACATTACCCAATTCGTCACCATTGGCCTCCTCGTATGGGGCACCCAGGTCTCCAATAAGTTGCCCTTGCAAGGCCACAAGTGTTCCATCTCTCTTGAATCCGGCCTTGAATTGAAGGCTCTTATCCCTTCCATGCCCAGCGGTCTGCATCTCCTCAGACCTGGTAGGTATCCACTTCACTGGCCTTCTGAGGAGTAGAGCGATTTTGGCCAGTGCGAACTCCTCGGGGTGTGTGATTATTTTACTGCCGAATGCCCCTCCTACGTCCGGCTGAACTACATGTACGTCGACGCCAAGGAATTTAGTCAAGTTCCTTCTAAGGTAGTGGGCTGATTGAGTGGAGGACCAGAAGTTCAACCTAGTTCCGTCGAAGTAAGCCATGGCTCCTCTTGTTTCCAAGGGGTTTGCTATTACCCTTTGATTTGAAAGTGTGCCCTCTATAATAACCTCAGCAGTTTTGAGCGCGGCGTCAACGTTTCCCGACTTCCATGTATAATCTAATTTAATGTTTGAGTCGTTTTTAGTGTACACCTTTACCTCGTTCTTCAAGGACTCCTGAGGGTCCAGTACGTGTGGCAGTCTCTCGTAATCCACGTCCAACGCTTCCAACCGATCATATGCATCGTATCTATCCTTGGCCACAACAGCCGCTATTGGCTGTCCAACGTAAGTTACTTCGACGTTAGCCATGGGGAAATCCTCCTTCGGATTTATGGCATCTCCAAGGAAGAACACTCCGTCCTTAGGTTGTGAGACCTTTATTTTGGCATGTGGATATTGACTTCTGAGGAATGTCACGAACAATGTACCGGGGAGCTCAAGGTCATCCACATAGGTTCCTCTCCCCGTTATCAATCTTGGATCCTCGATTCTTCTTATTGGCTTTCCTACATACATCAAAGATCAATGCCCTTCTTATGTGGTCCAATTTATCTTTGCGGGCTCAGCGGAGGCTTTTGGAGTCCATTTCACCGTTCGAAGCCGTCGCCATTCATCAATGCCCGCTGATCATCGACTCTATTTTTTTCACTCTAGTCTGGGCAGAGGGGTGATCTGACATGGACCCCGTATCACCATATCTCCAAATTAGAGATATTAGAGCCTTAGGGTCGGCGAAGGTGGCTGCATCTCTGTCTGCCTGTGACTCCATCCTCCGGCATATTAACATGTCAACGAGGAAAACAAGGAGAAACGCCGGCAAAAACAATCTATTTAAGGAAGATAGCCATAGTGCCATCAACAGTCCAGAGGCCAGTACTGCACCTCTCATTAAACTATGTCTCCTCTTGATGTGAGATAACTCATGAGCCACCATGGCCTTGAACTCCTCCTCTGGTAAATTCATGGACTCCCTTTCCAGTATAAGAACGTTCTTAAGTCCCCCAAGGGAGTACGCATTGATTCCTCCTCCCTCTTTCAGGTAAACGCGATCCAACTTCACTCCCACGGTTTCGGCCATGGTACTGATCTTTTGATCCATTTCAATTGGTCTTAATTTCATCCCTACTTTAGCAATGGAATCTGTGCTGAGTGGCAACAGGGCGCCTACCATGAAGGCGAAAGCGATGAACTCAGTTAGCATATATATTATCACTCAATATTACCATATTAACCTTACAGTTTCAGTGAACCCTCAGCCACATATAGGGTTTTGTGAATAACTCTCTGATTTGGCTCCACCCCCTATCGTTCAATGGATTTATATTATGTTCTTCTAAGGTGAGGCCTGAGAGATTGAAGGCAGCGGTAATGGATATTAACGGAGTTACCATAAAGGAAGTTGAAGTTCCCTCATTGGAGAATGGGGATCTATTGGTTGCCATGAAGTCATGTGGGCTTTGTGGAACTGACCTTGAGAAAATGGAGGGACAGTACACTGCTTCTAAACCCATATTAGGCCACGAACCCGCCGGAGTGATTAAGGTCAGTGGGGATCCACAATTTAAGGAAGGTGAAAGGGTTTTTGTGCATCATCATGTACCTTGCTATCAATGTTATTACTGCATGAATGGTAGCCCCACAATGTGTCCTCACTATAGGGAGAGCAACATTTATCCTGGGGGATTCAGTGAAATGTTCAGGGTCCCATCCTGGAATGTGAAGAGGGGGGGAGTACTCAAACTTCCCGACTCCGTGAGTTTCAGGCAGGCAACTTTTGTCGAACCCTTGGCCACCGTGGTTAGGGCTCAGAGGAGGGCCTCACTGAGGGAGGGGGAGAAAGTTCTGGTAATAGGGGCTGGGCCCATGGGATTACTTCATGCAGCCATGGCCAAATTGACCGGTAGCGATGTCATTCTCGCTGACGTAAGTGAGTATAGGTTGAGGTTTGCCGAAAGGCTCGGCCACAAGGTTCTTCCCAGTAGAGAACCTAATGACATTCTTCAACTAACTGAGGGTAGAGGAGCGGACCTCAGCATCGTGGCCTCTGGCTCACCAAGTGCAATTCTCTACGGGCTCAAGTCTACTCGAAGAGGAGGGAGAGTGCTATTGTTTGGTGTTCCATACAAGGGAACTATCCTGGATTACGATGTGAGCGACCTTTTGAACAGGGAGATCTCGGTGATCCCCAGTAACGCTGCCGTTGAAGAAGACACCAGGGAAGCTTTAAACCTCATTGCCCAGGGTAAAGTTAAAGTGGATAGTCTGATCACACATGCGTTCAGATTAGAGCAGTTCCACGAGGCCGTAAGGGTGGCCAAACAGAGAGAGGCCGTAAAAGTAGTAATTGAGGCTAATTGAGAGTACAAGGAAGATACATAAGGTCAGGTCAAAGAGACGTAATGCCCTCTTAATGTCCAGTGAGGAGGGTAATTCACCCTGTCCCACCGAGTATGCATCTATCTTCTCTAACCTCACTCCTAGAAGTCCAGCCGCCGCGGCAATTGGATATATGGCATTAACGCTCTGCATCTTTGAATTCTTTAGCACCCTTATGGCATTCAAAGGTTTCATTCCCAGCAAAGTTCCAGCGAGGAGCATTACGAGGAAAGTTAATCTGGCGGGTATATAGTTCAACACCGTATCGATCTTGGCTGAAAGATACCCCTCCTCCCTCAGCTCCGGTGTAAGATAACCCACCATGCTGTCCATTGTATTTGCCAATCTCTGCAGAAGCGCACCTGGAAGCCCAAGCAATATATACCAAAAGATGGGCCCTGTTATACCATCAACCGTGCTCTCAAACAGTGATTCTATTGATGCGGAGGCTACATGGCCTAGATCAATCTTCCATACGTCCCGTCTCACCATTTGGCTTACGGGGATCCTCGATTCCTCCCTAAGAGGAAAGGATTTCCTTACCAGGGTTCTTAGCATTTTAATGGAGAAAGTTGTCTTTAGTATAAATGCAGACAAAATAATCCCTAACGGCAAATATAGGTAGCTTGTCCTCACTAAGAGGAGAAGTCCAATCTCCATCGGGATCACGCTTAAACACCAAACAAACGCTCCATGCCACTTGGAGCCGAAGGGTTTGGTTACCTTAGCAGCTAACCTTCCAGTCCACACCACTGGATGAATGAGGAGGGGTGGCTCTCCCAACATTAGGTCCAGGAGGATAGCTAACGCAAATACCAGAACCATGGCCACTTTACCTCTGCCAAAATTAAGAGAGGAAAGGAGATGGTGATTGCGGCACCCACCACGTCTCCAGAGGACCCTCCCAGAGATCTCTTACTTACTACCACCCAAAGTAACAGGGTTGCCGCGAATACTCCAGCTGCTGCAGGGGAGGTCAGCAGCGGTATTGACTGTCCCAGTAACACAAACTTTTTCCCACTAAGCTCAAGGGAAAACCTAGCGCCCAGAACACTGCCTTCCATCGGTTTGACCAATGCCAACAATAGTAACCCAAGGGATCTGGAGCAAATGGACGCCGCGACCAACACTGCAAGGAAGTAGATTGAGGGACGGAGGACGAGAACCGAAGGTAAGGCTATACTCAGGTATATCAGAAGAAAGCCTATCGCACCTGCTCCTATCTGTACGTCCTTAAGTGCCTTCCTCCTTCTCTCCCTATCCCTCACCATAATCGCGTCTCCTACGTCCAATAATCCGTCTAGGTGATGGAACCCTCTGATCAGTTCCGCACCAGCTATCACGAAGAGTCCCGCCAGCGGCCCCACGATCCACCACCCTGCCAGCAGAACACCGTAGAGGAGGAGTCCTTCTAACCCCCCAATTATAGCGGGGGCCAGGAAGGACCATCTTGCCGCCTCATCCAACTCTCCATTGGCTGGGATTGTGGTGTAAAACGCCAGTAGCGAGGATATTGCTCTCCAAGCCTTATTTTCCCTCCTCACAGATAGGTGGAAGTGGCCCTGATTTTAGCTTCTACGATGAGTGATTCAGGCAAGTCTATGGTTACCGCGGCTCTGGTCAAGTTATTTCATGGAACCCCGTTCAAGGCCCAGAACATGTCGCTTAACAGTTACCCCACAAAAGATGGAGGGGAGATCTCATTTATCCAGGCCTATCAGGCCATGGGATCAGGCTTGTCCCCAGAAAGGATCCACAACCCAGTTCTACTTAAGCCCTCTCCTGGGGGAGTGGAGGTTGTGCTTATGGGCTCGAGCATTGGTCTCTTTAAGCCAGGAGGCTACTATGACTGGGTTAGTAAGGCGTGGACCTATGTAAGGGAGTCTGTTAGAGATACCTCCGTCATTGAAGGGGCGGGAGGAATAGCCGAACCTAACTTTATGGATAGGGATCTATCCGGTTTTCTGATGGCTAAGGAGCTTAAGCTCCCGATAGTACTTGTTCTCGATATAGACAGGGGAGGAGCATTTGCCTCAGCCTATGGGGCCTACTCCATGTTTCCTCCCTCACTTAGGGACCAACTCAAGGGATTCATAATAAATAAGTTCAGGGGAGATCCCGTGCTCCTGCAGCCAGCAATAGATTGGCTAAGCGAGAAGACGGGCATGAAGCATTTTGGTACAATACCCTATGCTGACGATTTTGATATCATGGCTGAGGATTCCATGAACGTAAAGGAATTCGGTGATGGTAGCTTCAATGTTTCCATAGTGTCATATCCATACATGAGTAACTTCAATGAGTTTCAGGCTCTATCAAAATCCAACGCCTCTGTAAGGTTCGTGAGAAAGCCATCCCAGGCCAAGACGTCTGACTTAATCATCCTTCCAGGAACCAAGAGCAGTTACGCGAGTCTGAAGTGGCTGATTGAAAGAGGCTTCTCAGATGTCATAAAGAGTAAGCCAGTTTTAGCCATATGTGGTGGTTTCCAAATGTTGGGAAGGAAATTAGTGGATCCTTATGGACTAGAGTCTCCAGTATCTCAATTTGATGGATTGGGTTTGCTAGACGTGGATGTTATTTACGACAAGAAGAAGAGGGTTAAGCTGGTCAGAGGAAGGGGGCCTTTTGGTGAGGTCACAGGGTATGAAGTAAGAAGGGGGAGTATTATATACCATTCCACTTCCCCTCTGCTAGATCTTGATGACGCTAAAGACGGTGCCTATGAGGGTCAAATCATGGCCCTCAGCGTCCATGGTTCACTATACTCCGAGTTTGGCAGAAACGCCGTCAAGGAGTTCGGACTAAGGATATGGGCCTCTTCGCTAGAGGATGAAGTGAAGACTCAGATAGAATTTCTAAGCCGAAGGGTTAAGGAGGAGGTGGACGTGGAGGGACTCAGGGCTCTCTGGGAGGAATCGATGATTCCTAGAGTCTAAGGTATGTGTCCCTCTCCCACTGGGTGACCTCTCGTTCAAACTCCCTCACTTCCCTCTCCTTCAATTCCACATAAAGTGAGACCAATTCCTCGCCCAAGGCTTCCCTCATTAGTCTATCATTGGAGAGTCTCCGTAAGGCCTCCTCCAGGTTCGTTGGCACATCTTCGCTCTCCACCCCCTCCATTAGCTCCATTTCCTTCTCCACCCCCTCCATTCCTGCATAGAGCATCCCACTGAGAAGGAGGTATGGGTTGGCCGCAGTGTCTGCTAACCTGAACTCCAGCATGGAGTTATCCTTGAATGTAGATGGGAACCTTAAGAGGAATCTACGCTCTCTCCCTACAGCCGCAATCACTGGCGAACGTTCTTCCCTCAACCTCCTGTAGGAGTTAATGGTAGGTAGCGCCAAGGCGGTGAGGGAGCCCAGATGAGTCTGAATGCCGGCCAGGAAACTCTTAGCAAGTTTAGACGGTTGGCCGTTCTGGTCCGTAGTGATGTTTTTACCTTCCTTATCCGTTAGGGAGAAGTAGATGTGAAGAACGTTAGCGGGGAGATCGGAGAAAGGTTTTGGCATGAAAGTTGCCCTAAGTCCATGCATAAGTGCGATGTCCCTTATCACTTCCTTTGCGGCAGTAAGGAAGTCTGCCGCCCTTATACCCTCAGCAGGTGAAAATGTAATTTCATATTGCCCCTGTCCGAAATATTTGTTTAACCTCTGTACTGGTTCCTCCATCTCCTCAAGATACTTCACTACCTCCTTGAGGAAGTCCTGCTCAACAAGAAGACCCTCCGCTGAGAAAGCCCTGCTCGAATCCGCAGGTCTGTTATCCTTCAATACATAAAAAGTGGGTTCGAACAGTACCGTAAGTCTATTACCTAAATTCTCCAGCTTAGATAACGCCTTCTTAAGCACAGTCCTCACACAGAGCACAGAAGGTATTCCAGTTCCGTCAGTGATGGTTGAGAGCACCACCCCTGTCCTCTCCAAATAGGGAAAGGTCATGAAGGTGGAGAGGTCTGGGTGAGCTATTACGTCATCAAAGTTCCTCCTTGCTGGCCTATCCCAGAGATCCAAGTAAAGGATGGATTCAGGATAGTTAACTCCCATATCTATGGCCCTCTCAAATTCCATGCGACGCAGGGATCTTCCCCTTACGTTACCTAAGGTATCGACCATGAATACCCTTACATAGTCTATTTTTCCAGTCTTCAGCAGCTCCATTATTTGGTCCGATGACAAATTACATCCTCTTCCTTCGTTGTAATTGGAGGATTAAAAACGCCACCGACTCTATGGATGGTAACACCTCAAAACATATACCACACTACCTAATCATACATTATTGATTTCACTATCTTTCCCGCATACCTGACGGCCGGAGCGTACTCTGTGAACACCCCTATGTTCTCCACCGTTCCCTCTGTGCTAAGTTCAACCATGTAGAAGTACTCATCACCACGTCTTCTCCTGCTAAACCTTAGGACATGCCTTCCCAGATTCATCCTTTTCCTCTGTGAGGCGTTAAACCCCAGTACAAGTTCAAAGGGATCCTCACTCATCCTAATAATTTATTAGCTTTGATATCATTTTTAAATCTTGGCCCAACTCACAACTGTATGTCCACCGCTACGTGGTAAAGGGAAGGTTTCAAGCTTCGTACTACCCTATATTTTCCTCCTGGTATCATAAGTGAGGCTTTCTGAAGAGGATCCTCCTCCCGTTCTACCTGAACCTCTACATAGAGATTCACCATGACTCCTTTCCTCGCGTTTTTGACTATAACCTCCCAGGCGTTCCTCCATCTTTCTGGCAAGGGCGCAATTATTCTGTCCGCCTCTCTTATTTCTCTCACCCTGCCCAGGGAGTCCCGAAGGATAGGAATAACTTGAGGTGTACGATTTATCCATCTGTTTATGTGCATGTAATAATAACCGTAAGGATTTATGTCAAATGAGTAAACTACACTTGCATCCCCTAACTTTGCAGCCAGTATTGAGAAAGGGCCATAGCCTGAGAACATGTTAACTATAATTTCTCCCCTTCTCACTTCCCTGGCAACTCTCAAGTGTTCGAATGATAGGGTCTGAGAAAAGAAGACCTTTCGGAAGTCCAAGAAGAACGTACATCCGTTCTCTTTGTATATTACTTCGGATCTTTTCTCTCCCGCCAAATGAACGTAGTTGCCTAACCTATGCTCTCCTTCAGTTCCCCTTAGTCTTCCCCAGATTGATCTTAACCTCATCTGTTTCATCAAACGTTGAGCGAGCTCCCTAGCCTTCTTCTCGTCGTACTGAAAGGGAAGGCTGATTATCCCGACATCCCCTAAAACCTCTACACGTTTCCAAAGTCCTAAGGACTTTATCCCTTCAGTGTCACTTCCTTCCAAACTCTCTCATCCTTTCCTCAGCTTTTTCCAGGTCGCCTGGGTCTCCACCTATCGGTACACCACCGTCCATAACCACCTCTCCTCCCACAAGCACGGTCTCCGCATCGGATTCTGAGAATATGGCAGTCTCCCTGGGAGCCTTCGTGTCAAGCGGGTATCTCATGTACTCTCCTAGGTTCACCACAACCAGATCGGCTAGCTTGCCCTGCTCTATCACGCCCCCCTTTACTCCCAACTGTTCATACCCCCAACTGGTCAAAGAGTTGAAGGCCTCATCCACCTTTAGGAGATACCTGGATATGGCAACTGAGGCTTCGTGGAGGGCACTAATCTGTGGACTGGACTCTATTGATATGGACGGCTTGAGTTCACCTAGGGAGAATCTATATACTTCGTATGAAGGTACGAAAGTAATTCCCAATCCCTTTGATTTTATGAAGTCTATGTCGCCCCTGGATCCTCCTCCTAGAGCCACAGTTCTTCTGCCAGAAACGTTGATTTCTCTCAACTCCACTTCCCTACTTACCAATAATGTATGATTTTCACTTGCCGCAAGCTCAGCTGACTCCCTCAGTTCCCTCTGTCCACATACTTTAACCGCTATGGATGTTCCGTCCGAGCTCCACCTCTCCCTCAGTGAGGAGTAAGTTCCCCACTCCTCCCTCTCGCATCCTACATGCGCCACCAGCACCACCCTCAAACCCAAGGATCTGAGAGCCCTCCCAGCCTGATCTATGAAAGGTCCATCGATCACTGCCGTAGTCACACCCTCTCGTAGAAGCTTATACCCTGCCATGAGTGAAAAGTAGAAGGCATCGGTTCTGCTCATGCTGCTCGTGACAACATTAACATTAACTTTCCCGGTGGGGATCCTGTACCTAAACGGGAACAGGACGGGATATATTTCAAAGGCCGTGAATCCTGGGCGTAGGAGTCTTCCTTCCCCACCTACTACGAGCTCAGCGTCATCGAAACCCTCAGGCTCTTGCTTACCTATGTAAACTACGTTGTTCCCATCCACTCCAACAAAGCCATCGCTAAGGGCGTAGTTAGGATCCACTACCAGCTCAGCCTTTATTACGGCCTTCATGTGCTAACTATTGGTATCCATCTTTTAAGCTGTGGCAAGTCAGACAAGCTCGTCTATTTTTCTAAAACTTTTCTAGATTACCTCTTAACTTTTTGGTAAAGAAATTTAACTTTCTGGGGGGTTAAGGGGGCGGAAGTCCCCCTCCGTGAGGTGGGGGATGAATACCCCCCTTACAGAAACCTTTTATACTAAAAAAGAGATAAATATTCAGACCTCTGGCTGTAAGAGCTGAGGTCGTACCCTTGGGACTGGGGGAACTGAAGCCTGTGGAGAGCAAACCCTCCGTAACCCCTCTTCCTGGCATTACAGAACGGTTCAGTTCGATGGAACCTCCG
>Ga0208447_100102_pt1 | contig 15302 bp, 16 predicted proteins | sample BED_Slide_host_7_FD_187139 | JGI IMG/M metagenome (GOLD analysis project Ga0208447, IMG submission 187139) | Extremophilic microbial mat communities from Yellowstone National Park, USA - BED_Slide_host_7_15 (SPAdes) (version 2) | ecosystem: Environmental > Aquatic > Thermal springs > Hot (42-90C)... | reverse complement strand
GCCCATAATAACTTTCGAGCCATATCTAGCAATATATGGATATGTCCCTCCAAGATTATTCTTTTTTATAACCCATTCCCCATCTAAAATTTTAAAAGATTTTCCCATTTTCATTAGCTTAAAACTGAATTTTGAATGCGTCGCATAAGGTAATGCCCCGACTTTTTTAGCTTCTTCTTTCCAAAGTTTGTCATGCGAATGATGTTTGCACACTTCCATACCAAGTTTAGCATGCGCTATTTCATGTAATACTGTATCTTTGTAATTTTCAACATCTAATTCATCCTTTATATCTTCTAAATTTGGACCAAAATACAACATAATAACATACTCATTCTTCCCTTTATCCCATTTAGTTGCTCCCCACTTTGTTTTATGATGCTTCTTATATACTACGTTAATAGGATGTCCTATTAATTCTACAATCTTATCTTCCGCCCATTTCTTCAATTCTTCTCTATTCACTTCATTTTCAGATATCATAATGTAACAAATTAGATAGAGTATTTGAATATTGTTGATAATAAATATACAGAACTTTATTTTTATCTACTAAACTCATAAAAAAACGTCATCCACTATTGTAACGCTTGCTTTAATATTTTTATCTTATCCCTATCTCTTATACTTGTTGCTTCGTCGTTCTTTCTTTACTATTTACTTTTTCTTAAACTCTTGTTAATCCCATTCATGATTCCAACGCATTTTTCTCGCCTTTGCTATTGCATTCTCTTTTGCTTCTTCGAACGTTTTAAAAACATTACCGGTTTCTAAATAATAATCGTAAAAATTGTACACTTCTTTATCCTCATTAACTGCGTCTAATCTATAATCCCAACCGCGTAACAGCGCGTATATATATTTTGCGGGATATATTTCTATATCAATAGATTTCCTTTTAGTCACAAAAACTTTTATTCTATATCGGTTTTTAGCATATCTCCAACGCCATGTATAATCTTTTCTGTCATATGATGCTATAAGTGTATATCCATCTCCGGCATCCCATTCTTCATATTCTCTTACTTTCTTTGTCATATTTTTAATTAATTATTCCTTCTATATAAACTTTCATTTTTATTTTGCCGCGACTATGAAAATATAATTTACAACTTTACAGCTACATTGTTTGTTTCAATTTCTTTATTCTAGCACCAATTTCTTCAGACCACTGTTTTGCTATTCCCCTCCTTAATGCGTAAGATGGATGATAGAAGAATTCGTATCGAATCTCAGGATATAATTTTGATAATCTATCATAAAGTGAATAAGCCGTTTTCCCTATGAACACGATAACCTCTGGTTTAATATTATCTATTTCCTCCTTTAAATGGGGGAAGCAAGCTTCTATTTCATCATCCAAAGGTTTTCTATTTCCTAGAGGTCTGCACTTAACCGCATTTGTAAAATAATTATCTTCCCCAACTGCTGTCCTTAGCAATTTTCCCGATTTGCCAACAAACGGAATGCCTAATTTGTCTTCAGTCTCGCCTGGCGCCTCTCCTATAAACATTATCTTCCCTATCCCCGAACCCCCTACAGGATGAATACAATTTTCCCTAAGACGGCACTTATGACAATCTTCCATTAAAATAACAATACTGTTTCAGTATTTAAATATTGTAGGATTTTATATCATCGTTCAAAAAACCTTTACATAGAATTTTAAAATTTTTCTCTTCATTTTTTGCGAGTTTATTGCAGTGTCATAAAATCTTAATATTTTGATATGAAATTATACATCTTATTTTCCTTTTTGTTTTGCTTTCTGTAACTTCCTATCTATTTTGAACGCTTTGAGTTCCGCCTTCTTTTGTTTCAATGTATATTTTGCTTCTTTGTATAAAGATTTAGCATCTTTTACCCGGCTTTTTAAAGTTTTAACCGTTTTACTCTCTAATTCATCTATACCATCTTTTGAATTGATTTTAAACTTCTTTATTATTTTAGGTACTTTATCTACTGTACGAACTGTCTTATCTACTACTTTAGCAATGCCTGACTTTACATAATATAAATCCTCCCGTACTTTACGAACACCAGATTTAAGCTTACGCGTTTCTGATTTTAATTTATCTAATACATTTGTCATAATCATATAATTTTTTTAAAGTATAAAAACTTTTCAAAGAAAACGAATTTTATATTTTTCCAAATTGTATTTTTATTTTAATTTCTATCCGGGTCTAGTTCCATCTCCCCTATATACTCCTTGAGATTTTCAATGTCATTTATAAGTTTATTCAACTTTTTAATTAGTTTTTTATCATCATCGAAAAGAGGATATTTCATATTAGGGTCCTTTACCTGAAATATATCATAAATATCTAAACGTACTATCTTATCCAACAACTCTTCTAAAATGTCAAATGGTATTTTATATCCTTCGCCCATACTCTCCCCCCTTTTATTACTTTTCAAGTTTCCTTCTTGCGTTATCTAAATATTTCTCATACCATTCTTCATACCAATCAGGATATCTTTCGTACTTCACAGGATCAGGAATACCAGCTTCCATAAATCCTTTTAACCTTAATTGACAAGAATCGCACATTCCACAAGCCTTTTCCCTTCCTTCATAACATGAATGCGTTAAATGTAAAGGAGCTTTTAATTTTATTCCCAATTCAACTATCTCTTTCTTACTCAAATCTATTAGGGGAGTATGAATTTTTATATCCCTTAACAAAGCTTTGTTAATTGAATCTTGCATACTTTTTATAAATTCGGGGCGACAATCAGGATAACCTGAATAATCAATCGCATTCACTCCTATAAATATATTATCTATCTTATTAACATATGCATAAGATGAAGCTATCGAAAGGAAGATCATATTCCTGCTGGGGACGAAAGTACTTGGAATGTTTACTATCTCCTCCAATTTTCTTTTCGGGACTTGAATACTTTCATCCGTTAATGCGCTTCCTCCTATTTGCGTTAAATCGATTTTAAAAACTTTCCTTTTAACATTGTAATATTCTGCAATCCTCTTTCCGTTCTCTAATTCCTTTTTATGTCTCTGTCTATAATCGAAACTTAGGGTAATAACGTCGTATCCCTTATCTAATGCGTAAGCTAATACTGTAGTCGAATCCAACCCGCCGCTTAATAATACAATCGCTCTCTTATTATTCTTTTTTATTTCTTCATACTTCCTCTCATCAAATTGCATCATAATAAATTGAATTAAAACAGGTATTAAAAAGTTTTCGAATCAATAACTACCGTTTATCATAATCTATATTTTATATTGTATTTATTAAACCAATTATCTCTGGCATAAAAATATTTGAAGAAAATGATCAAACTTTATCTTCTTTTCACTAGCAGCTGAAAATATTTACCCATATAAATATTCCATATCTTTCTTAATTTATCGTTTGTGAACGTACTATTTTCTAAATTATAATACTTTTTCCATATAGTTTCATAACTAAATCCTGTTATGTCGGAGATAATTTCGAAAAACCGATCCATTGTATTTTTGTAATCAAGAGTATATTCTGCTTTATACAATATTTCAAAATAATCATCCATCACTTTTGTCCATACTAATCTTGCAGATTTAACCCTGCTATATCCCTTACTTCTATATTCTTCATACATCTCTTTAGCAACATCATAATCAAACCCCGTTATCTCTTCAAGTTCTTTTAATATTAATGTAACCTTCTTTTCTGAAATATCTGACAACTATATCATCCCTCTAATCAATATAATTTATTCAAATATAAAAACTTTTTAAGGAAAAATTAACTTATAGTCTTATAATACCTGATAATTCCTATTCTTTTAAATTCTCCATCTTCTTCGCACCTCACAATAATCGGTTTACCCTTTTTATACCAAAACTCAAAATAAGTATTTTTATGAAGGGTTATATATTTTGTCAGACGTTTTATAAACGTTCTAAAAACTCTCTTATCGATTATTATTTCAGGTTCAAAATTCTCCGGCTTTAAATAGCGATAATTTATTTTTATTGTCCCTAATATAACATAATTATCTTTAATTTTTCCAATCTCTATTGTATCTAATTGTAATAATTTCTTTAATTCATCGCGATACATACCAGCTATATATGTATAAGTTTTATCTTCTAAAAGATCAGCAATTTCAATCATTTCTTTACCATTTTCCGCAACCATCCATGTGTGATACTTATCTTCCACCTTTTTCACCAACATTATATTATGTATCAGTATATAAACTTTTCAAGAAAAGATAAAAAACGCAATTACAACCAACCTTCTACATAAGGTTTCATATCAATCTTATCTTTTTCGCTCAAACTTCCTGCAAAATAATCTTTAAATTGAATATCTACTGTATGACCTTGGGATTGCGCGATAAAACTCTCCCTTCCTTCATAATAATATAACAACCATGATTCCCAAGTTTTTCTAAACGTTTTTAAACTAAACGGATGGTTATAGTATGTTTTTCCATTGACTTCTATTTTTTGGAGAGGAACGATATTTCTAAACTTTCTATAGATGTATTGATCGACTACCGCTTTAGACGGGAGTTCAACGTCAAACAAACCTTCAAGTGCTTTTACACCTTGATTAGACAATCTTATTACCCTTGATACAGACCTTCTTTTCACTTTTTTCTGTCCTTCTCCTCCGGGAAGATATATCCTCTTATTTTTAAAATCTATCCATTCTTTATGATTTTTCAATCTCACTAATTCCTCATATCTCATACCTGTATATAATAATAAATCAAAGATAATTTGATACTTCCTATTGCATCTACTTCTAATTTCATAATATTCAGAGGGACGTAAAACTAGCGTTTTCCATACACCTTTACTTACAACTTTACGAACCGGTTCGCCATTCTTATCCAAAACAACATTTCCATTTTCATCATACTCAAAAGAAGTAGTTCCTACTCTCCTCGCTTCATGATATATTGGATGTTCAATTTTGTATTCATCTTCTTTAACATCTTCCATATTCCTTCCTCCATTCATTGTATTTATTTAAGAAATCTTCCCATTCTTCATTAAACCCTTCGCAACTCCCTTCTAATATTGACTCTTTTATATCCTCAAGAAGTTCATCTTCGAAATCGTACTCTTTATTATTATCCATATTAATAAAAACTTCATTTTCCGTTTCTATTACATCCTCATAGCCATCTACTTCCCAAGGTTCTATTAAATCGAAGTTATATTGAAATCTGTTATCATTTGTCGTTTTGAAAGAATCTACCTTTTCTTTGGCAATATGAAAACTTCCAGTTGGATAGATTACTACAGTTACTTTCTTTGACTCATCTTTGTTAATACAAACTGCTTTCTCAATGATGCGTTCTTTAAAATCTTCAACATCAATCTTAATACATTTTTCCAACTCTTTTTCAATTTCATTCATTTTACATCACATATGTATATAGTAAAGAGGTATATAAACATTTGTTTAAATGTTTAGTATTTTTTACGTATTTTTCTTTTCAACATTTACATGAAAAAATCATATTTTTACTAAAATACTAAACTTTTATGATTAAAAGTTTAGTCTATTTTTCCTATTTCACCAATTTTAAAATTTAGAGAGGGAGTGGAGGCAAAGGGGGATAAACTTTTAAAGAACTCCCTCTCCATTATTTCTCTCCTCTACAAATCTATTATAACATTCAAGTATAAAAACTTTTCAAGAAAAATAAATTAAGTATGTTGTAAGAAGTTTACAAGACCTCTATAATTAGTAGCAAATTGATAGTTGGCAGGATCGTCAGGAGTATCAAAATCGCCATCTTCTGTCATAAAATGTAACGTAATTAGATATTTGTTACCCGGAAGAGGTTTGACGTAAACTGCAACTACCTCTTCGGGATCATCTTCATCTCTTTCTCCTATACTCCAATGTTTTACAAATTTTCTAAAACTTGGACCTAACTTCCTATCTTTTGATAAAAATTTCACTATATTCTCCGGGTCTCCTGATGCATTAAGAATAAACTTTCCACGTTCATCTTCTTTTACATCCTTATCTGTAATGGTCGCAATTTCTTTAAGCGCTTTTTTTACATGAGGTTTAAGTTTTACTTCTGTCATAATTGATTAATAAATAACAAGTATAAAAACTTTTCAAGAAAATTAATATTTCCCTACAGGTATTGCGCCTATAAACGTTATGAAAAACCCGAAGAATATGAATATTTCTGCAACCGCTATGGATAATACAATATCTACTCCTGAATACGTACTTATGAGGTTTGTAATCGTCCCTTCTATCTTCGCTACCCCTAATTCATATAACCTAAATCCCATTATGCCCATACCTATGAGAGGGGAAATATATTTCGCAATACCCCCTAACAAGGATCCGAACGCCAACAGGAATGATAAGAGGAATATTAACATTAACATTAACCCATTTAAAAAATTTGTTAGACTAAGATGTTGGGAAATATAAATCATTTCGGCAAATGATACTGCTGAAACAATGGCCACACCAGACACACGCATTAAGATGCCCATATCATATCACCTTTGCTATTTTATTTGCCCAATATTTTGATTTTGCAAAAAACTCTTCGTCACTTATTCTCTCGTTTATATAAACGGTAGTTTTAGATAAAGTTTTGCTAACTTTAAAAGTATCTCCGTATTTCAACACTATGTCTTTCTTTGGTTTGAGTTGGGATAAATATAAAACTATACCTAGGTAGTCTTTATCAAATGTCTTCACACGAGCATTTTTTGCGACTATAAAACTATTATGTTTATTGATATTTTTTAACAATTTTATTGCAAATCCCAACTTTTTATTATAAATAAATTTATACATATAATTTACAACTCCTAAAAACTCTTTTTCGCTTGTTACAAAACTTGCAGAAATGAAGGGAGATTGTAAATCGTATTTTTTGATTATAGGGATTTTAAGATCATTATTCTGTAAATATGTCATCCCTTCTACAACATAATTGAAAATCGAAAATATATTTTTATCATTTAGCCCTAAAAATGTTGGAAGCATCCTCAATTCAATGTGATTCTTTCCCCAATCACTTCTTATATCATAGGGGCTTCCGTAATGGAAATTTGATTTTTTATACCTCCGATATAACTCTCTCCCATAGATGAAATGCGCAGCAGGCAGTAATAGGAATTGAAGTTTAATTCCATTCTCGACCATTTCAGCCGTTATGTTCTTATTTGTCTTAACTGAGATGTGTATATGACCGCCAAGACTTTTCGTATCAACAAGAGGTTTTGCGATCGCATCTACTTCATACATATTACACAAATTTTGAATTTCAGCTTTAATTTTAGTTATTGTATTAATATGTTCATATATTGAAGAGGAGTATTGCGGTCTTATCTCTGCAGTCCCTATCTCCCCATCTAACCCTATCTCCGTATGAAGTGCATTTCTTTGATGTAAAATTTTATATGCAGGAATTACTTTCCCTTTATAGAAAACGAATTCGGGGTCACTACCGACATAAAACATTTATATCACCCCTGATAATGTTGGATATGGGAATCTACTAAACCTGTTACGTTCAACATAATACTTATAAATCTCTTTTACCAAATTCATATCTCCCAACGTAGATTGATGAATAAACTGGAATGGCGCTTTTTTTGGGGTAAAATGAAAATGCGGTTTAACTTTAAACCCTTTCTTTTCCAACTGATGCGCAATATACTTCACAACTCTCTCAAAATCGCTTCTACTTACTTTACCCTTAACGCTAACATAATAAATACGGTTATTGAAACGTGCTTCAGCCGTTTTAAGCTTTGGGTCATATTTGAAAATAATAGTAGATTTTACTCCATTTTTCATCAAAACTAATCGCATATTTAATTAAATCTTCTCAAATATAAAAACTTTTCAGATTTTTAACTATTTCATTTACCTCCAATTATCATAACTTCGGCAACATCATCATTTAAACTAAAATTAGGTTGTAATATTATTTTTTGATTTTTGTACATCCCTTCTACAAGATTTCCGTTTACTTTCAACACCACCTTATTACAACCTAATCTTTCCAATTCAACTGCTATTTTTTTTGGAACTTTTATCTCCTTATAATTCCCTCTCTTTGTTTTTAATTTTGTAAGACCAAGGTATAGTACAATATTTGTTCGTGTACCTATCGACATAAACATTCCGTTATCAATAAAAATACGATAATAATAATCTTTTTCTTCCGTTTAAACCACCCCGTGTAAATACATCAAATATAAAATTATCATAGTCCCAAACAAAAATGTATATAACGCAATTAATGAGTGTTTCAACGCTATGTTTTTCTTTACAATTCTCCTGTTCATAGCGACTGGAAGGGATATTACAAGCAGGAATATTATAATTAACCACAGATTAATTTTGTAGAATATAGGGGTAAAGAGATGATAATCTAAAACGAATAAATATGATGATAACCCGCTGAGATAGAAATTTGTAGCAATAGCATTTCCTTGCAACGCAGTATTATTACTATTCGGCGGAATTACATATGTTTTTGCGTCGAGTACTGCTTTACCACTTAACAGTTGCATTTCAGTCTCTATATTTGTATGTATTTGAATGACCATAACGCCTGCTGAAACACTTACGATCGTGTAATTTAGCGTAGTGGAATTGTCTGAATTTACGTAATAGATTGTTAAATTCTTTGCAATTGCCTGCGTTAGTTGAAGGCTTGTAGGTGTTCCGTTAAGATAGAAGGAGTAAATTGTCACTTGGAGAATAGTGGAGTTGACAGCAGCGTAATCTTCAAATTTGAGGGTATAGTAATTCGTCCTAATTTCATTCATCACAGTCGCATTAAGATTTTTGATATTTTTCAAAACATTGAGAAACTGGGAAGCAACGGATGAATTTACATTCTTAATTTCTATTGAAACATTAACAAACTGACTTAACATAGTCGAGTTGAGATTATTGATACTTGCCATTACATTTAAGAATTGAGCTGTGATCGTAGAATTTTGATTTTTAATATTAGTTGAGATATTTGCAAATTGCTTGAGCATTGTTAAGTTAAGGTTTTTTATGTTCGCTAGGACATTCAAAAATTGAGTTGTGATAGTAGAATTCACATTCTCTATATTTGTAAGCAGAGTAATGAATTGAGATTTCATAGAAGAGTTAAGATTGACTATGTATGCAGTTATGTTATCATACTCCCTTAAGATTGTAGAATTGATATCTCTAATGTTAGTAAGGACATTTAGAATCTGAGATGATATAGTGGAATTCATGTTCTTTATATTTGTTAAAATGGTCGTGAATTGGGATACTACTGTTGAATTGAGGTTTTTGATATTTGTTAAAACCGTAGTAAATTGAGACAACATGGTTGAATTAAGATTCCTTATATTTGTAAGGGCATCTAAAAATTGAGAGGTAACGGTAGAATTGAGATTAATTATATCAGTTAGAACCTTAGTGAATTGATTCACAACAGTTGAATTTAGGTTTTTAATATTGGTTGTGACATTTACGAACTGATCTAACATTGTCAAATTCATGTTCCTTATATGCGTAAGAACGTTGATAAACTGATTCTGAACGCTACTATTAAAATTACTAATATCTGCAATGATTGTATTCACATCATCTGTTATTTTCGTATTGATCTGGGATAATGTAATATTCTCATTTATCAATTGTTTGCTTATCGAGGAATTCGTATTCGTTATATTTAATGTCAGACTGATAAGTTCATTTTTAATATTTGTATTGGAGTTTGATAGAGAAATATTCACATTTTCTATTAAATTCGTAACATTATTCTGAACTGCAGAGAGATGGGCATTTATATTAGTTAAAGTTACTCCAGTTATCAAAAAGTAAGCAACTTGCGAAATCGTCATGCTAACGTTAAGATATTTAACTATAGTATAGGTATTGAAATTGAGGTAAGTAAAAGTGAAGTCATAAGTTCCAGCTGGAACATAATACGTCACTGATTCAAGAGGCATTAAATATTGCCCGACCTGAGTTATCCCGTTTTGAGTGACACTCATTCCTATAACATAACTAGAATTCATATTCGCTATGGTCAGGGGAACAATATTAAGTGGAATTTCAATGAATTGAGTTAGTTCCTGTACCGTAACTTGATATGAGGATATTAGTGTTCCATAAACTGTAGTGGTATTTATTGTAAGTGTTTGACCTAGAATAACCTGTTGGGTCGGGCTGTAAATTTGTTTGCCGTTAATATAGGTGTTGAACTGATTGAATGGAATATTCACTCCGAATTCGCCGAAAACTGCAGATTCAGGATAATATTGAATAATAATTAGCGCATTCCCTACAGGGTTTGGCGCAAGCCAGACAACCTGAAATGCGTTAGTATTTATAAGCAGTGTGTATGTAGCTGTAGTTTTGTTGAAATCAGCTGGAACACTGATTGTTTCAGGAATCCAGAAAGGAGATCCCCTTACCGAGATATCAGTTGAATTCTGAGGGAGAAATATTTGCCAAACGTAATAAGACCAAGTTGCATTAAAGGGGATAGTTTGTGTATAGAAATAGGGAATGCTTTCATTCGTTTTTGTAGAACCAACAACTATAGTATAATTTAATATTACCCACCTTCCAACTGTAGGAACGGAATTTGCAACAGAATACTCTATATTCACACTTCCGCTTATCCCTCCCCCCCTATATTCCCATAACGCTGTGAATGTAGCGGTTTGTGTAAGATAATATGGTATGTCATAAGCAACACTTCCTAGATAGTTTGTATTTGAGGAAACGTTTTGTGAAAGAGCTAATATACCGTTGATATAAAGCCAGACATTCTGTAAATTGAGGTTTACTTGAGTATAATTGAAATAAATATATGTATTTGTTTTTACAGGCGCTGAATTGGGCGTTGTAGTTATTGTTAATGTTATTGTTATAGAGGTGCTCTCTGAAACTGATAAGGAAGATGAATAACCAACTGCATCTATTATGAGGAAAGTTATAGTAAACGTTCCTGTCGTAGAGTATTGGTGAGTAATTAAGAAATTATAATAACTACTAGAAGCGACTTCTATAGCAGATGAAGTTTCAGGAGAGCCATCTCCCCAGTTTATATCCGCTATCTCGACAGTTTCATTACTAAACGGAGTAGTGGCATTTACTGCTAAAGTTTCAGTGGATCCATGACCTGCATATTCAACTTTATAATAGGATGCCGAAGGATAATTGTTGATTAATATTGTCATGATAAATTTGAACTGAACGCTTTTTGCCGATGAGACATTGATGTAAGCCGTGATGTTATATGAATTTTTATATTTAGTCAAGGAATAATATGTAAAATTCTCGTAACCTAAATAGAAATCTACATAATTTGCAGTTAAAGTCGGAATTGTTAGATTTGAAATCAATATTTTATAGCTTGCTGGATCGGATGAATAAGCATCTGAGGGGATAGTGTAGTTAAAGTATATAGCTGAAGAATTCCAGAACTGCCCTTGATGGGAATTTTGCGACAAAATTGAATAATTATATACGAATGTGTAATATATATAAGATGAAAAAGAAGTATAATTTTCGATCAAATAGTAAGATATATCATATTGAATTGTCGCTGTACTAAGAGTCGGATTATCCTTCGGGGCAAAAGTAACTGAATAAACGTTGAGAGTGCCTTCGATCGGCGAGCTTGTATAAGAGTTTGAGTTATACGTAACTACAGTAGAGAGTTGAGCAGACCAGTAGATTGCAAAGGATGTAATATTTTTGACTATCAACGAAGAAAATGACGAAGAAACGGATGGATATGACCAACCAATAGAAATGGCGTCTGGTTTTTCTGCGGGAGAAGAATTGTAATCAATGGTATTTGTAGCGTTACCTACTGTATAAAGAGCGCCATTCTCCGAATAATTCCATATATATTTATAATAACTCTGATAAAATTGTATCTCTGAAATCGTTCCGCCAACTGGAACCGTAACATTTGCATCAAAAAGTACCTGTGGCCATATCGCTACAGACCTAGTCTTTACTACCGAATAGTTATAAACGTGTTCCCATGTGTATGTTTTGCCTCCTATTGTAAAATTAACCATTAGAACGCCAATATCAGAAATATATTCCCCGTTGTCAATACTAGTTGATAATTCGTAAGTACCATTAAACCATACCTTTGTGTTTGGATAAACATAATAACCAGAAGCCCACGTCGTGTTGCCCCATCCTTTTGTTTTTGCCGAATTATATTGAAAAGGTCCTCCAGTCGATATTTCAAATTCACTATATGTCACATTTTTGACTTCTGATCCTGAATATGATATTGTAGTTGTCGAAGATGTAATTTGTTTAATAGCATAATATGATAGAGTTGCATTTGCATATGCTGAACGATTTCCAGTACCAGAATATGTAATATTTCTCACGAAATAAACATTTAGAGATAAGCTAGAACCAGATACTGTGAATTGCAGAACGTCGTTTGAGGCAGGTTCAATATAATAAGGTTCTGAAGAAGAAATCGAAAAAGTATAGGTACCGTTGGGTTCCGTAAAGTTGTTATATCGGTTTGTTGATGATACAGAAACGGAACCTATCGATAGCCCAGGTTGTTTTGATACGTTAACCCACCATCTAATTCCCAACGGAAGTCCTGATTCTTTAACTGAGATCGGGTAACCCGACTTGAAACTTATTATTTGGGAGACGTTTGCGTTATTGATCGTTATTTCTCCCTTATAGGAAATAGAATAATATCCTGAAGCATTTACAACTTGATAATAATAATTTCCATTGAACAATTTTGTAAAATTGTCATATTCGCCTGAAGAATTCAACCACCATACTTCTGTTGAATTGTTTAATCTGATGCCCCATTCAGTCCCTGAAGGTAGAGAAGTCTGGTAAAATGATATCTGAAATATAGTCCACGAAATTGACCCGAATGATACGGATGGCATCACACCGTTGGGTGGATAAGCTCTCATTATTCCCCAATAAATGTAAACATATGAAGCGGCACCACCATCTCCTGCGCCAAAAAGAATTGGACTTGCAGACAAGGATATAGATGAGAAGTTTGCAGTAGATTGATATGATGGGTTGTATAATCCTGCAGGTTCAATATCATTTGCAATTGATGTGCTTGACGATGAGCTTGAATAAATTGCTACTGTACCGCTATTTGTTCCTGTATTATAAAATGCTAGTTGCGAATAAACATAATACGTTCCTTCGCCACTCGCAGATGCACTTGTTATCAAAGTTCCTGCACCATTACCTGTTAAAGAATATACTGACGCTTCGTTTGGATTTCCGCTTGGGGGCGTTCCGTGGCCGCCAGTATAAAATTCATAATGATATGTTAGCCCGCCAGACATGCCTGGAGTACCTCCCCCGCCACCTGAATATATTTTCCCAGAGCTTCCCCAGAGGGATACTGAAAAACCATCAGCTGTTCCACTATAAGACCAATAGGTTTGTAAAATATAATTTCCAAGATTTATATTGTTTGGAGATAAAATATATGCGCCTGTACTTCCCACATCATTTAACAGTTCAACATTATCATAAGGATAAGTCGAAGGAGCCGGCGTAAAACTCCCGCTATACGAGTGGGCACTATACCCTGCTAAAGTATCATGAAAATTTGAATACAATGTAAATACACTCGCCCCATCATCATATTCCCCATAGATTGGAGATAACTGTGGCGCTTCACCTATTCCCGTTGTTCCAGACGATGATAATAGATTTGTAGATTTTGATGCAAAACCTATATAAATCGTTATTGAACTCGACGCTGGAATTGAATATAATTTTAGCCAGACCACAATAGTAGTTGAGTTTACCGACTCAATCCACGCTGGAATTATTGTATTATTAGCATAGTAGAACTCAAAATTAGCTGAGACATTATTGTCATAAATATATGATGAAAATTGAGAGATGGGAATTTTTACCATCTGCTGGAATGGGTTTGGAGTTGCAGAAGATTGAGTGTTGTCGATTGTTATTGGGGCTTGGTAGATAATATTTGGAGGGGCAGCTTGTGCAGGTTGACTTGCTAAAAGAGGCATCGATGATAATAATAAGATCGCTACCAATAACGATATTTTCAATTTATTCATTTTTCGTCCTCCTTATTTTTGTTATATAGGGAATCGCAAATGCTAAAACAAAACCTGCCAAAAACCCTACTACAACATATCCCATATTTACAACATATCTGACCTTGAATATGGTGTTGTTTTGATAAAGGGTAGAGTTGTGATAGATATTCTCTATTTTCGGTAGCATAAGACTTAATGGTAAGAAAGCGATAAATGCAGTAGCGTTGTCATGATATAATGTTATAGCAGTTACGTTCCACTCTCTCGGAATGTAAAGGATTCCACTACCATTTATTATTTTATTGAAGATCGATAAATTCCCTGACCATAATGTTAGATTTGATGTTTCATTGACATAATATGAAACTGAGAAAGTATTATTTGGATTGATTGATAGATTAACTGATATTTTATATGAATACTGAGGGATGTAAGGCGGTAAAACTTCATATGAAGCCGCTGTGAAATTCTGGGTTGTAATATTGATATATGTCGGCAAATCATACCTCTCATAAATTATATCAGTTGTTTGGAGGCTGAGAATAGAGGAAAATATAATTATGGATTTAAGGGATATTGTAACTGTAAAAACATTCACCTGAGGGACTTTTATGACAACAAAATTCTCAGTCGAATTTGATGTTACAGTTATTGTGGGGATGGAAGAGGCATAGAATAAAGTGAGAGAACCTATCTCGATATTTCCCCAATATGCGAGGATTATTGTGTTCGCATATATGGTTAGATAAATGGAAGTGGTATTGTTAATTGCGAAGTTGTGGACAGACGTGTAGTTTGCAATACTTATATTTATAAGGGCGTTATCTGGATTATTGAATGTGACGATATATGAATTAATTCCTACCCTTTTGTCAGTAATGGAGAATGGGGGAGTTGCATTTGCTGATTGCGTCGCAAAAAAAGACAGTGATGATAATAATAAAATCAAAACTAATATTAATACTTTCATTTTATTTTCAATCATTAAGCATCCCTCCTCTGTTCCAATAAAATACATACTCATTTCCATTATGATAGATTAAATTAGCTCCTCTTTTCCATAATGTATCAAAGTATTCATGAAATTCTTCATTTCCAAGGTCATGAATCGCAATAATAGCTTCTGGATAATTATTAAGATAGAAATTGATAGGTCTATAATATTCGCAACCCTCGCAATCAATTTTTAAAAAGTCAGCATTTATTTCTTCCCCTTTCCAGTATTCTCTATTCC
>Ga0208447_100097_pt1 | contig 15969 bp, 23 predicted proteins | sample BED_Slide_host_7_FD_187139 | JGI IMG/M metagenome (GOLD analysis project Ga0208447, IMG submission 187139) | Extremophilic microbial mat communities from Yellowstone National Park, USA - BED_Slide_host_7_15 (SPAdes) (version 2) | ecosystem: Environmental > Aquatic > Thermal springs > Hot (42-90C)... | reverse complement strand
ATTACATGTAATACTCCAATTAAAGTTATTAATTGGCGTTTGAGATATAACCCATGAATATGTTATAGAGCCATTTGTTAATGTTGATTGATTGTTAGCTATTAATGTATTATTATCATAGAAGGATATATTACATGTAACATTTGGTAAAATATCATTTTCTATTACTGTATAATTCATTCCTAAAGGTGTGGTATAAACATAAATTTGGGGTAAATCTATTGTTAAGTTAACCGTTAAAGTATCCAATAAGGGTTCAAAGCTTATGTTTCCAAAAGATTGTGTACCATATGTTAAAGACCCGTTAATATAATTCAATGTATTATTTTGTAATATTGGGGTAAGGTTAACAAACAAATTTTCAGGAGTTTCTATATAATTACATGAAAGATTAAATTGTAATGTTTGATTTGTTACATTATCATAAATTATTAAAGTATTATTTGGTCTTATACAATAATAGTTTATATTTAGGTTTGAATTATATAAGTTTGTATAATTAGTATTATTATAAGTGTAATAAGGTTGTAATGAAACATTTAATTGATCTAATTGGATATAAAAAGTACTATTAGTAAAGTATGAAAGATTTGATTGATTACCATAAATATATACTGAAAGATTATAATAACCTGATTGATTTAGTAAATAAGGATAATTAAATGGTAAAGTTATTGATGGTGATGTCATTTGTATATTTCCATTTGCTAATTGTGTACCATTTAAATAAATTGTATAATTAATATATTCAGGCAATCCATCTGAAATAGTTACATTAAATAATAAATTTGATTGAGTGTTAACATTTATATAAGCTGTTGGAGGTGGAATTTTAATTGTAAAAATATCAATAGCAATCGATGTTATTCCAGATGATTGTCCATAAGCAACTACTGTTAAATTATATGTACCTGATTGATTAAATAAATATTGATAAGTATATGGAATTGTTAAATTTTGTAATGCTTGTACTGAAACATTATTTGTTGTTAATATTGAACCATTTAAATAAACTGTGTAATTTACATATTCTGAATATTGATCAAATATTGAAACATTAAATTGAAAGTTTGTTGATGTATTTACCGAAATTGTAGGTATTAAGGCTGGGATTATTGAAAAAGATGGCATTACTCCATTTGGAGGATATGCTCTAACTCTAGCCCAATAAAGAAATTCTGATGAATGGCCATCTATATTTGCTGTTATAAGATAAAAAGAAGATGGGAAAGAAGCTGTTGAAGTTGTATAAATAAAAGTTCCCGAGCCATAAGCATAAACCATTGATGATGAACCTGAAGATGCTACACCAAAGACATAAAAAGTATTAAAAGACATAGAAACTCCTGTAAGAGTTCCACTACTATCTATATAATAATTCCAATATTGATAATAATAGGTGCCAGTACTTGTATATTCAACAGAAGTACTTTCTATTCTAGAAAGCCAGAAGTTTGTATTAGAGAAAGATGTACCACTATCTATTCCAGAACCTACATCACTTACATATCCACCTTCTGTATATGTACTTTCTGCATAAGTTTCAAATATTATTGGTGGTGAAAATGTAGATGCTGAATAATATAATACTTGACAACCATTTGAGCTTCCAGAATTACTATATGCTAAACCATTATCTACAGTTACAGAAGCAGTAAGAGAAGTACTACTACAAAAAACAGCATTAGTAAATCCACTTGGTAAGCTTGTACCTGCGAAATTCCAATAATAATTAAATACATAATTACCATTATCATATTGTCCATATGTTGATGATAAATAAGGAGCATCTCCTATATATGGATAATATTTCTGGTAATAATTGGCACTACTATTTCCTATATACATATAAATAGTTGTATAACTATTTGCAGATATACTATTTGGTAATTTTACCCACCATATATCACATATAACTCCATTTAAATTATCTTGACCTTCATACCATGAATATATATTTGGTGAACCTCCAGCATTTGTTGTAAAATATGTATTTTGTCCATCTGAATCTATTTCATCAAATAAAGATGAATTATCTGTATAAGCGAAAAACGATGGTAAATTTGGATTACCATTACATATTGCTATATCCTGTTGGAAAGGTGCTGGCGTTGATAAAGATTGGGAATTTGATATTGTAATTTGGTACCATCCCTGAGAATATACAAATCTAGCTAATAAAATAAATACTAAAAATATTCCAAATAATTTAAGGAATTTTTTGATCATCCCTTATTTTGTACATATAACATATAAGCTATTACACCTACAATTCCTACAATTGTAATCCATATATATGGATTAGCCAAAATTCCATACCAATATGATGAATTATTATAATTATTTATTGTATGTATTGTTTGATTATATATATATTGGCATATAGGTGCATTTGCCCCATATTGATTAACACAATTTTGATATTGTTGTGATCCAGCATTATAAGATAATGTTGCTTCTATACCAGATGCTATATTTGCTCCATAATAAAATAGACTTATAAATAATCCATAAGTAGCAGCTATTATTATAAATAATAAAACTATAAATCCAGTTACAATTAATCTATTAAAAGATCTTACCATTGTAATCTACTCAATGCATATTGTATATCATACATTGTTCTTATGCTTCTATTTAATTCAGGTACTAAACCTTTAATTGATCTTCCCATTATTGTAATTTCTGGGAATTCTAAAGATGGATATTTAGGTAAATTTCTTTTGTGAGGATATTCTTGTGGATAATATGGTGGAATTGTTGGTGGATTATATGGTTTACCTGTTGGATAATTATAATAATATCTTTCTACATTATATGGATTATAAGGATATCCATTCATATTATATTTATAATAAGTAGTTTTATATGGTTGTTCTTCTGATGTAATATTATATTTTTCTTTGTTGTAATTTTCTCTATATTCATTTTGATTATATCTATAAGATTTAATTTCTTGTATATTCCCCATATATTTATTTTCCTCATTATAGTTAAAATATTTTGTTTTTTCTAAATTTTCTATATTATAAAAATAAAATAAAGGTTCTTTAATATAATTTAAATATTCATATCCATAGGGATTTGTTTCTCTATAGATTTCTTTTATTTCAGGAGATCTACTTTTTATAAAGTTTGGATTAATTGTTTCTGAAAGCTTTATAGAATTTTCATATATATTAGAAATTTCTGAAGTAAGTTTTTCATTTTTATATTCTTTATTTGTAGATATAGTAGTACTTTGAGTATTTATATTGTTTATAGCAAATAAATCAGTAGGTTGTCCGGGTTTTACTTCTGCATAAGTTACTTTTATTTTAGACCAATCAGATAAAATATCTTTTAGAAGACTAGGTAACCTTTCAAATAATTCTGGAGTTTGTCTTATCCATACATTATATGTAATTCCCATACCTTTTAATTTAGCTCCAGGTTCTATAATAGCTTGTCTCTCATGATTTATTCTTAAAATATCTTCAGAACCAACTACAGATACCCCTCTTGTAGCACTATATTCTTTTACTACATTTCTCCATTCCATAAGCATTTTACTATATTTTGGATTATTAAGTAATTCTTCCATAATTCTTTCTTTATTATTTCCATAAATTGATCTTAAGTAATCCACGTAATCTATTAATTCTTGTGGAGGTAATGGTCCTAATTCTATATTATTTCTTGTTAATATAATGCCAGCTCTTTCAAAAGGATGTGTTAAATGATAAAATAATTCTCTCCAACTCATTCTTGTAAATCTAGGATATTCTAAAGATGAATACGTATCAGTAATTCCCCCATAAAAACCTAATGCAACTGCCTCATTAGAACTTTCTCCAGGCGACATATAGAAACCGGTAAATCTTCCTAAACGTCTCCATCCCATAGCTTTTCCTTCTTCTGGTGGTTTTATTTCGATTTCTTTTCCTTTTGTTAAATCATTAACAAAAGTCATTGAAGGAGTAACATGGGTTAATAAATTATTTTTTCCCTTTTCATATACATATGTTTCAATAAATTCTGATACAGTACCTTCTCCAGCAGTATCTTTTGGAATAATATTTAATCTAGTATTATCCGGTAATTTTGCTATATAACCTTCAATTGGTTCATTTTCTAAAGGCAATTCGATAGGACCTTTTTCAGCCATAACAGCTTTACCTCTCCAAACATCTAATCTACTAAGTATAGATCCAGTTATACTAGGTATAAATACATCTCCTAAAGAAAATAATGTAGACCATTCTAACCATTCCTGTTTGTTATTTCCAAAGAATGGATAAGATAAAGCAAGATTTGTTACTTCACTTCCAGCAAATCTCCATAATGGAGTTAAACTTGCAATTTTAGAACCCCATTCTTCACTTCCAGTTATCATTGTAGTAAGAACTTCTGCCCCCTTAGAAAATGCTGCACTTAAATATCCGCCAGTTATACCTCCTGCTACAGAAAACAATCCACCTAATTCAGCTTGAGCTACTATTTGAGATGAAGAAAGTGGACCTTGACCTGTTGCTAAAGATAAGCCTTCACCAATTCCTACTCCTGTAATAGCCCCCATACCAAAGTTTAATAAAGCTTCAGGAGCAAAAAATCCTAATAAAATAATACCTCCAATTTCAGCTCCACCAACAATATCTCCCAAAGTTGAATTATAATATAATTGTTGTGCAAAGTTTTGTACAGATAAAGCTTGTGATTTTAAACCCATATCTGCTAATGCTGTTGAAAAACCTGCTGTAGTAATTGTAGCAATATCTTGTAAAAATGTTGATGGATTACTTGTAAGTGAAGTTACTGCATTGTTTACTAATTGATCATTTTGAAGAATAATAGACTGTAATTGTAAATTAGGATTAAGGTCATTAAAATTAATAGCAGTAGATAATACAGGTTGACCTGGCTGAGGTGTTGGGTTTAAATTAAGATTCCAATTATTTTGTAAATAATTAAACATAGATTGTATATTATTAAAAGTTTTAGTACCAATTATTTGTCCATATGAATTGATTAAATATACTGTATTTGTATTAAAATTAATTCCTATAGAAGATATAACATTTGGATTTGTAGAACTATAACCCATAGGATTAAGGAATAGATAAGTATTTTGTGGTAGATTTTGAACAGTTTGTGGCGTAGATGAGCTATAACCAAACCATAATTGGTTCCAATTTACTTGTGGTTGTGTCGATTGAGAAGTTATTTCAATAATTTGTTGTGTTTGTGGATTATAATACCATCCAGGTTTTAATCCTGGAGGTATTTGCCCATTTTGTAATTCTTGTAGTTGTTGGGTTGTTATAGTTGGTAAATCAATAGATTGTAAATTAGTATTTATTTGGGGATTACTTGCTTGAAAAATTATCTGATTTCCACTTATTGTTGCATTAAAAGGTACTATTTCATTAATATTATAAGTAGCATTATAATATGGTTCATTTATATTAGTAGTACCATGAGTTGTAACTTGACCAGAAATTAAAAGAGAAGATGTAGAAATACTACCATTTGCATAAACATCATAAGTTGGGGCAGTTACAGTTACATTTAAAGATGTTTGAGGATAATAAAAATTATAAAGATTATAAAAAGTACCAACGGATTGAATTTGGTATTGACCATTACCTAAATATGTTACTTTAAATTGAGCTCCTATAGAACCTGCAGAAGTATTTACAATTACTGATTGACCAGGTTGTAAATTATTAATAAGATTATTTTGACCTGGTAATAATTGATAACCATATTGTTGTAAAACAGAATTTACTATATCAGAACCTGACATTATTTGTCCTGAACTTACTATTTGCATACCAGAAGGTATTTTATGAGGTGTTGGTGGTGGATTATGTGGTGGTATACCAATAGGCATTGGTCTTAAACTTCCTCCATTACCTGATCCCGAATTAGTTATACTACTTACAGAACTTCCATTATTAGATAATATTGTAGATGATGAAGATCCATTTACTTGACTAACTGGTGCAATTGTTGATACAGAACTATGACCTCCAATAGGGTAACTTGTTGATGAATTTCCTGTAAAATTAGTAGATGAAGATGTTGATGAACTTCCTATAGAACTATATCCAAACCAGCCACTACCCTGATACATTGAACTATAACCTATAGATGATGAATTAGATTTATTAGATACAGAACTAGTACTTACTGAAGATCCAGTAGTGTTAGACGCAGAAGATGTACTAATAGATACAGAAGTAGTAGATGTTGATGAACTTACTGTAGAACTACTAGATACTGTTGAGGATGAAGCTGAACTTCCATAACTACTAATTCCAGATGATACTCCAGATGAATATCTTCCTCTTGAAGAAGCTATACTTGAAGAACTAGTTGAAGATGAAGTTGATGAAACAGAATTATTTGCTGAAGAAGATCTAACAATACTAGATGAAGAAGATGTATTAATAGATGTAGATGATCCATTAACCCAACTAACTGGTGCAGATGGTGGTGAACCACTTGCCCAACTAACAGGAGCTGTTTTTGATATAGAACTATAACCAAAATATTTTGAACTTACAAGAGGAGCAACCATCTTATTTATAAATTTCAACTAATCTTCTAACCTCTTCCTCATTTTTCTTAATTCCAATTGATTTTAATTGATATATTCTTTGGACTAAAAAGTTATAAACTTGTTGTAAACCTTTTACATCAGTTAAAGCTTTTGCATATTGACTTGCAATATATTTTATAGCTTCAGGTCTTTGATTTTCAATTGCAGATTCAAATTCTTTTAATAACATTTTTGTATCTTGTGGTCCTGATAATTGATTTACTAAAATCAATAATCTTCCATGAATAGTTCTTAAATTCCATTCAACTAATATAGGTCTTATTTCATTACCATCAATTATAGCAAAATGAGATAATAAAACATTAGTATTTGTAAAGTCAGTAACATCTAATAAGAAAGCTAATACAGTACTATCATAATCAGTAGAATTTTCTATATGTGTTTTATTTGCGAAAAGTTTAACTAAAGAATTTTTCCCAAAATATATATTCTCAAATTTAAGTATTCTAGACATAGAAAAAAGAAAGAAACTCTAATATCCAGCCGGAGCAACTACTGTTCTTGGTGCTGCTAATCTCATTAATAATTCTAATATGATTATAAATGCTCCGATAACTGCTATAATTTCCAATACCATTGCTAATGTATTAATTGCCATTGATGCATATGTATTAGCTTCTGTTATATATGTTAAAGAATTCTGAAAATTATTATTAACGTCATTCTGTATAGTTGTTGCATTTGCTGGTAATTCGCTATATACTGACTGGTAGGTATTATACAATAGTGGGTAGAAGAATAGGCTTGATATATTTACTATTCCTTGTCCTATCATTACGATTACTGCCGCTATTACTAACCCCAATGTAAAACCAATCAATGTATATACTACATCCATAATATATAATATATATTACTTATATAAAAAAGTTTCTAATTAAGTTTATAAAAAGATTTATAAATAGCCTTTAATAATTTATTATTATGGCATTTGGTGTTGATACAAATCCAAGATTTCTATTATTTTCCATAATAATGGGTGCAGCATTTACTTATATATTACTACAAATGCAACCCTTTGTATGTTCACTTATAGTTAATCCGCTTTTTAGTTGGATAGGTTTTACATCATTATATGCGGTTATTTTTAATGTTATTTATGTATTAGCGGTATATGAAGCAGAAGATGAAGAAGATATAATGAGAACATATATATTTATGACGATTGGATTAATATTATTGGCTATATTTACACATTTTATAACGCCAATTATATTAAGTATTACAAAATAAAATGGTAGATAATTATGATAATATAGATGAACAAAATCCTCAAAATAGATCACAAAAAGGTTATTTTAATTTTAGTTACTTATATAAACTTCCAGAACAAACAGATATTTTACCAAATTTTTTAGATTCTGATATAACAAAAAAAGTTAGTAAAATATTAGATAAACCAACATCATCTATTATTATTGCAACTCCAAATAAAAAAATAACTTTAGAAAAATTAAATGATTTAATAGGTTTCTTTCTAAATTATTCAACACAATTAAGGGCAATATATCAAAGAACAAAAAATCAATATTTAAAAGCTTTAATAGAAAAAGTTATAATAAAAAATGATTCATATTTAAATTCAGCATTAACTTTATATAAAGGTGAATCATCTATATATGAAATAAAGGAAGAACAACAGGGAATGTTTTTATTTGGTCAAAGCCAAGTACCTTATAATTATCAAAATTATGGACCTCAAAATCAACAAAGACAATAAGGATAAGAAATTTAAGAAAGGTAAAGTATATATAATTTATTATTATCCGCCTGATATTTTAATAACTGAAGATCCTGAATTAAAAAAATTATTTAGAGGTTCAAAAGATAAGTGGGTTGTAATAGATGAAAAAGAACAAGAATATTTAGTAGATGCTATATTATTGTTTTATGGTTTACCAATTAAAAAGAAAGAATTAGAAAAATTACAAAATTTGGATGATAAAGAATTAGAGTATTATTATCAAACTTCTTTAATATATCTATTTAGTACATTAACAAATTATAAAAGAGGATTTGTTAAAAAAATTGTAGATAAATTAACACTTAAAAAAGCTAAAGGAAAACTAATAAAAATTAAGGATATACCAGAAGATATCGAAATAAATCAAGGTGATGCTATTCAGAGGGCTTTTAATTATTATCAAAAAGCTCAAGAATTAGGTTCTATTTATACTGCAATAACTAAATCTAAAAGATTTGGTTTTGGTGGGGGCGGTTTATTCTCATCTTTAAAAGGAGCAGATACAAGAGCAATTGTAAATATTGGTGCTGCAATTATTATAATAATTGTAATAGTTGCAATGTTTATTTTCCTATTAAATGCTAATCATACATTAGCTAATAATTTAAGTTTAATGGTTAATACAACAAAAATTAATGGGCAAACATATAATATAACTAATCCTATATCATGATGAACTATAAAGTATTTGATAAAGATATATATACTGAAACAGATGAAATTATTACAATAAATTTAAAAACAAGTGAAACAAATCTTGAAATAAAAAGATATTTTTATGATGGGAAAGAATTAAAGGAAATAAAGGACCTTCAAGAATATAATTTAAAAATATATGAAATTGTACAAAAAGTTCAGGAAGAATTTACCAAATTTTCAACAAAACATGCAAAACCACCTATAGGTTATATTCCAATTAGTGCTATAATATTTGAATATATGTTAAATAGAAATAATGTTATATTAATTGCATATGCTAATATATCTAAAGTTGAAAATGAAATTTCTAAAGAAATATTAGGTGATATTATTAAAATTATAATTAAATCAAAAACAATATTTAATAAGGAATGGAATTTTGAAAGTACACAAAATTTATCTCCTGAAGTTAAAGATAATGCAACTAAAATAATTGAAAAAGCTTTAAAAAGTGCTAAAACAATTCTAAAGAATAACTTATAAAAAATCTTTTAAACATTATATAATATATGATAGCAAATGTTACTTATATATTGAATCCATATATTATTTCAAATACAAATTTTTATGTACCAATTATATTAATTTTAGCATTATCGCCATTCATAATATGGCTTATAACAATATTCTTTATAAGAAATTCTAAATTAAGGTTCTTTATAGATATAATTAATCTAGTTTATACTATATTTTTAATGACTACATTATTGCCATCTATTTTAAGTTATTATTTGACCCAAATATATCAATTAATAAATACAGTAAGTGATGTTAATTTAGCTTTACAATTATATAATATAGAAAATGAATTAGCTGCAATATATTCTATAGCTTCAATATTTAGTTTACTTTATTATGCAATAGGCATAATATTATTAATTGTTGATACATCATTATTATGGATTTAAGCGCTGGTAAAATTTTATTTATTCTAATTTTAATAGTTTTAATAGTTATTTATATAATAAAAGGATTATTTTGGATGTCCGTTACATTAGCTACAATTATAATATATGTTATACCAACTTATATTATTGCAAAGAAAATATATAATTTCTTTAAAAAAGAGTAAGCTTTAAGATTTTGTTTCATTTTTTATTGTTAATATCTTTTCAAAATCTTCCTTTGTTTTTGCATTTAAATAATTTGTTAATTCCCAAAATATAGAATCTACAGCTGCTATATTAAAAGATCTAGTATCTTTCAAAGTTTCTATTTCTTTATAATATTCATCTAAAGTTTTTAATAAAGCTTTTTTATCTTCAGTATCTAAATCTTCAAATACTCTTACATATAATTTAGCATCATAAATTAAGCTATATAGTTTATTTACTATAGCTGAAGCTACATTTGGGTCTGGTTTTGTTAAATAACTTGCACAATATATTGTATATTCTATAATATCTTTTGTAATTTCTTGTTCTAATAAACCTTTTACTATCATTTTATGTTATTTCATAATTTCCAGTTCTTGGCTGTGGTATTGGAGTACCATAATTCAATATAATACTTACTTTTTGTATTAATTCAAAATAAATATCTAAAAGATCAATATATGTTAATTGGGGTTTTATTATTATAGCATTAAATAAAGCTATTAATGTATTCTTTGCTGTTAATACATCTCTTTGAATTTTTTCACTCATACTATATCCAGATGTTGATGCTAATAAACCTAAAGCATAACTAATAGCTGCTCTTAATTTATTTTTTAATTCTTCATTATCAAACGTTCTTGTATCTGTAGATACATCAGAATAAGTTAATAATTCAACAATTTGTTCAATAATATTACCAAAATCAATTTGAAATCTTGTTTTTAAATCAGGAATTTGATATGAATATTGTAAATTTGTATCCATATTTATATAATTGTTTAAAGGGATTTATAAATTATTCGATTAATATTTGCTTTAATAATAAATAAGTATCTCTATATTGATCTATAGTTAAAATTTTATTTTCTTTAATGTATACTAATTTTTCAATAATTTTATCTTTATATTCATTAACTTTTTTAGAATCATTTAATATAGCTAAATAGTTTAAAGTTAAAATTAAAGCTTCTTTTAAATCAATTATGGCACTATTTTTTATTAAAACTTTATTATCATCTCCATAAAGACTTTTAACTTTATCTATATTGTTTTTTATTTTATTAACTTTTTCAATAAGATCTTCTTTTAACTTATCTTTTGAATTAAATAGATAAGCAACATATGGCATCTTTCTTTTCATATATAAAATTTATAAAACCCCATTTATAAATATATATTATATGCAAAATAATATGAAAGCTGAATTATTATCTATAAATTATATTAATAATTATATTGATATTTTAATTTTAGTTCCTATAACTTTTATACAAACATTACAAAAATATGGTTTATTAAAAACTATATTAGATAAATCAAAAGAAAATGAATTATTAAAAGAATTAAAAGATAAAATAAAAGATGATAGAACAATTAAAAAAATAATTAAAGATGAAATTGATAAAGCAAATCAAGTTATATATTTATATAACCCTGAAACCCAAAAAATAAAAGCTGAATTATTTAAAGTTGAAATAGGAAAAGATAATGTTAATCTATATTATAGAATAACATTTATTGCAAAAAATTTGAATAAGTAATTTTGCTTTTAATTTTAGTTTTTATTATATTATAAATTATGTATATTGTATATCCAATAGCAAATAATGCCCATTGTGGTATAATAATGTTACCAATCTTTAATGGCGATGTAAATAAGTTTAATATTGTTGTTATAACTCCAATTATAATAAATAACATTATGCTATAAATAATTAAAGTATCTATTATTGCATAATATTGCATTTTCCTACTTTGATATAATTCCCTATAAAATGATTCTAATGTATTATCTGAATTTTTTATTTTTTTAGTTTGCCTTTTTGAAAATTCATTATATAACTTATTAACAATATTTCTAAACCAATTAGTATTTTGTATCCAACCTATAATAAAACCTATTAAAATATTAATAATTGAAGTAATCATATTTTTATAATAGTTTAAAAAAGTTTATATATTATTATTTATATAATTAATATTATAATGGGAGATATTGATATAAGATATACAATAATAGAAAATAAAGATAAACAAGGTTTATATTTAATAGATTTTGATAAAAGCACATATATAGCATATATAGAAAATATTGATATTATTAAAAATATTGATGAACCCATTGCTGATAGTGAAGAACTTGAAAAATTAGGTGTTTATTTATTAAAAAATATAAGGGAAGCCTTAAATTTTTCAGAAGAAAAAACTAAAAGAATAATAAAATATCTTTATTATGAGAATATTATAAAATCTAAAAGTTTTAAATTATTTATTTTATTATTAGAAACATATATTATATATTATCAAACATTTTTAAGTGCTGCAGTAAAAAATCCCCCTTTAATTGATTTCTTTGAAAATGAAAATATAAATATAGAAATAATGAAAAAATTATTTAATTATTTAGTTGGTATTAAAATATTAGAAAATAAAATAGAAATATCAAAATTTGAAAATATATTAAATGATTTATTTACTATAATAGATAAATATAAAAATATATTTAATAAAGATATAGCAGATCCTTTATTAGCTATAATATTATTTAAAGAAATTGTTGAAAAATTAATCAATATAAAATATGAAAATTCAGATATAAAATATTATATTGAAAAATTGATTAAAATTTTATCTGGAAATATAAATTATGATATACCACTATCAGATAATACTTAAATAGTAGGAGGTATAAATAAAGTACCCCGAATATTTAAATATCATTAAAAAGTGGTAAATAAAAAATATATTTTAATCTTTTTTATATATTTTATTATCTATTAATTGCCCTTTTCCTTCTGAAATTATCTTATTTATAGCTTCAGATATTTCTTTATCATATCCTTTAAATATTTCTTTTATAATATTAATTTCAATCCATTCATTTCTATTTATTTCATCTAATATCCAATAATATATTTGGTTTACCATTGAAACATTTATATAATTATCTTTATTTTGGTTTACATTTTCTTTTTGATCATCTTTTTTAATATCATTTTTTTGGTTATTATTTGAAACATTAATATTTTCTTTTTGTTCAACTTTATAGTCATTATATTGCTTTATAAGATATTTTATTTTTTCTCCCATTATTATCAATTTATTATTAACATCATATTCTATAAATTTGGCAGACTTTAATATATTATATGCGACCCTAAATTCTTTTTCTAATCCTTTCTTTTTAGCATCTTCTAAAATTACACCGTAACTTATTGGTTGACCATTTGCAATTCCTTTTAATATTATATAAATATAATCAATAACCCCATTAATACCATTTTCTATAACCTCGCCATTTTCATGAACTTTATTTTTTATATAATCTTCTATATCTTCTAATGCCTTTTTAATTAATCCTAAATTATTTAATACATCTTTTTTAGTTATTTTTTCCATTTTTAATAAAATAGGAAATCAAATATATAAAACATAATATCCTTTACATAGTTTAATATTATATATACAAATGGTGGTGCTATTAATCCTAAAAATCCAAATCCAATATATAATGTTAATAATGTAGGATTTGATTGATAATTAAAATATGCTGCAAGAGTTATAATTCCATCTATAAGCCAAATAATAAATGTAAGTATTTCATAAGCTAATATTTTTTCTTCATCATTTAGAAAACCGCCCAACCATAATATTCCAGCTGCTATAAAAAGTATAATAGCAAATGTACTAAATGGAGCTATATTAAAATTAAAAATATGCATTATTATATTTCCAATAATAGAAACTATATATATTATTGGTTTATACATCAAATTCCCTAAATAATAGAACCCTTGTGCTATTAAAAATATTATTCCTACAAATATAAAAGATTTTATAAGGTCTATTAATAATTCTATGGGGTCTAATTCCATCATTTTTGATTTTTGTATGAATCTAATTTATTAGCTATTTCATTTAATCTTTTATTTATTTCTTTTAAATTTTGATAAATTAAATATAATATTTTTGTTTTTGTTATTTCAATTTCTTCATCTAAATTAATATGGCCGATGAAATCACTTATTCTATCAATATCATATTTAATATTTTCTTCTAATTCTTTAATTTTATTATTATTGTCCATTTTTCTTTATATAATCTCTTAAATAAATTATGCCTTTTATAATTGTAAATATAAAGGGGGGTATTATAAATAAAAGAAATCCCAAACCAATAATTGGCATTGTTGATATAAAATTATTTCCATTATTAAATATTAAACTATTAAAGTATGTTAACCCTAATATAAATAGTATAATTCCATCCATAATCCAAAAGCCAAATGTTAATAATATGTATAATAATTGATCATTTTCATCTTTTAATAAAGTACCTATCCAAACCATTATTCCAGCTATAAATAATATAATCGCACTTAAAATAAGTATTGGTAGTTTTCCCAATGTATTCATTAATATATTTCCAATAATGGAATTTAAATTCCATAATGGATTACTTATTAAATTACTCAAATAAATTATTCCTTGTAATATAAATAATAATATTCCTATAAACATAAACAATATTGTTAAATTTTCCAAATTTCCTTTTAAGTTTATTTCATTTATTTCATTGGTTTGTTTGGGTTCCATTTTTCTTTATATATTCTATTATTTTAGCTTTTACTTCCATATCATATATAAATGCCTTAAAGATCCATGCCCTTATTTCTGATGGGTCTAAATCTAAATCTATTGCTGTTTTTGTTATTTCTTTATCTATATAATCTATATTATCACTATCTAAAAAAGTCATCCAATAATTTTTTCTTTGGCCCATACTATATTTTATATTTAGAAAGTTTTTTAAAAGTTGCAATGCTAGCACTAATATGTAGTATTTTTAAAGGTTTATAAAAGTTTAGAAATATATATATAACATGGATCCACAAACAATATTAGCTAAAACATATAACCTTTTTTTAATATCAGATATAATAGAAAATGAATCAGAAATAGATAGAGAATTAATAAATTTATTAGCAAATAAAGATTATAATAATATGGCAAAAACATTAATATATGCTTTAATGTATACAATAAATGAAGATCCAGTTTATAAAGATATTAGGCAAATATATATGAATTATTTAATAGATTTATTATATATGATTGATAAAATAGGATTTAATAATGAAATGATCATTAAAATATTTGTAAAATTAATATATCAATTTTATTCTTATTCTTTACAATATAAGATAAACTTTATAACAGATAAAGAAAAAAGAGAATTTGTTAAAGCTGAATTAAATGAATTATATATGTTAATAGAAGAATAATATGGGATTTATATATACAAACGGTTTTATGGCATCAAATATAACTTTTGTAGGGAGAAAAGATGAATTAAAGCTAATACATGCGGCATTCAATGAATTAAAAAAGCTTTTAGGTATGAATAAAAGTTATTTGTATACAAAAGCATTATTATGGATTGCAAAAGATAGAAAAATAAGAGCTGAATTTATAAAATATATACAAGAAGAAAAAGAAAAGATAGCAAATAATATTATTGAATAGAATTTTTTGATTTTTTCATCATTTTATTATTATCAATTTTAGTATATTATCAATACCATTATTATTAAATTTTGTTATATTTAATATCTGTTATTAAGATAATAGGGGGAGGGGGGATATTATTATCTAAAGTATATATCGAAATTTTTCTTTATTTTTCTTTATAAGCTTTTCTTTATTTATCTTTATATATTTTTCTTTATTTCTATATAATAGTACTCTATTATTATTATTATTATATTTGTCAATATTTATTATATTAGTAATTAGTAATAAATAATAAATATAATATTTATAAAA
>Ga0208447_100093_pt1 | contig 16395 bp, 13 predicted proteins | sample BED_Slide_host_7_FD_187139 | JGI IMG/M metagenome (GOLD analysis project Ga0208447, IMG submission 187139) | Extremophilic microbial mat communities from Yellowstone National Park, USA - BED_Slide_host_7_15 (SPAdes) (version 2) | ecosystem: Environmental > Aquatic > Thermal springs > Hot (42-90C)... | reverse complement strand
AGAGGGGCAAGTGCCACGCCGTAACCGCTGGGAGCGTGCACCGCTCCCAAGCCTCCCAGGGGCCCTCCCAGCGGGCTGGCCTGGGCTGGGTAAAGGCCTCCCAGCCCGCTAAGCTTCTACCCCTCCCAGCTACTCCTACCCCTCCCTCCCTGGGCCAGCCAAGGGCACTGTGCAATGCGTTTTGCAGGTACCCGCAAATTGCAGGTACCCGCAAGTCCAAGGGCACTGTGCCACGCCAAATGACGCTTGGGGTAGCCAGGTATACCGGAAGCTTGCCAGTGCCCATGACGTCTAAACTGCAGATAGACTTATAAGGGGCCACGGGCACTGTAACAAGTGGCCCCTGGGAGGTGAAGGGGCTTGGGTCAGGTGCCCAATGTAGGAGAGGTGTACCTTAACTTTGTTGGTAAAAGGACTTATGGGCCTCCACTCTTTTTGCAGGAGGCCCTTGAACTTGGCTTTAACAGGGCTGTAGGCAATAGGCCAGTGCCCTTGGGCTCTTACGTGCTCTTTGCGGTCTGGGACAAGAAAGAGAGCCACGTGTATGCACTTGGCAAGGTAACAGGCTATAGCTTCCTTGCATCTGAGCAAGAAATCAAGAACGCCTTTGCAATGCTTGCCCAGCTAGAGAAACAGCTACAACAAAACCCTGACCCTCAGGCCAAGCAAGACCTGCAGAAGATGGCCCAGCTGTTAGCAAAGCTCTACGATGCTCTACTAGGTGCCCAGACAGGTAAGAGTGGAGACCTGATAGAGCGTGGCTGTGGAGAGTACATTGAGATAATCCTTGACTATGACCCGCAGGACTTCTATGAGCTAATGGTGTTGTTTATGAGGTACTTTGGCAAGCTACCGTTCAACTACTTTGTCAGGGGCCACATTGTGGCCTACACTCTCAACAAGGACAACATGTTAGTGTGGAAGGACAGGCCATTTGTAAGGGGTCTTGCCAAGGTCAAGGTGCCACCTGAGGATTGGAAGAAAATCATGACCACTTGGAAGCTCATTGGCCTTGAAGTTGAGTGGAAGCCCCAGACAGCCTGGCTTACCAACTACAAGCAGTTGAGGTCAAGGCGTTCTGAGGAAAGGAAGCTATTGCTAGAGATATTGAGAGACAAGGCCAGGGAGAGAGGTGGTCTAGATGTCCTTGCTGAATGACCCTGAGCTTGCAAAGTACCTGAATGACCCCAGGATAGTCAGGTTCTGTGAATACTGCAGGGCCTACTTTGGAGACCCAACTGAGTGTTTTGCCACCTACAATAAGATGGAATACTTCTATCACAATTTGGGCTTTGTCAGAAGGACAGGTGATAGTGATTTGAGGAAGCTCAGGGCCACTGGCCTGGTTTACTCCAAGCGGTTCAAGTTCTCAGACGGCAAGCCAGTTGTGTTCTTCTACCCAACTGACAAGCTTGTGCAAATCTGCAAGCAGTACCTAGAGGCAAGGAAACAGGGAGACAAGCAGGCTGAAAGGGTAGCGTTTAGGGCCCTTTACGGCACTGCTAGGAGAGGTGAAGGGCAATGAGTGATTACCTCTTTGAGTGCCACGACAAATGCATGAAGTCTGACCCCAGCTGTCTCAGGTGGTATGAGCACTGTGATAAGAAATACAGCAATGACAGGAAGGGCAAGATGGCCTGCTATGACGCTTGCTGGGTAGCCTGCATGGAAAAGTGTGAAGACCAGATGTACTACCTGGCTGACCTGCTAGAAGATGCAGACTTTGAGGGGTACTGAGCCACACAGCCCGCAAGGGCACTGAGCCAAGGCTTTTTTCTTCACAGTGCCCTTAAGCTTCCTGACATTGTCTATGACATTCAAGGATGCACATGTCAGTGCACAAACGCCTTGTTACAGGGTTCTGGTATTCCTGGGCACAGACCCTTTCACATTCCTTTTCACGCTGGTCAAGACACTGCTTTTCATATTCCTCAATGCTAGGGAGCTCAGACAAGCCCTGACCCCATTACAAGTAATGTACTTGGGTCTTATAAACCTTCTACACTTTAGATATCAAGTAGCAAAGCTTTATAAGACAAGGCTGTGAAAGAGAGGAATGAGCGTGATAGGGTATGGCAAACATAATTGGGTCAGGTGTTGAGGCTCTCAGAAGCTGGGTTGCTCAGTGCAATGCGGTTGGCGGTGTGCCAATAATCAGGACAAAGTATGGTGGCAAGCCTCTCCCTAACAGCTCAGTCATAGTGGCCTGCTGGGGTCATGGCAGTGAGGTCAAGGGCGGTGAAATAACCAACATACCTGCTGACGTGCTCCAGAGGCTGTCAATGACCAAGGACAAGTACAAGATAGTTTCAAGCCTGTAACCCCAAGGCCAAGAACCCAAATAGCTAAGAGTTTTATCTTTCCTTTTTTATTGTCCTTCTGGGTCAGAAGATGCAGAAAGCGTTAGGTATACTTGTAATAGTGCTTGTGCTACTGACCTTTGCACCGCTTAGCCTCCTAATGGTAGGCAATAGCCAGACCACGGCTGGCTATGCTCCCAGTGCACTTAAGATGGCCCCAATTGCACTACAGCCTGTCCTGAGGCTCCCAAGTGCACTCCCATTTGCGTCATTTATCAGTCCTACGGCCTTTGTGGCCTCAGACTACTACGTCTCAACTGCAGTTGGCCCAATAAGCACTGGCGTGCTATTTGACGGCCACACCATTCTTGCCTCAGTGCCCATGGGCCCCTACCTTAACCTGTCTCAGGTGGTAGGGGTAAACTTCACTTCAAGCCTCAGTAGAGGTGATTTGTACTACCTTATCCTGTTACCCAACTCCACGGTGCCAGCCCTTGCCAAGCTCCTACCTCCACCACTGAGACAGGCACCTGGCCTTACTGGCCTCTACAATGTGTTCTTTGACATTAACCCAATGACTGCAGTTTACTACATAGGTAGTGGCTACTACTGGCAAAACCCTCATTGGCCTACCTACAGCACTTGGCTAGGTGCTGAATACAATAGCCAAGGTGGTGCTTTCTTTGAGGCCACTCCTACAGTCCTTGCCCAGCCCTCAGGCTACTGGTTCATGGCCCTTTCAGCTCCCAACCTGTTCTACTACACCTATGCTAACTACTCAGAACCCTATGCGGTGCCAATAAACAGCACCACCTTTGGTCTTGGCGTTACAAGCGTGCCACAGGTCAGTGCCCTCAGTACCCCAGCCTACTATGCTGACTATGCAATAGAGGGGCCACAGGTAACAATGGAATACAGGACTTATGACTACTCTATCCTTACTGAGGTGGTGCTTAAGGTTCATGGTAGCACGGCCAACATCTACGGTGGCCTTTCCTTCTACCCAGTCATGGTCTTCACTCCACAGGTAACCCAGTACTTCCTTGCCACGGCCTTCAACATGTCAGTGAACCCTGGCACAGACACTGTGCAATTGCCGTTTAGCATAAACGGCACCGTAATCAAGGGCACTCTAACAGCTGGCCCAATGAGGCCAACTGTGGTGGTGGCACCTATTGCCACTGTGCCAGGGAGCACTGGCTGGCAATTCCCGTGGTACCAGGTGGCCTACTTCAGCCCAACTGACATTAACAACACTGCAGAACTCTACCCGCTTGCAGTTGAGCAAGTTGGCTACAACTCCTACCTAATGCTGGTAGGTGGTATAGGTGTAACACACCTGTATATCCTGAATGTGCAAGTTGTGCCAGGTGCATTGAACGCCACATATGACGTGCCAAGTGTAAGCCTGTCTGTAACCAATGAAATCAACTTTGCTGGCTACGGTGCCCCAACATCTGCAGTTGTGAACGGCTTCTATGCACTGGTAGGCACAAGCTACGGTAACATAGTGCTGGTAAACCTCCTAACTGGCAAGGTGGTGAACTACATACATGTGGCCAATGAGCCCCTGTTTAGCTACACCAACATGCAGGCCCAGCCCAACCCAGTGCCCGTGGCACCTTTCTTCACCGCTAACGCCACTGAGGGCCTTGTAGAGTCAGTGTTTCAGGCTTGGAATGTCATTTGGACTGAGGGCTACAATGCACACCAAGGTGCCACTGAGCCAGGGCTGTCAGCACAAATAGGACAGCTGTGGTCTGCAATAAGGTGGCTCTATACAGGACAGCACCTGATAGTCCTTGCAGACTTCAACCTGAATAACCTGACCCTGCAGGCACCTGGCTTCACAGTGCCCTTTGTGAATGACGTGGAGGGCCCCAATGACCCTGAATACCTCTATATCAATGGTACTGTGTACCAGGTGGTGGAGACAGGTGCAATTAACCTGTGGAATAGGCCTGTGGCTGGCGTGTCAGCCACTGGCTCCCTCAGGGCTACACTAAGCACATCTTCACCTGCTACAGTGCCCTTGCCTGGCTCCAACACCTATGCTTACGTGATTGACGGTGTAACTGTAGCCGTGGACAAGCTCTCAATATTGCCAGGACAGACAGCACACCTTGTGTTGTACCCGTGGCTACAGCAAGGGCAAATTGCATATGCACTTAACTATGGCCTGATAAGCTCAAATGTCCTATACACCAAATACAGCACGGTCTCAGACCTGGCCACCACCTCAATTACCTACCCCAGCTTCTACACTCAGTACCTTGCTAAAGAGCTGTATGACGTTGGGCTTAGCAATGTCTCAACACACTTTGTTGTTACCATGGCTAACGTGCAAATGCACCCTCCACCTTACTTCTACACCGCATCTGCTTGGGTAGGCACCTCAATTAACATACCTGCTAATGCACCTGTGCCACTGTATAGCAATTTGGAGGCCACTGCAGGCTTTGAGGCCTACACAGATGTTGTGCCAATGGTGAACAACAACCCGCAAGGAATCTTTGCCACCGCATTTAAGCAGGGAGCTGGGCCTGCATTCACGGCCAGTGCACTTGGCTATGTGGCCAATGGTATAGTGTCAGCCTACATGGCCTCAGTTACAGATGCTACTGAGTCCTCAGTCCTTGCTGTAGCATCTGCAGGCGTGCTAAGTGGCTTTGCAGAAGCCAGTGCCTATGTTGGAGTGGCCATGGTGGTCTGGGCTGGGGTTGATTATGCACTGGCCAAATGGGCTGGCTTTGGCCAAGCATATGTGCAAAACTGGGTAGTCCTGGCACCTGAGTTCTACGACACACAGAACGGCAAGCTCTACACTGCAGTTGAGCTTGTATTGCCTGCAGAAGAGGCAAGCAATGTGCCACACTATGAGCAAGTCCTTGGCACTTTCTTCAATGAGTCAGGCTTTTCAGGCTATTACTTCACTGTGGTTTACCCCTACTACACATGGACACAGCTTAACGCCTCAATAGCCACAGGTGCATATCAGCCTGAGGTAAACCTGACCCAGTTGGCACAGGGCCTGGCCTCCCAGTATGGAATACCGCTAAATGACCTTGTGCTGACTGGCGTCAGGCTAATGATAATCACAAGGATTCACGCCAAAGAGACCTTCTGGCAATATGTAACTGGGCCAGTGCAATTCCTGACGGCCACTGTGATTGGTACCACCTACCTTGACATAGAGGGCACCACCAACTCAGTAACTTACACCAACCCAACTGAGATAGCAGATATCCTGCAATATGCTTCAATTGACAACTTCACGGCACCATTCCAAGTGCAAAACGGCCAGGCTGTGGCCTCAATAGCCATACCTCCCAATGACAGGCTGGTCATACAGCTTGGTGGTGCACCGTCTGCATATGCAGATGCTACTATAGAGCTCCACGGCTACCTAATAACGCCACTCTACAACTCTAGCACAGGCGTGTGGTATGGTAACCTGACATACGGCCAGTTCTTACCGCTAGAGCTTGGCTCCACGGTGCTTGCAGATGGCCTACCAGTTCAAATATATGCTGGTAACGTTTCACTGAGTAACCTGACTGAGCCAGTTACAGGCCTCTCCTACACTGAGTACCAGGGCCTCTACTACTACACTGGCCACATTGTACCGCTTGGCACCATAACAAGTGGTCAGACACTTGCGTTCACCTTCTACTCCAACAAGTCCTACCTCAGGCCATATGCAGTGCCACTTGCAAATATCACGGGCTCAGACCTCCCAATGTTCTACGGCTTCCTTGTAAGTAACCCGCTTAGCACCACGGTCAATGCTACCCTGATAGCACAAATACAGACGGCACCGTTCAACACCACGGCACATGCACTGCAGTTACAGAAGGTAACCATACCTGTGCCACCTGGCACCTACCTGGTCTATGTGCCAATGTCAGCCCTGGCCTCCTATGCTTCAAGCAAGGGCTCTAACGTGAACCTGACACTTGTGCTGTCAGGTGCTCCCAAGTATAACGCCACAACAACTGAGGTATGGGCACCTGGCCCTGGCCTTGGCTCAATAGCACAGAAGCCCAAGCCACTGACAGGAATCAATGTCTATGTCTATAACGCTCTAAACGGCACCGTGATAAGCACTGGCACAGCAAAGCCAGGTGCTGACACACTGAGCGTGGTGAACGGCACCGTCTATGCTAACGCCACGGGCACTGGGTCATTAGTCCAAGGCCTGGTATTTGCAGGTGCCTACAAGGCCAACTGGCACATCTTCAACATGACCCTTGGAGTCTTCTACAACAACACCTACATCTACCTACCAGCTGTGCCCAGCACTCTTAAGGCCACTGTGCCATGGGGTATTTACCCGCTTGCTAACAGCACAGCCACCTACTACTGGCTGTCAGTCTGGGTTACCTACTCAGACGGTGCCCCAGCTAACGCCACTGTCTACGTCTATAACGGCTCCAAGCTGATAAGACAGGTGAACACCTATGGTGTGGCCTACCTGGCACTACCAAAGGGCACCTACCTTGTGTCAGCCAAGGTCTACTACCCAACTAATGCAAGCGAGGGCTCCCAGACCCTGGGCAATGTGTCAGTGGACTTGACCTCCAACACCATGGTAAGGCTTAGCACGGCCAACTGGGAGCTACCCCTCTATGACAATGTGCTGGCCATAGTTGGTGTAATAGGCCCAACAACTGCAGTGGCTGGCTATGGTTACACGCTACCGCTCAGGGTCTATGCATATGTGCTTGCTGTGCCTTCCTCTAACCTGACCTATAGCAGTGCACTTGGCACTGGCTCAGTAACCTACAGCCTGACCAATGGTAGCTCAATACTACCGCTCAACATACCACTGAGGCCTGCAAATGGCACCTACTTGTTCACAATACAGTTCACCAACTACCAGAACTCCACGGTCATTAACACAACAATGACCAAGGCCTACTACAAGGTAGCCCTCAGGGAGGTCATTTATCTCTACGGCCTTGTGTACTGGCGTGTGGTGCACCAAGCCCATGCACCTTACCTGCTACCAGGTGATTCAATAGCGGTAGATGTGGCCTACTACGGCCCAGCCCTCTCAGTGCCTGTGAACATCTACCTTAACGTGATATCACCTGACCTGAGCCACTGGCCACAGCTTGCTTCAAGGACACTGGCAAGCTACCGCAATGCGTTCACCATACAGGCCAATAGCACCTACTGGGTCAATAGCACCTTGACAGTGCCCTTTGCCCCATATCTGGCTATCACGGCCTCATACAACTCAACCAACCCATACGTGGTGCCGTGGTTCTCCAATGTGTCAGTGCCCATTGACCCGATTGCCAATGTCAGCCTGGTAACCGTGCTGGGCACACTGATATCAGGCAAGGCCATACCGCTTACACTAAAGGTGATGTCCAATGTGCTACCTTCACAGGGCCACTATGTGTTCATAAACATCTATGACAACACCACTGGCAAATACGTGCTTACAGCCCTTACCCAGCTTAGCCCAGTGTTCTATGTAACCAAATACGTGGTCTTGCAGAACGACAAGATATTAGGTATTATACCTGAGCCTGCAGAATACCACACATTGACCCTTATACTGACAGGTGTCAGCCTACCATATGAGTCAGCTGTAAGAGTGCTTGTTGTCTCTAACAGCTTCCTGGTATTCTTCCTGATATTCCTGGCCTTCCTAATACTGATAGTCATAGCTGTAAATGCGGTCTCAGGTGCCACAAGGGCAATATACAATGCAAGCCACAGATTTGTCAGAAGGGTAGAGCCTGAGGGCTCTAGGAGATTTGTCAGGGAGGTCAGGGAGCACGGCTGGGGCCATTACGTTAGGAGGGTTGAGGAAGACAAGGACAGGAAGCATTACGTCAGGAAGGACTGACCCCAAAATAGGCCTTGCTAAGGTTTTTAAGACTAGCTTTTTTGTATGTTTCAGGGTAAGAGCCCATGTCCATGCAGTTAAGCACGGGTAAGACCCCAGGAATAATAGTGGCCTTATTTGGGCTCTTAGAGACAGTCCTACCGTTCATGATGGGCACCACCGCTAATACTGTAGTGCTGACCCTTGGAATTCTGACACTGCTTGGTGGCCTTGCAATGTACAACATGTCAAAGTGGGGCTACCTGCTTGCCTTTGTGGCTGACACAGCACTACTTGTTTACAGCTTTGCGGTGGCCTACAATATGGTTGTCCTGCTATTTGCCTTAATCCTGCTATTCTACCTGATATACGTGGCTAAGGACTACGGCTTTGCTAAGAGGGCTTACAAGCCCAAGGAGCCTCATTACATAAGTGATGCTGAAAGGGTTCACAAGCACTTTGTAGAGGACTGAAACCTCAACCCCTCCCAATTCCTTGTTTTTTAACTTGAACATCTTTTTAAGACTGGTCTCATAAAGTACTCAGGGGCTACCATGAAAGCCAGGGAGCTGGTAGCTTTCACTGCAGTCCTTGTTGTTGTCCTGCTTACTGTAGCATCTGGGCTTTGGCCCTTTGGCACAGCATCTGTCATATACACCACCTCAACTACCACGGTTACAACAACTACCACCACTAATGAGACGGTCAGCACTGTCCTTAACGGCACTTATATAATGTCAAGCAGATGGGCTGTGAACCCCAGATGGGTAAACGGCTCCCTTATCCTCAACATGACCTTTGCCTTGCCAGCCTTCCTTGTCTCCCTCTACAACTCCCAAAACATCTCAACACCGTCTCCCTTTGTGGCCTACATTAACATTACTAAGAGCCAGCTGGCTCAGGCTAACCCCAGCCTAAACGTTACCAAGCTTTGGAGCACGGCTGTCTCTAATCACTTCCTCAATGTGCTTTTCAAGATTAACGGTGTGCCAGCCTATGCATGGGTCATGAACTACACCAACAACTGGGTAGCTGTCTGGGTAAAGCTCCCAAGCGGTATACCAAAGTACTCCACGGCTAACCTTACAATGACATTCACTGGGCAAAGCCAGTACCCCTACACAGGGGTCTATGCTGATATCTACTCAGGCTATGATAATGGCAATGACGTCTTTCCTCTCTATGCTTACTTCTACAACACATTGCCCAGTGGTTGGAAAGTTGTAGTGTGGCAAAACCCCAATGGCGTGCTGTGGAGCCCTGGCTCTAGCACAGGTGGCTATATGCTACAGCAAAATAACGGCTACTATGGTGATTTCATTTACTACACCATGCCCAGTAACTTCACTAGCGGTAACTACACCTTGATAGTTTCCTGGTACTATAGCGGTTCTGCAGATGCACTTATACAAGAACTCTTTGGCAATGTCTCCCATGTAATACAGGCTTCAAGTATTGGTGGCACAGACGGTGGCTACACGCCATTTGCATATGGTGGTATTGGAGTGCAAAATGAGTTCTATGCAAGCCAGGCCTATGTTAAGAATAGCACGACCTCTATCACCTTGCCCTTCAATGGCCAGGGCACCTATTACGTGGTTACCTGGTTTGGAGTGCAAGGTAACAACACTGAGTACTATGGCTACTCCCTAGTAGGTAACTGGTTTGACCTTGCTGTGCCAAGTAGCTTCAAGGTGGCACATGCAAAGGTAGGAAGGACTTCACCTACTGTAATGATAGGATTTGGAGACTATGGTGATACCGCTTACTGCTATGTTGATACCGCTATAGTCATACCTACACCACCTAACATGGTCTTCCCTACAGCCAGTCTTAGCACGCCAGTTAAGCCTGACCAGTACATTGCTTGGTTCTACAGTCCACCTGCTAACGCCACAGCATTGAACGTAACGGTGAAGGTGTCAAGCCTCTCAGTGGCCAGTGGCACCAACCCTGGCCTGGTCATATTATCAGACAATGCAGGAAACTACACGGAATACAACATAACGGCACCGTTCTATGGCCTCCTAATATCCTACACTGGCTCTATCTGGTACCACGCTCCCAACTCCACCTTCAAGGTGCTAAAGAGCTCAGTCTTCACAGTGCCCAATGCTCCCTTCACCATGACCGTCTCCCTGGTCAATAATGGTGGCAATGTCTCAATATCAAAGGTGTACATAAACGGCACAGCCTACACCGTGAACCTGACCACGCCATTCCCGTGGTCTAAGCTTGACGCCTACATAGGTGAAACGGCTGACACCAATGACACAGCCACATCTTCTGCAGTCTCAGTGCAAGCCGTGGTGCCAGTTACCACTACCACCACGACAACAAGCCTAGTTGTGGCCTCCACCACGGTGTCAAGTAGCAATACCACCACCACAACAACAACAAGCACCACTACCACCACGCCTGAGATAAGCCCCAACAAGGTGGCCACAGATGTGGCCTTTGCCGTGGTTACCACGGTAGTGGCAATACTGGCTACAATAGCCAGTGTCTCCCATGCAGTGAATAACGCCACACGCAAGTATGTTAGGAGGGCTTAGAATTTAAGCATCTTTTTAAGACTGGCTTTATAGCTTTTTCCTGAGGGTTAGGGAGCTATGAGTCTGAGGAAGGTAGCTATAGCCCTTATGGTAGCACTTATAGCACTGTCAGCCCTTGTGCCACTTGCACTGTATGGCCAGCCCGCAAGGGCACTGAGCACGGTAACGGTTACCCTAAAGGTGGTGCCAGGTATTTACTACAACTATGTGCCCCTAGCAAGCTATGGCACTACTGGTAATGCGTCAGCTGGCTCCCTATCACTTGCTGGGGCTAAGCTCCTAGTGGAAGTTGAATATACTAACGGCACCGTTTACTCCACACAGCTTGTTACCGTGAACGGGTCTGGCTATATCTCATTTGCAGTGCCCTATGACCAGCCTGTGAACATCTTCCTCAATGTCTCAGGCTACTATGGCACCACATTCCCAGTTGGTGCCATCTATGACGCCACGTTTACCTCCAACACTGTCAGTAATGTAAGCGTGGCTGTGTCAGTGTACCCAGTGCCCTTCTACATGTGCAATGGCTCCACAGTTGTCATTAAGCTTGCAGAAGCTTGGACTTACAACCAGTCAGCTGGGCCAGCCATAGCTTCTGAGCTCTATAAGACTTCCTCAGGCTATACGGTAATGCTACCCTTCTACTACAGCACGGCCACTAACGGTAACGCAATAACCCCAGCCACAGGTGATAATGCACTTGCAGGCTTTGACGTGGCTCCCAACTATGAGACCACCTATTGGTACTGGGCACTTGGCAAGAACGTTAGCGTTACCAAGTATGCAAGCAATGGGCTACCGCTCAACAAGAACCCAGCTGGCGTGGCCTGGTCATTCCTTAACGGTAGCCAGTACTTTGTAGGTGTTGTTGTGCACTTTGCTGGGAGACAGGGTCTTACTCCAACGGGTATTCCTACCTTCTACCTGCTATATGACAAAGCAGATGTGGCAAATGACACAGACTACATGTTTATACCCGTCAATACCACCACGGGTTGGGCTGTATTCCTACCATGGATTAACATGTCTGCAGGCTATGGCTATTTCTTTGGTGCCGTGCTGATTACCACGTTCAATGAGTCCTTGCCAGTCTTTGCCTTCTACAGCATGTCTGGCAAGGGCTACCTCCACGCTACACCGCTTGCCTTTGGCTCTCTAGGCCTTACCTCAATATCATTCAACAAGACCCTGACCGTCAAGATGGCTGGCACAAGCTTTGCTGAATGGTATAACGGGTCTGGCTTGAAGCTCTTAGAGGTGATAGGGCCAGGCTCCCTGTCAAGCCTTACCCCTGCATGGACTAATGTGTCAGCCACAGGCACCTTCTACACCAATGTTACCAATGGCTTTGTGCCAATGTGGCCAGCCAGCAATGCGTGGCCATTTAGCTACGGCAAGAAAATCACGATAAACGGCAAGGTCTATGCACTTGCACTAAACAGCACATTCAGTGGCTACATTAGCGTGTGCCAGAAGGTAGCCCCAGCACTCTATGCATATGGTACCCAGATATACTACCACGCCTACAAGCTCTCTAACAGCACCTCTAGCACGGCCTATGTGGTCATTAAGGGCAAGGTAAGCACGCTATACGGCAATTACACAGTGCCCAATGGTACCGTGGAGGTCATAGTGAATAACGGAAACACCAATGTCTATACTGTCAATGTCTCAGTTGTGAACGGTGCATTCAGTAGCCCAGTCCTGAGCCTATCACCTACCACTAACTACACCTATGAGCTGATTTACTACAATGGCTCCAAGGCCGTGCTGTCCTCTACCGCAAGCGGTACTAACGTAGTGTTCTCAGGCACACCGTCAAGCTTCACCACACTGACTGTGGCCAGCACCAGCACCACGACAACCACAACCACAAGCACCACAACCACGTCAATTAACTGGTTCTATGTGCTGTTAGCCCTGATAGTCCTGCTAATAATAGCAGTAGCAATAGTGGCTGGTTCACATGGTGCAAAGCACGCAATAGAGAGCCAGGTTAGGAAATACGTGAAAGAGGGCAAGGAAGGCTACGTAACGGAAGGCTAACCCTACCTCCCTTTTTCTTTTTTACATAGATATACTTCCTCTCAGGCCAGCTCCCTAAACAGGTCTCTTAGCAGGTCTTCAGCTGTCTTCCTCTCAGTGTAGGTCAAGATGTGGCTCAGGTCTCTATGGCCAGTAATCTTTGCAATTATCTGTGGAGCCACTCCCTTCCTGGCCAGGTATGTAATGAACGCATAACGCAAGCTATGGGTATTGAACCCATATGTCCTTCTGCAGTAGGACTTTATGGCCTCTTTTGGCTTTTCAGTGCCTGACAGCCAGGCACAGGCTTGCTCTAAGAGCACTCTCCCTTGGCCCTTCCTCAATTCCTCAGGAAGCACCATCTTCCTCAGGTCATTTGGGTTCTTGTGCTTTTCTACCCTTACCAGCACCTCAGACTTACCTGTATTACAGAACTCCCTCAGTGCCTCCACCGCTTCACCTACACGGCTACCATTCCTCAACTGAATAAGCAGAACCACGTCTTGGGGCTTCCTTGTCCTATTAAGGTGTGAAAGGATTCTTTGATAGGTCTCTAGGTAGTCTAAACCTGAGTCCCAGCCACTTTTTACCCTCTCCACTCTCCCAGCCTCCCGCTACCTTACATTGGACACACCTATAAAAGGTAGTGCCCAGCCAGCACATTGGCCCAAGGGGCCTTGCTCCCTTATGCTGGTAAGGTAACGCTTCACTAACCGCAAAGTAAAACAACTTTGTAAGGAAAGCTTATAATCCTGTCTAAACAGTAGATAGCTTGGGCCTGGGAGGTGTCTCCTATGGCTCAGGAAGTGGCACAGGAAAAGGCACAGGAAAAGACCTTGAACCTTGAAATTACGGTGTACCAAGACCCTGAGGACAAGCTCAGGTACAAGGCTGACATAAAGGTCAATGGTTGGACAATAAGCATAGGTGGCTGGTTGGACAGGAAGCATATACTTGACTACATTGACATGGACTTACAAAATGCTTGGGCCCATCTGGGCTTTGCAGAACGGGCAAAGACTGAGGAAAGCAGGAAGTTAGACCTTGACATGTTACAGCTACACCTTGAACATGCACTTGCACATATCCTAGCATATGAAATAGCCAAGGACATACCCGATGCGGTAATCAAGGAAGAAATCTGCAATAGGTGGTGGAAGGCCGTAGGAGAAAAGGAATGTGCCTATACTGAGTGTGCTGAATTTGCAAAGGAAGACTTTGACGCCTGTATGGAATCCTGTAAGAAAGAGTGGTGTGGCTCCTAGGGTTGAGCTTTTTCTTCCTGTCTAAGCCACAGATAGGTTTTTTAACCCCCAAATGCACTGTAACAAGTGGCCCCTGGGAGGTGTGTGGTATGTCTCAGGTGCCTGGGTCTCAGGGGTCTCAGGCCCCTCAGTTGTCTGAGGAAGAAAAGCAGAAGGTCATGGACAAGATAGGTATGGGGTTTGTCCTTGTTGAAATAGGCCTTACACATGCAGAGCTCTTAATGATGGGCTGTTTGACACCACCAGAGAGCTCAACACTTGACACTTGGAAAAGATGGGCTGAAGAAGCCCTAGACCATAACGATATGGACAAGGCCATAGAGTGGACAAGGAAAATCATAGACTTCCTTGAGCAAAGGCAAAAGCTTTGTGATAGGCTTATGAGGAAAAGCAGAAGGCACCACAGATATTCCTCACGTCATTCCTCTCATTAAGGCCTGAGCACATTCCTCCCTTTTTCTGGCTGGTTCTACCCAGCCGTATACTATAGTTGGTCAGACCCCTAACTTTGCCCTTTTGCTCCAAGGTGCCTATGTTACAGTGCCTATCAGCTGACCTACACCTGTAAGAGGGGCCAGGCTCTCCCAAGGTGTTTCAAAGGCACTCTAACATACAGGCCCCTGGCTCCCAGCCAGGCCCCTGGGGCACTATGACATCTGGGTTCTGTCTGAGCACATTCCTGAGGGAGGGGCCACTTTCTGGCCCTACAATGACATAGCCAGGCCTGGCTGTCTCTCCTATTATAAGGAATATAGGAGGGAGGCACCTGTAAGGCTTATAATCCTGTCTAAGCATTAAACAGCATGGTGCTGTGTATGAGTGCCTACCAAAGAATGTGGTATGAATTTGACGGCCCTGTGAAGTGTGAACTCAAAGAGGACACAATACTGAGGGTTTACGGCACTGACTTCACTCAGGCCTTCCTCAGGGGCACACACTCAGAACTAGAGCTATGGGCCAGGCCCCTTAAGACCTCAGTGGTCATATACCTTGAAGAGCTTGACTTTCAGCTTGGGCCAAGATTTGAATACGTGGAGTTCTACCTTGACAGGCTACCATTCAGCCTATACGGTAGGCCAAGGTGCTGGGCCACTGTCTGGGTCAGGTTTTAGTCTTCCACCTCTTTCACATAACGCTTCCTTTCTTCCTCCACCTTCCTAACATACCTACCAGTGCTTGCCCTTACAGCCCTTACTGGCCTGATAGCCTTTGGAAAAGCAAGGCCAGTTACAAAGCCCAATAACGTGCCAAAGGAAAAGACTGACTCAGGCGTTATATTGCCCGCAAGCACCGTAAGACCGCTTACTATGAACTGTATGATAGCCCAGACAGCCTCTCCTATGGCCTGCAGTATGTTGGTGAAGCTAAGGCTGGTCAAGTTGAGGTAGCCGTAATAGACAGCTACACCAATGAATATCAGCAATAGGATTACCAGCCCAATAGAGCGTTTTGCCAGTGCCCCTAGGGCTACCCCTAGGATTAGTCCACCAATGAAAACAAGAACGTCAAATAGCGTTATTGCCAAGTTCTTCACCGTCTAGAGGAATACCTTTGGCTCTTAAAAAGCTTTGAACTTGGAGCCCAGCCGTGATTGGGTCAATGTCTATTTTCAGGTACCTTCTGGCAAATCTCTCAGTCAGGTACTTGGCTGTCTCAAAGGTGAAGCCCTTGGCCTGTAGCACTTCACAGGAAGTAAGCGGTCTATTGAACCACCAGTGTATGGCCCTCCCTGAGAAAGACGGAATGAGGATAGAGTCTCTACTGATAAGCCTCTCCCTGAGGTTAATACCAGGTAGGAGCTTGCGGTATTCAGGGTCAGAACTGTCTGTGTAGTCCTCAGGCCTGCATGGGAGTGGAGGCTTCAAGAAAAGTGCATGGGCTATGGGGTCTATGGGCACTGGCACATTGGAGCTTTCCACCAAAAAGATGTAGGCCGTGTGTTCAGCCCTTACCTCATACCTCCCTGCCTTACCGTGGACTAGGAATAGGTCAGCCTCTAGGAGGGGCTCAGTGGCCACCTTTATCCTAAGGGCACTGCTACAGCCCTCTGGCTCTCCAAAGACCCTGGCAAGCAGGCTTTCAGCCCCAAATTCCACTTCAAGCCCCAGCCTCCTAGAGGCCACATAGTAGGCTATTGCGTTAGGGCTGTCAGGCGTCAGGATTTGAACACATGCATTGGCTATGGGCACTGGGTCATTGCTCTCTTTTGGCACTCTCAGTGTCTCATACAGCTTGGTTGGGTCAGGCCTCTCAGTGTACCAGTACCTCAGGGTATGACGCCTTGAATACCTCCTAAGCACCTCATTGAGTGCCGTAATGTAATCACCTACCTCTAGGGCCAGGTGGTCAGTTTCATATTGCAGGTATGCTATGGTCTCAGGGGCACTTTTCCATTGGTGATATAGAAC
>Ga0208447_100089_pt1 | contig 16928 bp, 26 predicted proteins | sample BED_Slide_host_7_FD_187139 | JGI IMG/M metagenome (GOLD analysis project Ga0208447, IMG submission 187139) | Extremophilic microbial mat communities from Yellowstone National Park, USA - BED_Slide_host_7_15 (SPAdes) (version 2) | ecosystem: Environmental > Aquatic > Thermal springs > Hot (42-90C)... | reverse complement strand
ATTTGTCATGACAAATGTTCAGAAGACTCTAGAGTCTAGAGTCTTGAGAAAGAGAAAATGCGTTCTCTAATTAGAGAAAAAGAAGAGGGTAGAGTCTAGAGTAAAGAAGGGTCTAGAGTATGGGGTATAGAGAAAGAGAAAGAAGAGGGTGGAGTCTAGAGTCAAGAGGAGAAGGCTGAAGAGGGTAGAGTATGGGGTCTGGAGCGGTCTAGAGTCTAGGTTTTTGATAAAGAGAAAGAAGACTCTAGAGTCTGGCGTCCATTTCTCTGTACTTTAGTGTCTGGAGTCTAGGGTTTAGAGAGTGGAAAAGTCTGGTTTATGACAATTCCGTAATCTTCATGGCTACTGTTACGGCTGAAATTACGTCGTCTTTCGTTACGTGAGGGGCGTAGTCCAGTAGTCTTATGAAGTACCCTTCTCCTATTACTCCTATCCACGACCCGTAATGTCTTCCTATGCAGAAGGTCTTTGATAGGTCTGCCGTATTTAGTGGTACCATGTGTTTTGATAACTTATGTGGTCTGTATGTTTTATTGAATATGTTTTTTATTTGACCTTGTAATGAAATCTTTATGAACTTGGCTATTACTGTCTCTTTGGCTTCCGTTACTTGTTTGTCGTAGCATACATCAGAGATGTCTATGAACCCTAGGTATTTGGTGGGTATAGTAATCGGTCTTAATTTAAGGGATGGCGTTATATATACGTTTGAAACGATATCTCTATAGCATACTTCGTTTTCCGATAACCTTATCATTTTTATGAATTGTTTGTGGGGTTCTTCCGCTTCATTTATGTCTATGTTGAAGTTTCCGCACCTAACGCGGTAGAAGAATGGCACGTATCCTAGCCATAGGACGTTACCTCCACTGTTTATGAACTGGTATAAGTTGTTAAACTTGCCGAATAGTTCTTCGTATTCCGCGTCGAATGATGTATATGGTATTACGTCTTGGAGGAAGACAAGTAGGTCTCCTTTTCCGTGGGTCTTTAGCCATTCTCCTACTTCATGATAACCTATGACCTTGAACTTAGGTTTTAGGAGGTCTATAACGGGTTCCATGTCTTTTAAGGTTTCGGAACCTATTTCTTTGAGCTTGTAATCGTAATAAATAGCGAAGTCCATATGTTAGGTATGTATTCGGGGGGATATAAACTCTGGTGGTCTGGAGTTGGCTTAGTGCTTATATATTTGTACGCGGATGTAATCTTATGAAGGTCTTAATTACAGGAGCGGGTCAGGACTCAAGTCTTTCTACCTATCTCCATATAAAGAAAGGTGATGAGGTATATGTGTTAACTAGGCGTAGGGCTGATGGGCTTACTGATCAGATGCGGAAGGTAATCGAAATCCTCGGTATGTCGCCAAGGTTCGTTTATGCAGACCTTACCGAATATGAGAAGGTTTTCACTATAGTCCAGGAACTAAAGCCGGATATGATATATCATTACGGTGCTATGAGTTTTGTACCCTATTCATATGAGAATCCTATCTACACTAACGAGGTAAATTACCTTTCAGCTTATGCGATACTTGAGGCTGTTAGGAAACATTCGCCTGGGACTAAGGTCTTTCTACCTGCTTCAAGCGAGGTATTTGGTTCGCCGTTGGAATATCCTCAAAATCTTTATACGCCGTTAGCTCCAGTTTCGCCTTATGCCATAAGTAAAGTGGCGTTGATGTATACTGCTATTTATTACCGTAAGGTATGGGGTCTTAAGGTTTATGATTTCATAACGTTTAACCATGAGAGTGAACTAAGAGGTGAAGAATTTGTTACCATGAAGATAGTAAAGAACTTAGTAGAGAAGGGTCATGTGAAGCTGGGCAATATAAAGGCAGAAAAAGATTGGGGTTATGCGGGAGAGTATGTGAAGATATTCGATAAAGTTATGGAAGGAGAGGAGCCGAAGAGGTATATTTTATGCACGGGTGTTATAGCGAATGTGGAGGACTTTCTCAACTACGTAATGCAGAAAGTAGGTGGAACTTATGAGATAGATCCTAATTTATTCAGACCTCTTGATGCTGAAGGGATGACGTGTGACGTTAGTGAAGTGCCAATAAGACCTAGGTATACCTGGCGTGATGTAGCGGATATAATGATAAGGTATGTGAAAGACGGTAAGCCTACTTTCCCTGAGGTGCTAGGGAACGGCTAGTAGTATTACTGCCATCGTTATTTCTACGATGTCTATTATCGGGATACCGTGCCATACGATGTAGTACCACGTCCACTGGTACGGCTTTTCTCCTGCTACTATCCAGTAGAATATATCTTCTGTCGACATGGAGACCAACCAGTAAGCTATCCAGTCCTTGTAAGGGGTCGTGTAGGTAGCTATTAAGAAAATTAGGAAATAGAGTATGCGGTAGGGCGAGAACAAGTTACGTAATGTCGCGTGTACCTGGTTTCTTATATATCTCTCTTCTATGAACGCATAAACTATGCCGAACAGTATCGGTTGTATGATTTGCATAAGTTAAAATAGGAATAATTGGTATTTATAGTCTGATGATAATAAAGAAGAAAAAGGAGTGGAATAGAGATCCTAACACGTGGGACGGGAGGTTTTACATACCCGAGGAATATAGGGACAAGATCCCCGGTCTTTTGAAAAAGAAAAGGCTTTAGCTTTGACGCCTTACGTTTTTCCCCGTTATGAAGGATACGAGGATGAGTACTGCTTCTATTATGCTGTCCTGTAGTTGTTGGAATTGAGGGGTTGAAGTTACGCTGGGGTCTACGAGGTATATGAAGAATATGGAGACTGATAGGATTGCCAGGATTACGAGGGTGAGGATGTCTATTATGAGTATATTTTCTCCGTTCATTTCTTGTCACTTATTTTTACTTTTTTTATTTCTTTTGATAATAAGTCCAAGTATGCCTTCGCGGTCTGTATAAGCTTTTCGCCTTGTTCCGGGTTTCCCGATGCTATATATTGTAATGATATGTTCTCCATTAGGTGGGATAAGAGGTAAACGAATTCATTATCCAATGGCGTCTTTTTCCTTAGGTATGATAGTGCGTACATATTCATCATGTGCATGAACATCATTCTGTCTACGTCTTCCATGCATGTTTCTTTATTCCTTGTATAGTTTTGGCACATGTCTTCTATGTACGGTGGGATTGAAGCAATATATTTCACTTTTGCGAGGTCTTTTACTAGGTCGATGCTTTGTTGTAATGCGTTGGCTATATATGCGTATGTTATTATTATGTTGTCTTGTTTTTTAAGGAACAATATAGGTGCAACAGTGAATAGTGTAAGGAATTGTTCTTCGTTATAATCATGTATATTTGAAATGTCCAGTAGTGCAGATTCTACTTTTTCCATACAATTTTCGTCTTTGAAAAAATATTTATCACATATTCCTTTGGCTATGGTTTTTATGTCGTTTAGATCTATTTTCTCCATTTCACCATCCCCAATATCCATATGGGTTTAGGGGGTTTATAAAGGTTTCGGTTCGTCATTGTTTTCTTAAACCGTATAGGTATTGTAGAATAATTTTTATATATTTCTTTAACGGAATTGGGTTTAATGGTGAGACTTTACTTTCCTGTCTTGCTTAAAAATGAGATGAAGAAAAAAGAATATCCCAGAAAAATAGGTTTGGGAGAATATGACGGTGACGATGGTGTCGATGGAGAGCTATCCGGGTGCAGGTTTCACGGCGTCCTGGCAGGACATGGTACAACAAGTAGGTGGTATTTTGACGAGATAGGGTTTTGGGTAGAATGCGAAGAAATAGGTAAACTTATAGAGACGGCTAGAGTAATAGAGAAGTTTCTTATGGAAAAAGGTCTGGAGTTCGGTGTCCCTTATTACGAATTAGAGATTAAAATCCCTGTTACTTTACCTGTTCATATATCTGTTAATGATAATTCCTGGGAGTATGAAATAATTGGCGACAATATCCATATAAAGTATGAAAAATTAGAGGACTTTGATGCAATAAAAAAATAGCTGTCTATAATGACTAAGTTTGGGAATTAAGATGGGGCAGGTAGGTTTTTAAACTGTTTTTTCGAATATCTTTTTATGCCAAACCCAGAAAGAAGGTTAAGGGTAAGTTTACCTGGCGTAAAACTTGTAGACTCTGTTCCTAAATCTGCGAAAAAGTCAATGATATACGATGATTTTGTTTCGTATTATATATATTATGAGGATGAGGGCATGGTAGATTGGTTTATCGAAAATAAGACGAACGAGGATAAATATGTTACGTTGTACCGTGGTGGTCTCTTCAAGGACGCTAATATCCCGCTTTATATCATAGGTAGTGAGTTTGCCGAGGTATATTTTGCCAAAGGCGAGTCGAGCTTTGCCCAATGTCTTGCGAATTTACGTTTACAAACTTTGGCAGTATTGGATGATGGCTCTAATTTGCAAATAGGTGTAGTCTTCTATTTACCTGCTAGGAGTGTTATACAAATCCCGGAGTTTGGCTATAAAAACCTAGAAGACATCATTGGTGAGGTATTTGAAGTTAAGTCTATGGGTACTGATTTGTATGCCGTATTTTATGATTATACCGAGATTAATGAATATAGGGCTAAATATGGACATGATGTATTTCCGCCTCATGACCCATATGTTGTCGAATCTCTTAGGTTCTCAATCAAAGAAATAGGGTATAGGTCTACAAATAGGTACATCGTCCCTGTCAGGGAACTTGTACATGGTAAGGATAACGTGGTTACCGAATTTGATATGATAAAAAATAGTTAAACGGTTATATTTTTTCTACTGCTTTCGCTATTCCGTACAAGAAATGTGTTATTCTATCGAATAAGTTTATTTGTTCCAGCTTATTGATTGCATTAACGAGGTTGGGCGGTACTTGGAATATGACTCTCCACGTTGGGTTCCATGGCGTTATGTTTGGTGGGTTTATTGCCGTGAATAAATAGCTCTGTACCGCATAGGGATCAGGTGGCATGTTGACGTTGATCCCGCTTTCTTCTTCATAATAGAACTTTTCGCTGTAGTCATATAATATAACGAATAAGTTGCTTCCTTGTGGTTGTACGGGAATTAGTTGACCGCATAAACTTTGTACGCTCACGAAGCCGTATTCCGGTACGCATAATGTTGAGTGTGCTTTAATATAGAACACGAAACCTATGTAGTAACTGTTTCCGTACTGTATTATTGCTAGGCTGTACATGGGTATGTTTGCAAGTGATGTTATGAATTGTGATACCCCGTTTGCGTAGTAAACCTCTGCGAAAGCGTCGCCGAAGATGTATTGTGGTACTTTTCCTTCTGGGAACGTTGCACCTCTCAGTAAGATGACATATTGGTCTTGGTCTGTATTGTTGCACATTATCCAGATTACTTCTCCGTCAGGACAGAGCTTATACTTTAGAACTAGTCCGTTATTGTTGGATAATGTTTGTGCGTTGGATATATCGGGCTTTGTTAGAAGATATTTCTTTAACTTTTGAGGGTTTACGTGAAGTTTAGGGTGGTTCATACAAATAGAAATATGTGAGAAAAAGTTTATATTTCTTCCTTGTAAGCGAGTGGCTTATATCCTAACGTCTTCATGTGTTGAAGTGTATGCGTTATACTTTCTTCGGCTGTGAAAGGTTGGTTGCATTTTACGCACATGTAGAGGTTAGGTTTTCCTCTCACGATTGCTTTGAATATTCCGTAGTTGTAATGTTTGCCGTATAACATCTCTGCCACTGATAGGAATAGGACGTAGAACTTGCAGAAGTCTTCGCATGTCTTTAACCTTATGCCGTAGACTTTCTCTACCTCTTTTACGAACATCTTCACAAATATAGACTTCCTGAAGTAGGTCTGTTTACATTTATACCTGCAATCTGCTAACTTCATCGTTTATCACCCTAGGTCTATTTCCTTTATTTTTATCGTAATCGAGTTTAACAAGCCCTCATTCGTTTCTATTATTTTCTTTTCAGCCATAGCTTTTAGCGTGATGTCTACTCTTTGCTTTATCTTTTCAGCCAACTGTGCTATTTTGTCGTTTTTGAACTTCGTTTTTTTCGTGAGACTGGACAGGTTGTTTAACCTAATATAATTATACACGAGGTTCGATGCTCTATATAATGTTAGCATGTCTAAGTCCTTATCCTGTTCTACATAACATTCGAATATGCGTGCGTAGTATTCATATTTTCTTATATTAAGTTGCTTGGCTTGAGCTGAGGCGTATTTTGAAAGCGATGGATCCGGGTATATATACCTCTTTGCTTCCGTCAATGTCACCTTTATGTTGTTCAGGTCTTTTGTGCATTCTGTGTCTTTTATCTTTTCTACCAATTTTTTGACGTTATACATGCTATTTATTTTGTCTGCGAGTTCGAGCAGGACGTTGTCTTCTCGTGAGTATAATGAATATTTTAGGATGTCCAGTGCCTTGTCGATCGTTTTTAGGTATTGTATTTTTTGGAACTCTAACGGCATATACATGTCCAGGAACCTAATTTTTTCTTCCATCGGTGAATCCGCATTGGGGTGGTCTCCGATGGGGATGGTAATTGTAAGGATAAAGATTATTTCGGCATTGGTTATCTTGGGATACCCTACCGCTTTTAGTGATTCGTATGGGAATACAAATACATTCCTCATGTAGTTATCACCTGTAATTTTCTGAGTATCGCTTCCGCTGGGTGTATGTCGTAAAGTTGTTGTAATAGTGAAAGCACGTAATCATTCGATGGTTTGATGATTCTTATGTAGGGGTTGTCTGCGTATTTGCCGTATATTCGCCATACGAAATATCCTTGGTTTATCCCTATCTGGTACCACCTTTCGTCACCGCCGTATTTTATCGTCATTTCTTTGGTGAGGTAATTTGCCTGGTATGAGTTGGTTATGTGTTTGTTACATATGATGTGGTTACCGTACTTGGTCTTTGTGATTATGCATTCGTTTGACTTCTCGAGTTCTTTAAATGATGTGATGGGGTAGTCAATATCCGTGCCGTATAGGTACTCCGTGGTTTTGTGGACGGGACAATAGAACTTGTTGAGTATACCTATAGACGGTATCGTCTCGCCTTTGTATTCCTTCAATGCGTTTTCTGAATAACCGTGATAGATAATGAAGTTGAAAACGCGAAAATGAACGGGAATGGGTATAGATGAAAGGGACAATTCGTATCACCTTATGAGTAATATTTGTCATATATATCGTTTATTTTTTTAAAAAAGTATGTGTCTATCTGGTTTTTTACGTCCTCCGTCAATGTACCTATAGATTGTTCTACGCTACGGTATATCATCTCTTTAAAAGCGTCTGCTATTTCTCTGACGGATGTAAAAGTAATGGGCTGTTTACCTTGTGACAAATTGCTGAGAATTATTTCGGTTATAAGGGAAAAAATGTTATCTATAAGTTCTGATAGTTTACCTTCCTCCGGTAGGTTTCGTTCTATCCATAGGATGATGTGGGCAGTGTCCGTCCCGTGACCTGGCATTACTATCACTCATAGGACGAAGTCGTACCTCCTCTTCTCGGGGTTGTAGAACACGTTGATGTCGTCGCCTACCTTTATGGATTTATATTTTCTCATTAGACCGTAGAACATTGATTTCGGGTCGAATGATTGCCTCACCAATAGTTTGATGTTTCTACCCTCCCTCGTGGTACACTGGATCAGGTAGAATATGTCTTCGCCCCTCCTCTGTATGAAATCCATAGCTTTCTGCGATAGGTTTGCGGGGTCTCTGATGAGTGGTATTAAGTCCGTTAACTTACCTTTGAGGATTTTGTTGACCGTACAGACTTCTCCTTCCTGTGCGTCCTTCGCTATTTTCTCCAGGTTTAGTTCTTTAACTTCTTCCAAGTTCGACATGTTATGCACTTCCGTTTGCATCATATGTTATCACCTTCTTTAACTGCTTAACTGCCTCTTTGTATTGCTTGTTTGTTTCATCTATTAACCCACCTAGTTCTTTCTTTGTTTCCTGTAATACTTCTATGAGTTCATCGATCTCTTTGGTTGACGATAGTGCTAGTCCCCATGCCCCTCTGCCTGCTATCCTCACTACTGATAATGCCACGAATGGTGTCCTTCCCGGGTTACTCATTAGGCTTACTGTGTATCTAAATTCCTCTCCTTCTACTTTCTTTAGCACGACCTGTTGGGTCGTGTTTTCTTTTGTGGCTTTTTCCCTTACCTTTTGGACGAGTTCGCCCCAAGCCTTTTTGGCTAGGGCTTCTTGGATCTGGTCTGCCACTTTTTTCACCAATATAACCTATACCCGTTCGGGTATATAAATTTTTCTATGATGATTATCATCGAGGGATTGGTTTCGAGATAGTAAGATTTTTAAAATGCGGTGTATCATATATCCGTATGGGTAATGTGTTTTTGGTAAAAGGTGAAACGGGTAGCGGTAAGACCGAATTAATTATAAATAAGGCAGGAGAATACGTCAATAACTATCATAGGGTTTTCCACGTCGTTCCTCTTAACTCGTTAAAATTCAATGTGTACAGTAGGTATAGGGCGAAATACGATGATAAAGTGTCGCCGAGCTATAAATATGATGCTAAAATTTACGTGTTGACCTACCATGAGTATGTTCAAGCCTTGGTTTTAGGGCTTAACACCTATTATGATGTGGTTGTATTTGACGAGTTCCACGTTATCACGGAGGACATTTTCAGACCTGTTGTGTATGCCTCTGTTGTGAACACGAAGAAGTTTTACCATATGTATTTTATTAGTGCCACTCCCGTAGATTTACCTTTCGTGAAATTCGATGAAGTGATAGAGCTTTCGGGTAGGAGAAGTATGTACAAGGTAGCGAAAGTAGAGAAGAGTAGGTATATCGACGTGGTCTTGAACGAGTATAAGCAGGGGCATAGGGGTTTCATTTACGTGGGAGGTGTGGAGAACACCAAGAAGGTTGCTACTGAGGTGGCTAACCTATTACCTAATATATATAATGAAGAATTCGGTACCGACGATAAACTCCTTGACAGCCTGTTGAAGAAAGGTGTGGCTTTCATTAACGGTTCTATGACCCATAACGACCGCAAACTAATAAATGACCTTTTAAGTGACGGTAGCGTGAAAGTACTGACGGTCACCAGTGCGATAGCCTACGGCGTTGACTTCGATTTCGATTATGCTGTATTTATTACGCCTGTCTACCTCAATAAACTTAGGGCTAAACAGTTCTTCGGGAGAGTTGGGAGGAGGAATGAGGGTACAATTTACGTTACCTTTGACCCCGATATATTACCGGGTAACGTTGATGTAAGTGTAAGGGATGAGGATAGGGACTTTGCGGAACTGATAGCACTTAACACCGGGTACATTTGTCGTAAGTTTGGGGTCTGCGATGACTATACCGTGAAAACTATTGCCTATAATTTAGTCCCTCCTTCTTTGGCGAAGAGGGTTATAGATAGCGATATACATAACTTTGAAGATGTTAAATATATGGAGTGTGTTACCGTAGCTCTTTACAGGCAGTCGTTGGATGCCGACCAGTTCTGTGTTGAGGAGTTCGGGCTTTATGCGGATGCAGGTATTATGTCGTCACTTGACAGCTGGATAAACCTGAAGGGTACCATGAACCCGAGGTTAGTGGACGAGCTTAGCTATTTAGCACATATCGTCGGCGTTTTGAAGAACCCCAAGTTTGAGGACTTCAGCATAGCTGTGAAATTCGGCATACCTTACGATAGCCTGAAGGAAGTGCTACCGCTAATGGACTTGCCGTACATCGGTAGGTATAGGGCTTATCAACTGTATAAGGAGGGTATTACGCTCGAGAATTTATGTGAAGAAAGGGAGAAAGTGATCAAGATATTAGGTGGTTGGGGTAAGAAAATATTGAAGGTGGTATGTAATGGAAATTGAAGAACTCAAGGAGCTTGTAGACAGGGAGATGAAGAAAGAACATAAAATGGAAGTTGATGTAACGAGGGCTGTTACATGTGTTGATATACAGATGGTTGAAAGCTATGCTAACATTGTGGGGAAGGAGAGGCATGAGACCATACAGCATAAGTTTATGCCGGAAATGTACCCCGAAGTCCCGATAGTGTTAGTATATGGCGACGTCCTCATAAAGGGTAGGGTGGATTTATTAGACCTGAAGAACCTCATGATATGGGAAATAAAACCGATAAACATGAAGCCCGAGTACTACAGACAGCTTAGCCTTTATGTAGCTATGATGAGGAAGTTAACCGGTCTCAACTTCTGGGGTGGTTTCATTTTCTACAGTAAAGATAGAGCTTACCAGGAGTATAGCACCGTCCTCGATATGACGATCCTCGACCAAGTCGTTGAGAACATTAAAGCCGGGAAGACGAGGATTGCAGGGGTTTATTGTGACCTCTGTAAACTTAACAAGAAGTGTGATAAACCTTATAGGTGGGTCGACAGGTTGGACGTACAGGTCGTTAACGAGGTAAAGTTAATATAACCCTTTTTTCATAAATGGGTATGGTGATAAAATGTTTTATGACGGGATGTGTTACGAAAAAAATGGACATAAGATATGTTACGACTGTCATGACTATGCACCTTGTACGTCAATCGTTAGGTACCTTGTTGATAATGAGGTCATTTACGGAAAATCCGTATACCCTAAGGATCTGGAACATTACGTTGAGACCGTTATAAGGTTAATGAGGGGTGGTTGAATGCAGGCAGTGAAAGTTATTAAGTTACAGCATTCCAGCAGGATATATATACCTGCAGATGTCTTCGCTAGGTTTTCAGGTGTGGAAAAGGGTGAGTATTACAGCAAGGCATACTTGACGCTTGATTGTTCCGAAGGTATGTTGACGCTATTCATCGACGAGAACGGTAAAGGTACACCGGTTACTGTACATTCGAAGAAGGTAAAAGCGGGGTGGTACATCAGGTACGTCACAATCCCCTTTGTACTTTATAAAATATTAGGAGATAGGAACCTCGTCATCGATACTGTGGACAGGGGTTTCATGTCACTCAAAGTTTTATAACTTCTTTTTTTATATATTCTACACATGGAGACCCGAAAAGTAGATTTTGCTTGGTATAAGTGTAAAGAGGACGACCTACAGCCTGAGAAGATGCTTTTGAAGAAGTTATTAACACTTGGTGAAATATCTTGACGTTGGAGTTTAAGATATTGCCTAAACCTATAGAGATAGATATACCGGTAAAGGCTAAATTTACGGAGTACCGTGTTTATAGTGACATCGTTTTACATATAGCGAAGAGTACCAGGGACTCAATTATACATGAGGGGATTACTCCCGAGACCTTCGTGTTGAGGGAAATAGTCCAGAACGCAGTCGACAGTGAAATCCAGAAGACGGGCGACTTCCTGACGTCCTATAAAAAAGTGAAGATAGAGGACGTAGGGAAGTGGAAGAAAATTGAAAACACCGGTACGTTGACAGAGGACGTTTTCCTTTTCGGGTATTCGACGAAGGAAGAGACGAAAATGGAGACTGAACATAAGCCGTGTACACTTGTCGGCAGGTTCGGTGTAGGGTTGAAGGAGAGTATATTCCTGATGCTATATTGCGGGAAACATATCGTAATGGTATTTAACGGTCACATTTACGGCTTTGGCTACTTCTATAAAGGTAAGTTATACTATGACCTCGACCAGGAAACGATAATGAGCCACGATAGCGAAATTTACCCCGTTATTTTCAGGGGGGAATATAACGTTACCGATAAGGTGATTACTTATGTGCCTGTTACGACAGAGAGCGTTTTGCCCATACTTTACCCGTTTGAGAAGCCGTACCATGCGAACCCGGGAGATAAAGGTATGGTGTACCATAACGGCGTGTTCAGTGGTTACTGGGAAGTACCTCTTGACCTCAATGTGTGCTATGTAAGTACAAACCAATACCGTACAAAAGTTTACCCGACTGTTGATTTTGTTAAGGTTATCGACATGATAGCTGAACCCGATATGGCGAACGTGCTTGCCGACGTAATGAAGAGGTATATAGGGACTATGGGTAAGGTGGCTGTATTATCATTGCCAAGCGATTTGGTTTTCATTTTTAATTTAGCACGTCCTAAGCTCCGCTCAATTGTACAGGATGCGTTGAACTCGGTGGTTGAAGACATGGTTAAAGGGTTGGGTGAAAAAGTAATCATTGTTGATAAGATAGAGAACATAGAGTCGAAAAAATTGATAGGTGTCGGGTTGCCTAGTATAAGTGAGGAGTACATCAATAACTTGAAGTCCTACCTTAGGAGTAAAGGGTATGTGGTGCTTTCTTATAGTGAGGCGAAGAGCGGTAAACTTATGGAGTTATATGAGTCTGTCACTGAGCCTACGATAAGTGAAGACGTTATGGCGTTGATAAAGTTGGGTAAGTGGCTGTACCAAATAGGGTTTAAAATCATGGAGATGAACGATATACCGGGCTGGATTGAGAGAGCGATGAACGGCATAAAGGTATCTGTTGACCCCTATGTCTTGGATCCCGACATTGCTAATATATCCGTTAAATTAGTTAGACCTGAATATAACGACATGCTCTCTGACGCCGTCGGTGTTACGTTAAAGCTCAAGGATAAAAGGCTCATATTATTGAGACATTTACCCGATAACGAGAAGTTAATGTATGTGGGTATAGTCATCCACGAGCTTAACCATGCGTTTACCAATTATGAACATGGGAGTTATCAATGGGAGAATATTTATAATGTGCTTTATATGCTCGATGCGTTCAGCGATACTTTAAGACCGTATGTGACTAACCTCATTAACCTTGCTTTATACAACCCCAAGTTGTTCCTCCAAGTAAATGATATATCCGGTTTACCTATTGCCGTCCTACCTAAACCGTTAATAGCAAACGGGGAGTGTAGGGGATATATGGAGATAGACAAGGTGAAGTGTACCGAGAACGCCGAATATATTTTAAAGCTTGTAAATTATAATGGTGCATTAGTAGTTGAACAGAGGGTGGCAGAATGATCTTTGCAAACCCCGTGTATTACTTGTTGGCTTATGCTATATGTAATAACATAAAGTATAAGATAGACAAGAACAAGTTGATAATATATCATGTGTTTGACCCCAAGAGCGAGATATTTAAGATCGCAAGAAACGGTCTTTACGAATACCTCGAAATGAACGGCAAGAAATATTATCCGTTTACTTACGCTACTCATTCGCGTGAGAAATATACCGCCGGCGAATACACCCTGGTCACACTGCCGAAATTTGAGGGTACGTGGGAAGACATATTGTACAAGAAAGATAAACAGGACGACCATACGTGGATATGCGGTGTGCAAGCCAGCTCATACTACGACACTGCGGGAGGGCTGGTTATCGATGAATTGGTTACCGAGGACAAGTTGAAGGAGATACTTGAAAAGGAAGGTAAGCCTGTCTGTAAGGAAATTGAACCCGGTATCTTTACCTGCGACTATGCATACGTAAATATGATACATAAAGGCAATTGCAAAGACGTTGCTGTTATACCTTATTCACAGATGAAACTTGCTTCGACACTACGCAGACCAGTATATGTAGTCCCTGACCCCAGCACTTTCTGCAGTGAGCCATATCCTTCAGAGTTAATTACTAACGATTTTCTAAGCCTCCTCGAGTTAATGTGGGACAACTTCAGCGGTGGTGGCGTACCGATTAAGTTTGTAGAGATGCATGAGGCTAGGGGTCACGGTGCGAAGTTGTTGTTCGACAGGTATTTTGCTGTATGGTACGGTGATAGGACTGATATGGGCGACCTGATAAGCAATGTCATGCACACTGTTGCTAAATCGTTAGGCGTTAAACTTACGAGCTTCGTGGATTATATGATTTCGGAGACCGCCAACGCCTTCCATATACCTGTATATAGGTTCTCTGATGAACAGATTCGCTCGTTAAAGGACGCACTACGTGACGCGATGAGTAAAAATGTATATTACCTCAAGATACCACTATGTTCTAAGTATGAGTACAAGAAGTACAAGCTCAACTGTGTCCAATCATAAACTCTTTTTCTCCTCTCTTTCTACAAATTCCAGCTACTATTATATCCTAAGTCACATCACTGGTTACCTGAAGAAGGAATACAACATAGACGCCGTCCTCCGTACGGACGTTATGGCTGATATTTTCCTCACCGACGCCGTTATAATGTCGCAGAACTGGCTACACCCATGGAAAAGTTTATGGTGGGTCGACACGCCAGTTTACAGGACTGAGGGTAACTACTTCATCACGCGAAACAACAAGATAGTGGTGGTCACAAGTAATTGGGTAAGGGATGTGTTGAGGAGGAGCTTTAATGTAGACCCTCCCGTTAGGTATTTGCCGGTTTTCGGGTGCTATAAACTCGTGTATGACTTCCACAATAAGTCCGGGTTCGTGACCGTCGGAAACAACTTGGGGGTAGACAGGAAGAACATCTACTTCCTCCATAAGTGGTTCACCGACCATAATATACGTAACTACTTGAAGGTAGTCAGCAATGAACCCGTTGCTGATATAAGGGGTAACTATAACCTTGACGACAGCACGAAATATGAATTACTCGGTAGGTCTCTCTTCTACGTCGCCGTCAGTAGGGCTGAAGGTTTCGGTTTGCCTCCGCTGGAAGCCTTGAGTTGCGGTACTCCCGTCATTTATTTGAACGCCCACAGCTTCCGCGAGACGCTGAACGATAAGGTGGGGATACCTGTTGAAGTAGGGAATGAGTACGATATTGATATAAAGGTGGAGGGCGTGCCTTTGCATTACCACTTCTATGACCCCGACGAGAAGGAGTTCGCTTATGCTATAGAGACTGCGAAGACGATAAACCGAGAACTGTATGAGGAGATGCGTATAAAAGGGTTAGAGTATGTGGAGGAAAGGTTTGGGTATAAAAAAATAATTGATAACTTGGTTGACGTATTTCTCACGTTTTAACGGAACCATATAGCACTTACTAACCTTGGCACGTACATTATTATGCCGATTAAGCTACCTATTGTTATGAGTACGCCTAGCATATTCCCGATCGGTGCTGATATCAATAGCATGGTGTCAGCTATAGCCTTAACAGCATACATAAATATGCATATCATAATTACAAAAAACAAAAAAATAATTTATAGCTTTTTAGACGTTTAGAAGAAGGAAGTGAAGAAGTTCCTTATAGACCCTACTAGTCCTCCGATTCCGCCTCTTCCTCTGAAGACGTACCAGATTATTGCTATTAAGCTACCGAATACTGATAATACTCCTATTAGATATCCTATTGGTTGTGCTAATGAAGATAATGTGTTGCCGATGGCGTTGATTGCACACCCGAATACGTTTACTATTGCTGTGAATAGGTTTTGTAGACCGTTTACCATGCTTTGTATTGCGGAGCTTATGGATGACATTTTTTCTCACCTATAGACTTACCTTCTTCCAAGATAAGTATTTCATACAACATATTAGGTGAGTTTTTTATATACCCGTTCTAATTATGATATATATGGGTGATGAGGAATTACTGCAAATAGTCCTGGAGAAGGCAAAGGTAGAGATGAAGAAGAGGATAAAAGAACTAAAGAAACAGGGAGTAGAAGCGGGGTACAAGGAGGAGGGGGACAAAGTAGCGATAGCGATAAACCTCAAGAGCCTGTACTCGAAGATGAGGGAGAAGGCGAAGCTAGTGCTGATACAGAAGATGCAACCGGTGCAACAGAGAATAAAGTTCAAGACGATACAAGTGGGCAACGAGAAGGTGGAAATAGCGACAGTAACGATACCGGCACCAAAGGAGGACAGCCCGGAAGTGAAGGAGGCAATAACGAAATTGGAGCAGTTGAAATCCCAGTACCCGGTGGACTACCAGCTCAAAGACGGGAAGTTAACAATGGCGGTAATCTTGAGCGAGTTCTACAAAAGGTACTTGAATCAAATAATAGATCAGCTGGTGGAAACGAAGAACCAAATCAACGCCTTTATACTAATGGCGTCGTCCAAGGTGCCGGATCTGGAGCAGTTGGAGGTACAAATGGAACTACAAACAGTGGGGGATTATCTGGTGGCAGTCCTGCACCCTACGAAGAAAATTTAAAACGTTTAGCACAAATGTCTTCTTCCACGGTAAAACCCGGGGACGAACTTATTCAAAGGCTAATGAGCATGAGCGATTATGAGTTGAAGAGAATCTTCAAGATGATACCTATAGACAAGAGGCTCGCGTTGGCGTTAGATACAATACAGGAATACCAGAGTATACAGACCAGGTTCAACAACCTATTGAACGGGCTTGCCATGAATTCGCCGAGAGTTAAGGAGATTATGGACACGGCGAAGAAGAACAGGAAGCCCATAGACCGGCTCGCGGACATGTTTATGGACATGATGGAGACCATGTTAAAGAGTAAAGCTATGTCACTAACCGATGAAGATAGGGCGAAACTCAAGGAGAAGTTAAAGCAAGTGATGCAGGATGAAGAATAACGTATTCGTCAACATCCACCTATCTCCCTACCACAAAATGATCATGCAGGAGATGGCTGTCAGGTTCGGGTATAACAGTATTTCTGCTTTCGCCAGAGATGTTATCCTCGGTACGAAAGTGGTGGAGGACGGTGTAGCGTTGACGACAAGGCTTGCAACGATAGTAATAGATAGGGGTACTTACGACCTTATAAGGGCAAAAGCAGATGCGGAAAAAATACCCGTAAAAGAATATATTTTAAAAAAAATTTTTTCTTAAGCTGTACCCGGAGCTTTCTCGTTGAGCTTGTAAGGTAGTATATAGTTTGCTGTACTTCTCTTCAAGTTCTTAGCTAGTGCCACTAACTCGTCGAGGTATTCGTCCTTTAACATAGCGTTTGCGTATTTAGCTCTTAGTGCCTTTACCCTTATCTCTAACGCCTTTCCTCCTTGTGCCTCATCGATCGCTCTTAGTACTTCTAGGAGGAAGTTCCTGTATGCTACTCTCAAGTTACCTAT
>Ga0208447_100082_pt1 | contig 17979 bp, 27 predicted proteins | sample BED_Slide_host_7_FD_187139 | JGI IMG/M metagenome (GOLD analysis project Ga0208447, IMG submission 187139) | Extremophilic microbial mat communities from Yellowstone National Park, USA - BED_Slide_host_7_15 (SPAdes) (version 2) | ecosystem: Environmental > Aquatic > Thermal springs > Hot (42-90C)... | reverse complement strand
TATTCTGGTATACTTGAATATAACGCGGTATACTGAGTTATATTCTGGTATACTTGAATATAACGCGGTATACTGAGTTATATTCTGGTATACTTGAATATAACGCGGTATACTGAGTTATATTCTAATATAACAAGCTAAAAAGAAAGATTTAAAAAATGGTACATCATTACTTATCACATGCGAAAAACAACAATCAGAATAAGCGAGGAAACAAAAAAGATCTTAGACAACCTAAAAATTCATCCACGTGAAACGTACGATGATGTACTCAAACGATTATTACAGAAAAATGGGGTTGGAGAGGAAGAAAGTCCTCAGGGTAAAGAGGAGTCAGAAACGAAAAAGGTAAATGATAAAAAAGTTAAGAAGACTGTGATAGACATTATCAAGGAAAGAGGCTTTTTAGTAGAATCAAAAATGAACCTGCGTAACGCTGACGCGTTTTTCAGTAAACTCAATAGAGAAGGGGCAAAAATAATTGAAACTGACAATGATGGAAGAATAGCAATAGATAATAATTTTTATGAGAAATTTTGGGAAGAGTTAAATAAAATAGAATATGCAGATGAGAAAAAGATAATTGAGGCACTAAATAAAGCAGATAAAAGATTTGCAGAGATTTTTAAAATATTAAGAAGTAATACAGTAATATATTTCGATGCAAATGAAAGAAAATGGAAAGAAGTGTTTTGAAAAATTCTTACAAAAAATTGGAGTTAAGGGGGCGAAAGTCCCGCCCTTTCAGGGCGGGGAGGAAGTCAGTTTAGATTGGGAAAACGTGAGAGGAACTCCTCTGAATTGAGTATCGACTCAATAATCTCGTCTAAACTCTTTTCATAAAAAGCTTTTGAATATGACTCTAAACCGCTTGGATCTGGATCCCTATGAAGAATTGTGTTATAGATATCTTTTATCTCGAAATAAATGGGATTTTCAAGTATCCATGTCTTTTCATATTTAAATGGAAGGATCGACCTCGTCGCATACTGAATGTACATATAGGTATCAAACGTCTCTGAAGACCATTCATGACCTGTATCACCAGCGTTCATGTATAACCAGAGTAGAATCGGTGTAATGTCCTCTAGTTTCCTAACCTGATGCCAGTCCATAGATGGGAACATCTGTTTCATCTCTACATAATGGGGGTTCTTATCACCGAGGTTTACTCCGCTACCGCCTTCCACATAATTTCTAAACCCGTCCCTATGCACTTCCCATAATGCCTTAATATGATAATAGGGGTAATTTATAGGTGAACCCTTCACACCTACTAACGCCTCATGAACGGTACCTTCATACCTCACCTGTTCCAGGATGGGGAAAACGTTTAGCTTTCTGAAATCAAATTGTTTAAAGAACGCATACCTAGAAATTCCCAAAGCTTCTGTTAATTTCTTAACTTCATCTGGTGGTTCCTCTCCTCCACCGACATTTTCTTCTAAGTACCCATCACCTCCAAAGAAATAAGTGAAGATCGGATCAATATTTACTTTGTATCCTAGCCTTATGTCGTGAGAGGGTGAAGAATACCCAGTAGTTATGTCGTCCACTCTAGAATAAAACTCAAGAAGTTGTTGTGAAGGAAATTCGTCACTGTCCATTACTATACACCATTGGATACCTTGCTGTTTCTTTAAATAATCGACGTATACGTTACGTTGACATACATGACAATTGTCCCATTTTCTCGTTAGTATTATTATATCCTTGTTTGTAAATTGGGACAGATATTCTTTAGCATCTGGAGGAAAAGTACCGTCATCTACTAAGACAAACCTGTCCACGTAAGGTGATGCTAGTTTTAGATGGATTGGTAACCAAGTTTTTACAAACCTACCTTCGGTGATCATGCAGTAGTTTTTTGTTGCCATGTTCTCACCACTTTACAGACTGACTTCCTCCCTACCCTGAAGGGCGAGGTTTTATGCCCTCTCCCCCTTAACCCCCATTCATTGTAAAGTATTTCCAAAGTGCTTCCACTGTTATTTTTATTCCTTGGTCAAACCTTATTCTCTGTGACCAACCTAGAGACTTTAATTTATCACAAACAAGTGACTGTTTTGATATCTCTGGATAAGGAGACTTCATTCTAATTATCTCAAACTTTGACTTGTAGTTATAATAACCGTTTCCGAGTATGTCCTCTAACACTTTTTTTATCTTCTCTACTACTTCTTCGGAAGTAAGGACATCCTCACTACATATGTTTATCACGTCTATTTCGTTGTGTGGTTCTATCACGAGCAGAGCGTTAATTAAATCGTCTATGTATATATATCCTCTTTTGCCACTGGGGATATACAAAGTAAATGGTAAGCCTTTCGTAAAACTATATACAGCCTTCGGTATGATCCTTGTTAGGTTATGATCTTGAGGGCCATATATATTTACAGACCTGACTATCGTTACATTCATATTGAATTCTTGTCTATATCCTAATGCGATGAGGGATGAAGCTAATTTAGAACTACCATAAATACCACTATTCTTAGCTAAAGGGGCGTTTTCATCTGCATTTTCAACTTCCCCATATTCTTTGTCGGTGCCCATAACAATTATACGCTTTACAGAATTACTTCGTCTTGCGGCTTCAAGAACTCCAGTAGTACCTAAAACGTTATTCTGAACTGTTTCATATGGTGCCTGATGTCCTTCTGCTACTATCGATGTAGCCGCAAAATGAAAGATCGTATCTATATTGTTTTCATTGATAATGTTTAAGAGTCTGAACCAGTCTTTAACATCAACGTCTTTTCTTGAAACACCTACCACATGATAACCCGCAATTTTTAGTTTTTCTGATAAAGTCGAACCTAAAAAACCTGTAGAACCTGTAATTAAAACATTTTTCAACTCATCGTCACCTACCTTGCATATTTATCTAATGACGGTGCTATATTTTTTTCGTTTGCTATAGAAAGGGGGTTAAGGGGGTGGAAAATCATCGTCAGCAGTAATGGATAGCCCCCCTTAACCCCTTTTCTTTATAAACAGATTATCTACATGAATCTCTTTTTGGATAAAATTTCTGGAATGGGTATAGGAGGCGGTAATTCCTCACTAACAACGCTGAGTAATTCGGCTTGTTCTGCTAAAATCTCTTCCTCAAGTGATTGTGCCAATTCAATATCCAAAAGAGCCTCATTAATGAGAGTGTTAAAGAATATTTGTGTATCGATATATTGTTGTTGATATATCTGATTTACCGAATATGATAGTGTAGATGCATATGTGTTTGGGATCTGTCCCGCGTCCAATTTTGACAGGACTAAGGATTGTGATAGTACTTGTGCAGAGGATCCTCCACTACCAGGCTTTTTAAGAATAGATATAGCCTGTTTGATGCGGGATACGAGGGTTGGCAAAAGGAGAATTGCAGCTACTACTTCGGCTACCTTAAGGAGACTATTCACAATTCCATTCGTGAGGGTCTGGAACGCATTTTGTTGAGACATGTATGACTCTAGCATTGATAAGCATTGTTTATATAGAGAGTCCATTTGTGATTGTATTGCGTTAAGATTTGCGATTTGTGGAGCTGTAAGTGCCACGTTTTGTTGTTGATCTTGTTGAATGTATGAATTAAGAGTGCTTAAATATGTCTGATACAATTGCTCCTCTTGTGATAGACATTGATTGTACTGAGATGCTAAAGGGCCTCCTGGTGCCACAGGATTTATATAACTAACATAAAAGAAGTAAATAAATATGATTATAATTGCTATGGCTACAACTCCTAACAATATTAATAACTTCTTTTTATCTGAAAGGTTGACATTCATAATATATCACCTTTAACTAGAGGTTCTGTTTAAATATTGAGAATGTAGAATATAGGTTTATTTGTGTTGTTACCTCAGCGGGTGGAATACTTGCAACACAATTTCCATCGGCACCTTGGACGCAAACCTTTATGACCGCTTGGAGCGGGTTTTGATTAAATGCATAACAGCTACCTTGTACACCAGCCGAACCAGCAGGGGCACAGATTATATCTAATTGAGCTTGTGTCAGTTGATTATATAGCGACGAGGTCATTACGAGGTATACCTTAAAATGACCATTATTGTCGGTCTGTGTATCTCCTACAAGATCAAGTGATACTTGCATCATTTGACATATTGTGTTACAACCAAAAGGTGAGCAATACGACAGAGGCAATGTGACGGGGAATTGAACTGGTGTACTTAATTGATATAACAAAGGTACGTTACACACAGGGTTTCCGTTTGCGTCGGTGACAGTTCCTTCGAAAAGAGGGATTTTAAGTACATTATATGAATTTGGTTGTCCAAAAGAGGAGGCACCGAGACAACACCCCTCATAGTTGTTGATCTCATATGACGCAGATGGTGATAATGATGAGCAATTTACGTTAACGGCATAATTTGCACTCAGGTTAATCGTAGGCAAAATTTCATTTGGAACCTGGATTGCTGCAGGGACGAGTTGGTTACATGGGACAGGTGTACTTGATGGTAATTGATTTTGAGCTACTACTGTCACGTAGAAATAGTAATTGTTTCCCAAGCTGAGCTCAACAAGATATGTTACACCTGACGTTATATTGGTTGATGGTATTGTCATCGAAAATTGACCGTTGTTGTCCGCGACAGCCGATTGTTGGTATACCACCTGTCCAGAGTTATAAATGTAAACTGTAACAGTTTGATCAGGTTGGATTGTACCAGATAAAAGTAGAGCAGTCCCTTGTGGGATGTCGATTGTAGTTCCTGATTGTTGTGGAAGTGTAAAAGATGTAATCTCGCCATTGACCGTGCTATAGGCTACTTTAACTTGGGGGTTTGATGTACTATTGGATGAACATGCTGTTGTTTTTGTCTTGACATAATATACAATTATAATGAGCCCTATTGTCAACAGGCTTATTGCAATCGTAAGGTCTCTTTTATTCATAATAATATCTACCAAATTATAACGTTATAAAAATTAAAAACTTTTATGTGACAATCCGTCCTCCAATCAAGTTACAATTGAAAGTTTATATACTTCTTTACAACAGTCCGCATCTGTCCGCATCGTCTCTTCTTCATGTTGGGGTACACAACAAGTCGCAGATCTACTCCTTGCGGGGAACCCCGTTTGAGAGTATAGTAGCAGAGGGGGCCATTGTAGCTGCTATTAAATATGGTAACAGATTATAATCTAATACTGTAGCACAAGCGATACCTGACTGAGAAAAGCCTGGAGGGGCTGGCAATAATAAAAGTTGGTTACCGTTGGCTGACTTCCTCCCCGCCCTAAAGGGCGAGGCTTTCCGCCCCCTTAACCCCCAACTTTGTAAAGAACTAGGGGTGGGTGTTGGGGTTGGAGATGGTTGTTGGGTGGGTGTTAGTCCTGTTGAGGATGGGGTGGGAGATGGGGTTGGTACAGAAGATGAAGTTGTTTTCTTTTCTATAAACTTAATTACAACTATAGCAGCTACAGAATTATAACTATAGCAGCTACAGAAGCTGCAAGTAGTCCTATTATCATCTTAGACTTCTTATCCATGACAAAAGACATGTTTTTTTTTAAATATAAAAGTTTTGTTAGGTCTCCTTTAACCCCAATAAAGTTAATAATGCTCCTCCTATTATTGCTGGTAATACAGTAGTGTATAAAACATTTTTATTACTTGAGGTGTAAAACTTTAAATTCTTTGAAGAAAGCAGTGATTCTATGTTCTCAACATCATTTCCTAGTGCAAATTGACCATTACCAGCGACCAATGTTGATACTAATGATTCACCTGCTAAAATTGGAGCACCACTATCCCCTTCTTGACTATACAATTTAAACAGAGGGCCTTCAAACCATATAACATTTCCATATATATTCTTTACTTTAAGTGTAACGGATTGATCTATAGCAAAACCAGTTGTTATTCCAGTCCTAGCACCTACTTTTATAACTGGTTCTAATTCATGTGGTATATCAAAAAACATGATAGAGTGATTTCCATAGGTAATTGGAGAAACTTTGACATTGGTATTTATTTTAATAAGTGCTACATCGAGATTGACATAATTATTATTTATATTCGTTCTATAATAAACCTGTCCTATAGCCCAGGGTGAGGTAATTGGAACCATCTCTTGTGTAAAAGAGGAATTTACTATCAAAAGAGGAGAAGGGAAATAAACAGTATTATAACAAGGTACTACATGTGAATCTGTAACTGCATAATAATTGCCTTGGTTGTCTTTAACAAAAAAACTTAGTGTGCCCATATAAACTGCATTGTTACATGTACCACCTATCGGTACACCAGCTAATAACCCACCCACTCTAGTTGTCATATGTCCATTAAGCGGATGGGTCTCTATACCAGGTATATAAACAGATATTGTTGTATAAAGACGTTTTCTTGTATTTGACCAACCTATACATTGTGGGATTCTTGCACATAATTGGGCAAGTTCATAAATTTCCGAATCATCTAACTTGTTTTTCTTTGATTTCGTCTTCCTCACCAATCTTCCCTTCTCTATTTATTATTTCCTCGTTTTAAAGGGTGGGGAAAATGTTCGTTTTTATCGTTTATTTCATTTATTTATTGGAAAGATATAGAAATAGCCAGTCCCATTAATATTAGATATCATAATTACTCCAGTTCTACTTGCTATAATACTAGAACCATTTGGGAATTCAAATTCAGTAGTTGTACTAGAAGGTAAATTAACGGAGATTGCTGGAGATACAGGTAATTGTGTTATTGGATCATAGTCTTGTATGGTGAATGAAACCCCTTGTCCAACAATAGTGAATGGATCCTTACCTACTGGAATTATATTCAGGTTTGGTATCTGATTCCCGTTTATACTAACATTAGTAATGGAACCATTGGATATTTGAACAGAGATAATATTTTCGAGCATCTTAGGTAATTTAACATGTGTTTGTACAATCCCGTTTGGACTTTCTTCAATCTTTAAATTCAGAACACCTTCGGGCTGTATTGAAATTACATTGTTGAGAGTTAAATCTATTTCTCCTATAACAGGGATGTTTACAGAACTTGATGTTATAGCAAATTGCTGTAATTCTGATGGAATGTTACTCGAAAAAGTTATAACTAAAGAACCGTTTCCTGCGGCGTGTATTTCTATAGATTGTGTGGGATTTATAGTTATGATGTTATTCTGCGAACTTGTAGTGCTTGGATTTACCACAACATTAACAACCTTTTTTATACTAACCATATGGATATTTTTATCATAAAAAATTAAAAGTTTTCCTCCCCTAACCTCCTCCCCGTCCTAAAGGGCGGGGGTTCCCCGAGGTCTTAGGTGTTGCACCCCTTTACGGGTACCACTCCGTTATGCAACACTAGGAAAGGTGAGCTACCCCACCTTAAAAGGCGGAGCTTCCTGCTTCATAGCCCCACCTTGCCCGTAGCCTTTCGCTACGGGTAGAGGGCGAAGCTCCACAGGCACTAAGGATGACTCCCACCCCGAGCACTAGTGTTAACGTGCTGTGTCCCAATATGGGACTGTTGAATGGAGCAGAGGCGTACCACATAGACCCTCGCTTTAACCGAGGCGTCTCGGTGACGCTTGTTCCGTCGGCAACTATCATTAAGAGAAATTTTGGCAAAGAGGTGTTTAAACTTTCTATAAGGGGGCTATCCATCCCCGCCTCAGAGAGACGAGGTTTTTCGCCCCCCTTAACACCCATTTTTTATAACAAAATTATAAAGGAGATTTGTCTAAAAAACTAATATTTAACTTATACGTATCCAAAGTCAATAACTACTTTGTTAGGTGAGGTTATATATTGTTGTATTTCAGGTGGTACTATACCTAACGTCATTGCAGCATTATACGTAATCGCGAGTGGTGCTACTAGGTTACCAGGAATAGATAATGTCTTTACTATACTTTGTAATTGTGGGTTTCCACTTAATGACGATATAACCTGGTTAATTATCGGGTAATTATCTATCAATAATGCCTGGAATAACTTCTTAAATACTGATTTGTTATTTCTCATTAAACTTCTTAGAATCCCTGCAGTTAATGTTGTCGTATTAGTACCGTATGATGCGTATGCCGCAGATTGCATATTTAGATCAGAGGAAGGTTGTGTATAAACTAGTTTGACTTTTAGTGTTTTATTAGGTATGAGTAGTTTTTGGTTTGAAAGTTGTTGTGCAGTATCTTGTGGAAGAGGTTCCAATACAAGCATACCATTTCGCAAGTTGAATCCAACCCAATAACTATCACCAATTTGAATTTGTGGCGGTGTTGATGCCACAGTTACATGTTGTCCATTATAATTTGCTAAATATGATAAGGGGCTTACATAAAGTACGTCATAGTTCTGTGTTGATGGTAGTGGAATTTTAGTTGGTACTGGAGTTGGAGATGGTACAGCAACTAGTATAGCTGCTTGTTGAGTGGTTGGAGATGGAGATGGAGATGAAGTATTGTTCATATTTACAAGATACTGGTACACGAAATAGAATATTATTACAAATGCAGCTACACCGAGCCCTATGTAAATCCATTTCTTTTCCATATTTCCTTCAGTATGATAAATGATAAAAAAAATAAAAAACTTATCATTCAATACATTTATCCATATCTAACATAACAAAGACTGACTTCCTCCCCGCCCTAAAGGGCAAGATTTTCAACCCATTTAACCCCCGTTTTTTATAAAGTGTATTAAAATGTTTCACCGTAAAATGTTGGACAACAAAAAATCTATATATTCCTGAGTTCCTAGGATCTGGGAGAGGAGGATCAACAATCGATTACCCTAAAATTATTAGTATCGTTATCATTTCTTAGGGATGTTAATAGTTTCAACATTCCTGCATCTGAGTCTCTAGGTTTACAAATATCTATTTGGACATCCTTATCGGTATTAAATATCGAGTTAAGAAGGTCGTTGTTTATAGTTTCATATAGTATTTTTTTAAGTTCTTCCAAGCTTATATCATCTTCTGATTTGGTTGCTTCTTTTAACAGAATACTTAATTTATGATAGAATTTTATCGGATTATTTTTTGCTTCATCTGTTAAAAAACTGTCTACCTCTACAACTTTGTCGTAGTCTGATGCTTTCTCTTTGCAGTTTTGTGCAATACATATTAGAACCTTCATTTTATCCTCAAATATTAAAAGTCATTAATGTGTATATAAAGATTTCTGTTAACGTAAAAAGGATTTTGTTCCAGTTTTGTTAACTCATGAGTTCTTTAATTAGATTATTAAGTTGTTGATTATCTTTTAACAATTGTTCTACTAGTTGTTTTAAATTGTCGTAATTGTTCATGACCGCTTGTACTAATGTATCTTTATCTACTGCAACAATACCGATTACACCATCATTATCAGAGCTTACAATATTATACTTACTAAAACCCTTAACCTTTGTAGTTTTTATTAACAATGATTGACCTAGATTGAGCAGATTTGATTCGATTTGTACATTATTAAATCTAGCAATATCTTCCATAAATAAACTGAACGTGTTAACATCTTCTTGTTTAACAAGGAAAAAGACTTTCTCTTCATCCATAAGAAATGATTCCACAAGTAATTTATATAAACCAGGTGATAATGATAACATTATTATCTCTAAAGAGTCGGCTATTGATTTCTTCAGAGCATCAATATCAGACTCAGGATAAACTATAACTGAATATGGATTATCGTTCATTCCAAATAATATAAGTATACCAGATATACGTGTTCCATTAAAAAAACAAGGATATGTGTAATAATAAAATAGGTCATATTGTAATGTTTGTTTCGTACATTCTATCCCGACGTCTTTCAGAACCTCAAAAAACCCTTTTTCTTCCTTTATTTCTCTTTCTGAAATTATAAGTGTATATTCCTTTGTCAAATTTATGATTGAATCCAATAACTTGGATATTTTTTCATTTATAACTATATTATTTTCCATTATCACACCCTAATTACCTACCCGCTGTGGGAGAAGAGTGGTTTTCTGATATTTAAAATGTTCAATAGACTGACCCCAAAAAGTTATGTAAAGCATAGAAACTAAGATTTATATCCTACTAAGTCGTATAACAATTGTAATATTAACTGAGAGGCAATTGCTACTGCGTTTGCATATTCTTGTATATCAACACCTGTATCAGGTTCTAATGTAACAATTACTGATACCTTTCCAGTAGTCTCATCAAATTCTACACTGTCTATTTTAGGAGGTGTTTTTGTTGTTTTGGCTATAACAGAGATAAAGTTACGTTTTTCCTCATCCGAAAGAAAATCAACAACCTTAGGAAATATCTGATTTAAAAACTCTTGTAATGCTTTCCCTACATCTGACATTTTGATCAAATATCAATGATATTTTATTATATTTAAATTTTCCCATACTTCTATAGTGTTACAGCATAAACTACTCAGCCCCATGGACGGAGTCTCAGGTGTAAAAGATGATCTCACTACACATGAATCAATATGTGAGAAAAGTTAGATTTTTAAATGATTATGTTATGATGTAACGTATGGAATCCGAATGCTTGGTATTTGATGAGTTAAAACAAAAATATCAATTAAATGATGATGAAATAAGGGTAATTGCTAACGCGTCTGGTATATTCGTGGCAAGTAATGATAATAAAATATGTGCGACCAACACTTTATTTCTTGAACTATTGCAATTGTATTATAATTTAAAAAGAGATTTACAGGAATCTGACATTGTTGAATTTGATAGAAACGATAATATGGTGAACATTCTCGTTGATCTAGGTTACACTGTTATTTCCTATAAAGATAAAGTATATGTGACTTACAAATACAAGCGTATTGATCCTAACGACTTACGGTTTATTGTAGACCAGAAGGAACGTCAGTTGATAATATTATTATTTAATAAGTATTACTTAGTTCCCAACGAATTATATAATAAAGTTCAACAAAGGAAAAAACAAGAGAAAAAGAGGTCACAAACTATCGTAATTGATATAGATTAAGTACATCTAACCGCCTTCTCGTACTGGAAGAACAAGAATTTCCCAGGGTCAAAGATTGGAAAAAGTGTGGGAATCTCTACCAATAGAAAATGTTATGAACGTCCCCAATTTTTTATATCTAAACAGAGATAAACGGGTGTGGTTAGGATCATCGCCAAGTGAATAAAGGAAGTGAGCTAATTTATAAACGTCACCATCGTATTGTACTGTTATATAAATATGGACATTGTTATTTCTACTTTTCGTTTCTTCTATTTTGAGAATATTATATTGAAATAATTGAGCCATGAGCTTTATATGATCAACAATGAAACCACGCATACTCATATAGAAATCATCGTAATTATAGTCCAAATCTAATAGTAATTTCATTATAGGTTTATTATCCTTTTGTGTTGGCAAAGTCTCTATTTTCTCGCTTTTTCCTCCCTCTTTTGACTGAAGAGTATTGCTTGTTTTCTTAGAACTGTACACATTCTTCACCTGGTTCTATTTCCGATGTAGGGTATAGTTTATGTGTGTCTCCAAAACACGCTAGATTTGTTTGGAGTAGTCTAGGTCTTTTATAAGACACTGTAGTTCTATCAATACATGAAAAGAATAACGCAGGCCCATTATCATCACCACAACATTTTTCCAAGTTTGTACCAATGTTATCGACTAAGCTAAAGAAATATTGTCTTAAAAGTGTGGCTAATTCCGATATTACCTCGTCTGACTTCTCATTTATAAATCTCATGAAATCATTAATGGAATTGAGTTGAGACCATTCGTCCTGGGTTAATTCTATACATTTGACACCATAAATATCAATGTTTTTTGTTCTGTTTTTGTTTTTATAGTAGAAATAATTACATTCTGCACATAAAAACACTGAGTATATCAATTTTCCAAACCTAGGTCTTGGATATCTGATAAATTCTTGGATATATAGCCTTTTCCTCCTAATATACACAAGATATTCTTGTGTTGAATTATTACAAAAAATCTCTAGAAATAAAGAGTTACCAGTAGCAGACGGAGTAATGAAAGATGTGTTTACACATTTCAACTTTATGCCACCTCAAACTCTTAAAAGATGTGAGGGGTTATAAAGTTTTCTTTTTACATTTTTCTTGGTTTTTATAGAAAAATGAAGTTCCCCTAATACAATAAAAATAATAGTAATAAATGGGTATGTTTAGGTTTAAATTTTATCTTTATAAGTATGTATATATGCCTGATAAAAATGAAGATAAGCTAACTAAGATACAAAATCAATTAGATGATATACTCTCACAATACGAACAAATTATACATAAACTTGAAAAACATGATGAAATATTATTTGGCGGAACAAATATTCACGACGGTTTGTTAACCAGATTAAAATTACTTGAAACCCAATTAAAGGAAACAAATGAGAGTATAAAGGAGTTAAGATCAGACATTTCGATTAAATTAAACGAGGTTGAGAGACAGATAAAAGAATTGGAAAAACAGATGCGATATAATAACTCAAAAACAATGCTGTATATACTTACTACAATAACGATCATAAACTCCTTAATTGCAACATTTATATCATTACATATCTAATCTAGTTCCTGCTTAAATGATTGATGTTTTTAATGGGTAGAGCATCTAGGGATAAAAATTATATGTGGCTTTTAGTCATCTTCTACTACATTTTTTTCCAATCTCTTTAACATCTCCCCTGCAACAAGTTTTGCTCTAGTGTGTGTAAGTTTTTCAGATATCGAACCATAATTTTTCGTTCTTATTGCGAATAAGAACGAATTCATGTAATTAAGTAATCTTTGCTTATTTGCAAACGAGTTTTCAAACACACATGGTGTGTAATGCTGAACATTTATGGACTCACATACTGTGTTTAAGGATGACAGGATTGACTCTAGATATTCTGAATCAGTAGTCATCATGTTGTTTCTGATTATGCCAATAAGATATGGGTTATTCCTTATCTTTTTTATTATTGCAGGTACAGCTATTGTTAGATGAGCTTGTAATCTTGTAAGCATTGTTTCGGATAAAACAGCAAGCATGAAGAATGCATCTATATTCCTCAACAATTCTTCGGCAGAAACACTATCAAATGAAGGAGGTGTATCCACTAGAATTATATCATAATTATCAGGTAAACTAGCTAAACGCTTCATAACCGCGTGTTGATCTACATGCATAAACGAATCGTATTCCATTGGAATTAAGTCTACATTATCTATAATGTTCACTGGTTTTGGTGGGATTGTAAATAATGACGCTAACTTACCCATACCATAGTTTTCATCACTTACAACTGAATATTTCGCTAGAGAGTTACCTAGTAACCTTAATGATAAATCCGCTTGGATATCCGTATCAACAAGCAGTACTTTTTTATTGTATTGTAAGGCGAATGCTAGCCCTAACATCATTATTGCAGTAGATTTTCCAACCCCGCCTTTTGTATTGACTACAGCTATTTTTAAAGTCATCATACATTAATGAATGTATCTGATATTTAAACTTTTCTCTCCCTTTCTATTTATGCTGCAACCCGATTTGAGTGCGGGTATTTTTCTGACTCATTTAACAAGAATGGAAAATATAAGGAAACCAACACCGATTGTCATTAAAAAAACACCGAATAAAACAAACATGTATTCAATTTTTCAACCCTGTCTATAGTTTTAATGAATTACTTTTTCTCTTTTGTTCATTCTCTGCAGTTCTTACATATTTTTGTGCTGGTTCTGGTACCTCAAAGTCTGTTTCTTCAAAAGGTAATTCTGGTTGATCACCTTTTGTTGCACTATCTGGTTCTTCTGGTTCATCAGGTCTGTCAGGTTCTTCTTTCTCTACAGGTTGGTCTGTATCGTCCAATGCTATAGCTGCCATTAGACATGATCTTAATTGTTGCCATATTGTATCGGTAGTGCTGTATATATTATTAAGACTTATACCATGTTTTGATAACTCAGTATTAATTTCTGCTATACTTTGTGCTTTAATGATAATACCAATATCTACAGTTTTTTTGTCTTTACGTAAAACAAAAACTGCACTTGATTTCCCAAGCCACAGTATATATTTATTACCATTCTCTGCGATACCAGTCAAAGGTTTTGTGTTTATCGTTTCTCTTAGATCGGCATCAAACAGATAGTCAGATATAGCTTGGTTTATATGCGGAGTTATGTTTTCTCCTTCTTTTGCCTTTACTGTTACTTTTTTTACTAACATTTTTTACCACCCAACTAAGGGAAGAGTTTATTGCTTCACAGTTTATAATGTTTTTATGTTATTTATTTCGGTCTTTTCTTGTTCACTTGGTGATAATTGTTTCCAAACTATAGCAAAAGCCTCGCCAGGCGTGTCAGACCATTTCCACATTACTGCATAACCAGATTGTAGTATCATATACCCAGTACGTTTCGTTGAAATTTCTGCACCTAACTCATTCATTTCTTCTTCACTAAAAGGTACTACAGACCTTAACTTTATAATTTCAAATGGTAATACCTTTGCAAAAGATACTCCGTTCTTACATTCTCCTACATACATTAATTCTTTAATTAATTGTAGTAAAATATAAATCTTTTCTTCTCATCTCGCTTGACAAAATGAACGGTAAACCTCGTCCCCCTAGGGGCTGAGAGGAAGTCGATGTCCTCACTCTCTTTATTAAACTCCCAAAATTTCATGGGAGTAATAAAAATTCAGTATGTGAGGAAGGCTGACCCGATAATTTTAAATTGTACTTTACCACTATATTATCATGCGGGGTTCCCCGCAAGGGGTAGACCCGCAAACCTGTGGGGCACGCACCCCCACGTGAATAAGAGACGATGCGGATGGATGCTGGCATATGCGGATGGATGCGGACTATGCCGACGGATACAGACGATAGTGAGTGTGTGCAGATGTTATAAAGAGGTATATAAGCTTTCCGCTGAAACCCGATTTGAGTGCGGGGTCAAATATAAACAACAATTATTAGAAATCGCAAGCATCGACGAGCTGCAACCCGATTTGAGTGCGGGAATTGTCTTAGAGTCTCAGCATCTATTTTGCCGCTAATTATCGCTGCAACCCGATTTGAGTGCGGGTAGTTTGTCCTGATTTTTCGGCAATATGAATGCTAAATTTTTGCTGCAACTCGATTTGAGTAAGGGAAAACTATAAAGTATGGTAGCACTCAAATTAAAATTGTATGGCACGGAGAAAAAGTCCTATTGAAAACTTACTTGATATATTAGAAGAAAGGAATAAGGATGTTGAAAATATACAAACACTCAAACAAGCTTTAAAGAGAGAGACCGATTCTTGTGTCGTAAAATTCCTGATATCTACCTATGCTGAGGGGCATTTGATAGAATATCCACAAATACCAGTCTATCTAGCAAAAGTAGACAGAACTTATATTGTGTTACATGGTCATACACTTTATCCTCTTTCATATGCTAACCGTGAACTACATGCTTTAGTCTATGCAAAAGCAAGAAAAATAATGAAAGAGGTACGAAATCATAAATTTACAGTGCTCCTAAGGGTGGATAAAAATAAGTGGATGTGGGGAAACCTCCTTATAACTTTGAATGAAAACGATGAAATCACGTACTCCAGTAATATTAATAAAGATGATTTACCAGAGTTTTATAGGCCGTATAGCTTCAGTAATTATTTCATCAGTGATATATGTAATGTTATATTTGATAATTGTACACCAATAGCTGGTTATGTAGACGTTTCTGTTTGTAACATAGGTAATTATTTATTCTATATTTTTGAAAAGTATGGTAAGAATAAATATTTAATATCACAAATACCTTTGTAAAATACTGAGGTGAAAGTCTATCATTCATGCTATTGACTTCATTATTCATAAACAAGACGAATTTTATCAATTCCTTATTGACCGTGGTTGTCAGATAACCAAAGCTGAATATGAATACTATATAGATACTGTATATATTCTTTATTCTTATATAAAAAAGGATCATCCTTCTATGCGTAAAAATGACTTATATTTTTATTCTCTATTATATTTAGTCGGTAGGTCAAATTTTTGTGTAACTATAGGGGATATATCGACCTTTTTTGATATATCAAATAGAGAGTTATTGAACGCGTCAAGAAAAGTTATTCGAAAATATAAAAATAAGTTCCAAGTTAATGTAGATCATTGTTTTAAAAGGATTTCCACATATTGTAAACATTTTGACCCAAATCTTGTGATGGACTATATAAATACAAACAAACTCACTGGTAGGATTGATGTGATATTAACTGCATTAGCATTCCAACTGTTCAAATGTGATATAACAAAACTGTTTGGAGTGTCACGCGTCGCTATTAAATATCATTTAAAGAAAAGAACATGAGTGACCCCGTCCTGGAATGGTGGTAGTTCACAAAACAACAAAAAATTAATGTGCAAGGATAGATGAGCGGAGATATATTAGATCGACAAATCTGTGCTTACCGTTATCAATATATCGTAAATTTATTGTGTTTGGAATACGTAGGATGTTTATATGATTAGCACTTACCTTTGGATCTGGTTCCAATCCTATTTCTTTGACACAGTCTACTAATATTTGTTCTTTCTCTAACCATTCTTTCTTATCCTTTAACATAACATCACTCATCTTATATATGTGGAACCCACCACCTGAAAAAACTACTGCGTCTGGTTTACATTTTACTACAATTTTTGTAATGTATTTGTTAATAAATTGTTTTACTTGCCAAAGATTGTTTACATCTACATAATGTTTGAAATCTATATCTACATATGTCCAAAAAGATCCACCGAAAGTGTCTACTGAATATTTGTCAGCGATAAAGTAAGAAGGACAAAAGTACCAATTGTTAGCAAATGCCCTTTTTATTTTTTGTATAACTTGATCTAATGTAGTAGCGTATTCAACATAGTCCATTTGTCCGTATTTATTTCTGAATTTGTATGACTTCTTAAATGATGAAAATGCGTAAACAAAGTTGTTTTCTCTGTCATTCATACCAAAAAAATAGAACCATCTGTTAATACCTTGTTGTTCGTATGGTCTGAAAATAAATTTCAGAAATTCCTTCATCTAGACCCCTCGTGGATACAGTTCATGTTAACATTGCACCAGCAAAAGCAGACACGCCTCCTAAAACAGTTAATATTCTGCCCAATGTTTTTAATTTAGGTATATCACCTAAAGCGTATAATATTATTAATACTATAATCAGTCCCACACCTATAGCTAATGAAATAAGAATATCCAGTTGCATGTTAAAAAGAATTGAATATTTAATTTTAAAAAATTTTTGGTTTGGTTGCTCTTCATAATTATTGACTGGAGCTTGTGACGTCTAAAGCTACACTTCCTGAGTTACCATTTATCTGGAAAGAGTTGCAAGGTACAATTGAAGGAGATGGTGTTTGTGTGTTATTATTATTACTATAGGACAATATTATGTATATTAATAAGCCAACAACCACTACAAGTATTATCAGTTGTATTTTGTTATATGTTATATCTGAAACCATATATACTTCACCATTATTTAAGATATCCTGTAAAATATAAACCGATTAAGATTAGTGCTAGAGAGGCTAGTCCCTCTAATACTCCTACTGCATTCATTAGAAATAATGTTAATCCTGCCGCAATAAATATAAAACCCAGTATTTCTTGAGCAGTTATATCTACCGATACCATATTGGTCTTGATAATTATAATATAAAAAAAATATAAACTTGTTTTCCTCTACACTTTTGCCCACATGTAGTCAGTATTGTCCGCAATATCACTTATTTATATGGGGGCACAATAAAACACAGGACTACCGTTTATTGAGGAAGTGAACTACCCCGCCCTCACGGACGGGGCATCCACACCTCACTGTGAGGATTTCCTGCTTCTCAGAGCAACCTCGATCCCCCTTCACCCACAGCGGAGGTTCCACCGAACGGAACCGTTCTGTAATGCCCCGTGTGGAAGAGGGGTTACGGAGGGTTTGCTCTCCACAGG
>Ga0208447_100078_pt1 | contig 18458 bp, 24 predicted proteins | sample BED_Slide_host_7_FD_187139 | JGI IMG/M metagenome (GOLD analysis project Ga0208447, IMG submission 187139) | Extremophilic microbial mat communities from Yellowstone National Park, USA - BED_Slide_host_7_15 (SPAdes) (version 2) | ecosystem: Environmental > Aquatic > Thermal springs > Hot (42-90C)... | reverse complement strand
CCTGTGGAGAGCAAACCCTCCGTAACCCCTCTTCCACACGGGGCATTACAGAACGGTTCCGTTCGGTGGAACCTCCGCTGTGGGTGAAGGGGGATCGAGGTTGCTCTGAGAAGCAGGAAATCCTCACCGTGAGGTGTGGATGCCCCGTCCGTGAGGGCGGGGTAGTTCACGTAAGAAGGACAGCTGTCTTAACTATCGAAAACTTTTTAAACCTACCTTCTCCTATTTTCCTAATGAGGTGAAAAAATGGTAAGTATTAATTTAACTACTCCACATATTCAATACGATATTGGATTAGATAACTTAACGGTACTTGCAGGGCCTAAAGGAAAGACTACATTTCTAAAATTATTTTATTCTATGTCTTACGTGGCACGTCATGGATCGATACCTGCTGAACTAGCAGAATATATGACTACACTTAACAATCATGAAAAAGTAACATATTCATTGTTAAACAATGACGAATTAATACATGAACTTATAATAGAAAACAATGAAGGTCAACCTGGATGGAACCAAGCATTATATGACGAACCCTATGACGTGATATTATTCCCTACAGAAACGGACGCTTATATTAGGTACGGTATACCCACCCTTAAGTACGCTTATATGAAAAAACTAAAGGCTTTAATTGACGCGTTAAACAAACAAGGTAAAAATAAGATAGAATTACCAAAAGTTTTACCAAGATTTAGTATAGAAGGTAAAAATATATATCAACAGTTAAGCGAAAATAAAAAAATAAAAATAACAGAATCCTCTGCATCCTGGACAAAAATAGCCTTCTTAACTACGATAATAGAAAACGGGCTTATTCCTAAAGACATTTACATGTTGTTTGATAAGTATGAGGCTGGAATGCATCCAATTTACCAGACAATGTTTGCATATCTGATAGGTAAGCTCGCCATCAACGGATATAGGATAATTGTTACAACCAACGACTTAACGTTTATGTCTATACTGGGAAGTATTGATAAAGTTCCAAACACAATGGGATTAGAGGAGACATTTAACCTAATCCCAAGACTATACATAATAGATAACACTAAAACAACCGAATATTCCATACAAAGTTCCTCCATACCCACTTATAATGTTGGGGATTAAGGGAATGAAAGTCCAAACCCCCTCTCTGTGAGGTGGATAACTTACCGTATTTTTTTTTTAATGTGTATGATATATTTATAACCATGGATCAGATACAGATAGCAGACTACTTGGTAAAGAAGGTATTTGATAAAGAATTAAAAGACATTTTTTATATCATGTTAAAAAATAAGCAAATATACACTGATGGTAAGTACGGTAAGCTTGTTAAATCCAACAAAATATCGCCTGAAGACGCGTTTGTGTATATCGACTTTAATAATATTAGCAGAGATGAGTCATATAATGTCCCTGTTGAGTATTTATTTCCTCTTATAGACGCTCTTGGTATTCTTGGAATTGTGATTAGTTATTTAGACAAATCAGGATTCGATAATCCTAATTATAATGTTTATCCAGCTACTGGTTTGAAATATTATGCCGTAATAAGGCTGTTCTCAGACAGACTTGTCATAGAGATTACAGATATTGATACAGTGGCTACTAACACTGGTCTTAGGAAGATAGTTGCAGACATGTTGGGTAAAGACATACTAACTCAAACTCAAAAGGAAATAAATACGGCTCAATCAAATGAAATTACTGGCAAAATACAACAACAAAAACTGTTTGCTGGACATAACTTTAAAGAAGCATATGATATAATTTTTGATTATTATAAAAATCATAATACATCATTAGCTAAGGAAGTCCTAGCCATTACCAACGCTTATAACCGAGTTTTTGAACCGTATAGAGTGATATACGATACTAGGACAAGACGGCAAGTGTTGATGTAAAATGTATGTGTTATAAAAATTGGGGATTAAGGGGAGGAAAAACCTCGCCTCTCTGAGACGGGGAGGAAGTTAGTGTGAAAGATTTAAATTTTTTTAATAGATATTCATTACGATGAGTGAAAAAAAGAAAAAGAGAAATATAATCTTAATTTTAATAATTGCTTTGTTAGCAGCATTAGCATTAGCTTTTGTAGCTTCAGCAGCATCGAGATCTAGACAATCAACTCCAACCCCAACCCCAACCAGCACTCCAACCCCAACCCCAGCTGGTCAACAAATACTTTTCTCGACTACTCTAAATCAATCACTTCCAGGTACTTTCTATCCTAACACTAGATACTTCTTACCTCCAAACAAGATCGTATTTCAATTACTTCCAGGTTCAGAGGGAGATTACGCAGTACTAATTAATCAAGACGGATCAGTGGTAACATTGCCAGATAATACATCAATTTCATCAAATGTTGATTACAGTAACATTACTGGTTATTCTACAATATCTGGGTTAATAGCATTCGGCGGTGGAGAAATGGCTGATGATCCTTGGTCACCTTGTGCAGCCCCTTGTGCACCATATGTTGCATTTTACAACACTTCAACTCAACAACTTTCAATTATTAAGATACAAGGTGGTAGCTGTGATAACATGAACACAACATCAATAGTGCCTGGCAATAATAACGATATTATAGTAATAGGTGGTGCCAGTCCTGGGACTACTACTGGAGGAACAGGTTACGCAATTTTCAATTCTTCTCTGTCCCCTTATTTATTCAATACTTTCTCTACCCAAGATTCAGCAGGAAATACATTGTACCTCTACAGAATGCCAAAGATAGTAGTCAATAATAATCTATACATGGTCGCTGGAATCAATAATTCTAACACTATTGCAATGGAGGTCGTTCCCCTTCAAACCTTATACAATCAAGGAAATAATAACGCTAATAGTTTATGTAATTTTAATACAAACATAACCCCTACATACATAACAACTATAGCTAACGATTTCAGTTACCCTGGAGTACTACCAATACACACTGATGGGACAAATATATATGTAGTATACTATACATCCAATGGAAATGTAAAATTACTTACATTCGACACATCTACAAACGCCGTCACTTCCATCAAACAATTAATACAATTACCTAATAACAATCTAATGTTTTCAATTGCAAACGGTTATGTTTACGTTTCCGTACAGCAAGGAAATTCGCTTAATGTGTATAAGTTTGACTTAAATGGGAATTTAGTGACTTCAAAGAGTTATACAGGAACAGGTTTCGTTGATATGAACGGGTATGTAGTACAATTCACGAATGGATTAAACACTGGTTCAACAATAAATGTGTATTCCCCACTCTGACAAAACGAACGACAAGCCTCGCCGTTACCAACAGTTTCCGATAAACCATAAAGTTTATGTCATTTAACTTTTTTGGGGGGTTAAGGGGGCGGAAGTCCCCCTCCGTAAGGTGGTGGATGGATAGCCCCCTTATAGAAAGTTTTAAATACTTCTTTGCCAAAAATATCGTAGTGACGCTAACTACGCTCCTCCTCAGCTCGATTGAGGGTATAATGGGACTGTGGGAGGAGCAACCGTCATCTCTCCCTTCCTTCAAGGGACTAGACGTAATTTGGATGAAAGTCCCCCTTGTGGGGGATACCCCCACACCCCCGATGCTAAATGGGAGTGGTTCTCTGAGCCACTCGACTGCACACCAAATGAGGGATGTAATCCCGAATCGATGGTGGGAACGATGAGCCCTCTGGAGGGGAACCCTCGACCCTTTCAGGGCGGGGAGGAGGTCAGTGTCATGGATAAAAAGGAAATTGTTGAGTATCTAGCAAAGAAGGTGTTTGACAAGGAATTAATAGGAGATAAACAATATATTATGTTAAAAAATAAGCAAATATACACTGATGGTAAGTACGGTAAGCTTGTTAAATCCAACAAAATATCGCCTGAAGACGCATTTGTGTATATAATCAATGATTATAATGAAGATGAGTCATATAACGATCCTTTTTTATATTTATTTCCTCTTATAGATTCTGATAGTATTAACGGAATTGTGGATAGCTATTTAGACAAATTGGGGTTTTATAATCCTACTTATTCGATTTATCCAGCTACAGGCTTGGAATATTTTGGTGTAGTAGTACTTTTCTCAGATAGACTTGTGATAGAGCTTACGGACATTGACACTATGGCTACTAACACTGGTCTTAGGAAGATAGTTGTAAACATGTTGGGTAAGAGCATACTAACTCAAAAGAAAATAAGTTCGTATCAATTAAGTAGATTTGATATAAAATTACGAGACCAAATACTCTTTGCTGGACATAACTTGGGTGATGTATACAGAATAATTAATGGTTATTATGAAGAACATGATACATCATTAGCTAAGGAAGTCCTAGCCATTACCGACGCTTATAACCGAGTTTTTGAACCGTATAGAGTGATATACGATACTAGGACAAGACGGCAAGTGTTGATGTAATGTTTATTTACTTTTTAATTTATATTTTTTGTCATGGACAAAAAACAAATTGCTGAATATTTGGCAAACAAGGTGTTTAATGAAGAATTAAAACGAAGGGTTTATATTATGTTAACAAATAAGCAAATATATTCTGAGGATGATTATTATAGTCATGTTGAGTCATACGAAGTATCACCTGAAGATGCATTTGTATATATCGACTTCGATGATTATGAAGATGAGTCATATAACCGTCCTGTTACGTATTTATTTCCTCTTATAGATACTTTTGGATTTTTCGGAATTGTGGACAGTTATTTATCCAAATTAGGGTTTTATAATCCTAATTATTATGTTTATCCAGCTACAGGTTTAAAATATTTTGCTGTAGTAGCACTCTTCAAAGACAAACTTGCAATAGAGATTGTAGATGTTTACACTGTAGTTACTAATACTAGACTTTTAAAGATAGTTGTAGATATGTTAGGTAAAAACCTATTAAAACAAGAGCAATTATTGTTTGGTCATATAGATGAAGAGAAAATAAGTCGTGAACAAATAGACGAAATTGTTTTTAAGTTATATACTCAAAATCTCTTAGCTGGGTATAACTTTGGTAATGCATACGAAATAATTTATAGGTACTATATAAATCACGATACATCATTAGCAAAAGAAGTCCTTGCTATTATCAACGCCTACAACCAAATCTTCCAACCTTACAGAGTAGTGTATGACACTACGACAAGACAACAAGTGTTGATCTGATAAAATAATCGGCAAACCTCGCCCTTCTAGGAGCAAAGACTCCATAAAAAAAAAATTTATTATTTTTTTCTGCCAACTTTAAACACATGTATACTAAGCCCATTATAAGAGTTCCCTACACTGTTTTAGTTCAACCTATTGTTGATGATGAAGGAATACCACAACCTATGGTTGTTAATAGTGAAGGTAATATCATAGTCGATAATGAAGGGAATATATTGTCACCAGAAGCATGTTCGTCTGGAGTGAATTGTGTAGGTCAGAAAACACAGACCGCTGGAATACAAGAAGCAATAAATTATGCTGAAAATACTGGCGGACTTTCCGTTCGTCTTAAATCTGGTTTATATACTATTAATTCTCCGCTATCAATACCCTCAAATATTAGTATAGACTTTTCTGACGCACAAGTTAAACTTTCTTCATCCTTCTCATCTCCATACGCAATACAGATAAATGGTCAATTTGTAAAGTTATATAATCTCAACCTTAACATGAATAACAGTCCAAACACTGGAGCAATCCAAATGTCATCATCATTATCAAACAATTTTGCTTACTTAACCATGAAGAATATAAACATCTATAATTTTGCACAAGGGTCACCGTATAACCAGATAGGGGTATATTTAACAGGATACAATTCGTTTATTGAAGACTTACAGCTAGCTGGTAATCCAACGATAGGGATGGTAATAGAATCTGGTGCAGACATTTATGTTAATAATTTATTAATTGTTAATGCGTCATCAGCACTACAAATATACAGTAGTGAGCACATCTTCCTTAATAACATAGATCTCGACTCTAATGGTTCTCCATATGCAAAATCACCAATCATGATGATTGATACCTCACATTCAATCTTAATAAACAACCTATCAATATGGTTCAATGGTTTAAAATACAATTATCAAAACTATAATGGTACTGTTGGGTTACAGATAGGTAGTCCAAACACTTCATATACTTCTAGCACACATAATAGTGACATCATAATAAACAACCTAAACATCATAGACGCAAACGTAACATATGGGTTAGTTATACATGACGGTATAGGACTTAGGATAAAAGGTTTTATAGGTAATCCCCCGCTTTACACTACAATTTACCCTGTAAATACTGGAATAAGTTTTGGTACAAATTCAACAGCAGTAATCCAAAATAGTGTTATTGATATAGATCAATATAATTTACAAACGATAACTTCCAATTTACCTCCAAATAACAGTTACAACACCTTAATCGTAAGGCCACCACAAAATCCCACAACTCCAGAAGTACCAAAAAGTGGCACTGCAGTATATAACAACAATCCTTTCCCAGTATTAGTATATTTACATGGTGGCAACATAAACGAGATACAAGTCACAAAAGCGTTTAATGGTACGGTATATACTGTATTTTCAGCATCGTATGGCACAGCATTAGTGGGCAATCCTATACGTCTTGACCCTGGTGATTCAATAACGATAACTTATTCATCAACACCATCATGGGTATGGGTACCAGCTATTAGTTGACAAAACTAACAACAAGTCCCATCCCTTCTAGGGGGGCAAAGAGGAAGTCAGTTCTCCTACTTCTCCAAATTAGAAACGTCCTCCCACCAAAATCTTTTTAAACCCCTTTTCCTCCCTTTATCTTGAGGTGATAAAAATGGGGACAGAGATTAAGAGGTGCCTAATTGAAACTGTAACAGATACAGTGTTTAACTTTTTAGCTGTACGAGATTTAATAGACGTGAACGAACTGGATAACGTAAAGGACGAGCTACTGAAGGAAATTAAGGAATATTACCCCGATCGAAAAGAAGAGGATATACACCAAACAATAGAGGACGTAATTTACGACATCAGGAATTCAATGGCGAGCGTCTGCTACTACGACGAATTACCGCTCGTAATCGTCCAGATGATACTAAACAAGCTTAGCTAACAACTCTAACCCCCGCATTTTTATAAAAAATGGGGGTTAAGAAGACGGAAAACCTCGTTCCTTAGTGCTGGATAGCTTACGTTCGCTTCCTCCAACCAAAAACCTTTTAAATCTCCTTTTCCTCCCTTTATCTTGATGTGAGAATAATGACAGTAGTTAATAATTCATTAAATAAGGTTGATATTAAATATCATGTAAAGGAACTAGAAGAAAAAATAATACAAGAATTTATCAACGTTCTCAAAAACAACGTTATAGACCCATATAAGACTAATGTTGTCCTTTACGGTGAGGACTTTGTATTCGTATATGTTCATGCTAAACGTTTTGAGTATACTATACGTTTTAAGTTCGAAGTTTATAGACGAAAAGAGTTCAAGCTATCTAATCACTATAATTTATCTATAGGTACGGTTTATGTGAGCGTGAGAATATGAAGAAACTTACTTGTAATTCTATCCGTAGTATTTTTAATATGATTGATAAGAAAGAAGCTCTTGAAATATTGAAAAATTATATTGATGAGGATTGCGTGAACAGTATCAGTAATTTCATAGATCTAAGGGGTTTAGTGTCAACAGTCTTATGGCTGAGTAATACATTTCCAATTAATATTTCTAGCATTAGTATTACAGAAGACGTAGAATCCTCACAACCATTATTCGTAGAAATTCGCATAGACAATTGTGATTGGGAAAAATGGAAGTACCTAGCAAAGTATACTAAAGATACTCTAAATAAAGAAGGTCTAGGTGACATTGCAGGTAAAGTGGTATTAGTATGTAACCAAGCTAGTATTTCATGATTATGATATTTACAAAAATTTGGGGTTAAGGGGGGCGTAAAGCCTCGCCCTTTAGGGCGGGGAGGAAGTCAGAAAAAGATAAACATATTGTAATGGATACAGAAGAAGTTTTTGATAGAATAGTTTATGAAGATTTGAGATACACAGCATTAAAGGATTGGGATTCATAAGAGATGATGATAAAACAAACGGCAAACCTCGCCCCTTCTAGTGGCGGGGAGGAGGTCAGAAGGAATCAAGTTAAAGTTCTGCAAAAATGCGGGGAAAACTTTTTAAATTCCTTCTCCCCTTTCCTCAAGGGGTAAAACCCCAGGTGGAGGAAATGTTAGAAAGAAATGAGGAAATCAATCTAAAAAACATATGGACACAATGTTATGGAAAAACTGGTTGTAATGACGGCGGGATGTGGACGACGTCACAAAACCTCGCAAAGACATTATATTATTAGGAGGTTGATTCTTTTGGATGTACAGATAGACATTTCAGATATACGAGAAATCTTTGATGTCAATTTTTTAATAAAAAACCACAATAAACCCATTGATTTAAAAAAACCCCTTAAGTTCAAGAACGTAGAAGAAGTTAGAGAAACCCTTGAACAAAACCAATGTGAAAGTATTGTTATTACAAAGTTTCTCATATCATTTGTAAAAACTATGTATGTTGACAAAATCGGTGCTCATATCGATTTTCGTATAAGAATGGGATACGTAAAGACTGATGATGGGATAATTATTAACCACTTTTTCGTAAACCTATGAACTACCCGTCTTGAAGGGCGAAGTAAAATTTAAATTCCAAAACGTTTAATGTACTGCATATAAGCAATTATTCATGATCGTTTTTCTCTCGCCAAAAACTTTTTAACCCCCTTCATCTATTTCTATCCTGGGGCTAAAGCCCTGAGGTGGAGAAAAATGAGCATGCGTCCTATAATTATTCCTGGTTTAAATCATGATTTGAGTATAGCAGTTAGTAATAACGACGACATATTATTATCGTTCTGTTGGAATAAAAAGCCAAAACACGGAGTTATTACAAGCTACGGAATTCTGTGGGAAAATTACGATGAGTTTCGTAAAGATGCTGACAATACATGCCACGAATTCTATCAACTATTGGTCATTTACCCGAATAACAGAGTAATTGCACCTTGTCATGCCGACGAGGTATACAACTCACACATCAATCCAATAACAGGAGAAAAATTACCCGAATTGGTGATGGAAAAATGAATATAGAAATACCAAAAGTAAGAGTTAATATTCCAGGTTTAGTAGAAGGAGAAATTACGCTTGAAGGTATTACAATATTAATGGGATCACCGATGACTGGAAAAACTACCTTACAAAAAATGGGGGTTAAGGGGGCGGAAAGCCTCGCCTCTCTGAGGCGGGGATGGATAGCCCCCTTACAGAAAGTTTTAAATACTTCTTTGCTAAAACATCTTTTAGTGACGCTAATGACGCTCCTCCTCAGCTCGATTGAGGGTATAATGAGACTGTGGGAGGAGCATCTAGTAACGTCTCTCCCTTCCTTCAAGGGACTAGACGTAATTTGGATGAAAGTCCCCCTTGTGGGGGATACCCCCACACCCCCGATGCTAAATGGGAGTGGTTCTCTGAGCCACTCGACTGTCCACCAAATGAGGGATGTAGCCCCGAACCGATGGTGGGAACGATGAACCCCTTGGAAGGGAACCCTCGCCCTTCCAGGGCGGGGAGGAAGTCAGACGGACACTCTATATAAGTTATACTCGAAATGTTCTTCTGTGCGAAGTCCCATTAAGAGTCAGTAAACTTTTTTATGCCTTTCGTACAAGGGCTTAGGTGATCCATCCATGATTTTTAATTCATCTATAGTCAAAGAATATATCCTAAGTGGTGCTAATGTAGTTGCTACGATCCGAAGGAAGGGGTATTATAAAGTAGGAAAAAGAGTAATTGTAAAAGTAGGGGATAAGAGATTTTGCGGTAAGGTTATTACAATAGTCCCTCTCACACTTTTTTCGTTAAGTCAGTATGCAGATTATAGCGGATTCGAAAGCGTTGAGGAGTGGATAGCAGAAGCTGAGAATCTCCATAAAACTAGGCTAGATTTCAACAAATTCGAAATAGTTGTCGTTAAGCTCAATCGTTAATGAAGAAGGATGAGGCTCCATAGAACTCTCCAAGGGGTGGAAAGTGCAGGCCACACATCTAAACGTGTAATTATGAAGAACTGAGATATACAATACTAAAGGATTGGGATCCATAAGAGATGATAATAAAACAAACGACAAACCTCGTCCACTTCAGGGCGGGGATGAAGTCAGAGTCACGTCCTCCCACAGAAAACTTTTTAAACTCTTTCCCCCCACTTTCTCATGGGGGCAAAAGCCCCCGAGGTTGAGAAGTGTGCCAGTAATAAAAAGATTGGGAAATATTATAATTTCATTCCCTGACGAGAAGATAATGGAAAAAGTATTAAAAGAAGCAAACGTCAGTCCAGACGAACTCAAAGACGTAGGAGAGAACGAAAATGACTAAACAAACAACGAGTCCCAACCCTTATAGGGCGGGGGAGGAGAAGTCAGAATCATGAAAACAAATGAATGGGTGGAGAAAATGAATGACGAGGACTTAGTCCTTCAAAAAATAGACAATTACGTTGATACAATTATTAACCAAACAACGAATAACACAATTATTATACTTGAACGTGAAATATCAGATAAGAGCTTATTATTAAGTATTCTAGCAGATAATGAAATAACATGTGAAAAAACAGAAATACAAGAAAAGGACATTTATTACATAGCACCAAAGTGTTATCACAAGGATTTGCCATTAGCAGGTATAATATTGACTGAAGAAAATATATTTTACTATCCAGATATTGAAAGGGACATGTTTAAGGAGACTTTAAGACAGACTATACTGTGGCACTTTTCAGTAAAATCCAAAACTTTCTACGAAATCTTTATCAAGAATTTCCTAAGCGAAGACAAATACTCATACTTAGTTACGTCAGATGATGACTTACCAGTTTTAATTGAAGCTCTAAAGACCCCATTTTTTGCACAGAAGCTAAATGACGAGGCGAAATTTTTGATATTAAGTGATATAGTCATTGCGAGAATTGAACCAAAAAGTAAGCCTTCGGAAATACCAAAATATGCCATTGTACAAGTCCACAAAACGTTTAAGGAGACCCATATAGAAGCTAGTCTGGATATACTTGAAGTACAAAAAGAAGTTATACTACAGCTCACATTAAACTCATATGATAGAGTGAAACAACAGGTAGAGCATACATTAAGCCAAAACAAAAAACTACGAGAATTCATAAATAAACTTCAGGATTAGAGTAAAATTTTCACTAAGGTGTCACTATTGGAAATCATAGTTAAGGACTTCAATATGAATCAGCTCTTTTCGTTTATGAAAACTTATTCTGGAGTACGAATTTATCTGTGGAAGACTGATGAAGCAGAATTATGTTCGCTTTCAGATCCATCCTACCTCTCAGACATAGTAGTAGAGAAGGACGCACTTGACGAATGGAAGAAAATATGTGAACTGGGAGACGATGTAGTTAAACATGTAAACGTGGTAGATAAAGTGAACTTAAAACAGTACTTTAAGTACGAGGTTCCAGATTATGCCCCACTAAAACCCGTCGAGATCTTAGTATTAAATCACCTGTGGATGGTAGAGATATATGGAAATGATGAGAAACGTCTCAATAATAACTACCTTGCACATAAACAAGAGATAGGTTAAATATCAAATAAATAAAATACACACACAAACAATTATTCACGATCATTTTCTTTTTGCCGAAAGCTTTTTAAACCTCTTCATCTATTCCTGTCTTTGGTGAGAGTATGAAGGTTGATGAAATACTTAAACGTTTAGAAAACGTTAAAACTGATGAAGATGAAAAACGTAAAATTGCCGAATACATAGCACAAGTAATGGGCTTTGATGACCTACAATACAAATATAATTCTATCATTACAAAAGATAAGACAATATACAACTTCCACTCGTATGTAAACCTTCTCAAATCTAATGAAATCTCACCTAACGACGCATATGTATATGTAGATAACGATGAGTACACTAGTTACGACCCAGTAGCATATTTATACCCCTTTCTCAGGTATGGAAGTCAAAAATCTTTGGTAAACGCTTATCTATCGAAACTAGGTTTCAGTTCCTTATATACGGTGCCTGCAACTGGACTTAGATACATCGCTATTGTTGTTCGTATTAGGGATGTCGGACTTATGTCCGTAGAGGTAGTTGACATTGGTACTGCAGCAATAAACACGAATTTACCGACGATAACACGCGGTATCTTAATAACTAAATATGTAGACAAACACATAGACTTTAAAGAAGTAAAAGATATCATATTACGATTAGACTTTCAGAAACTTTTCAATGGATATTACTTCGGCGAGGCATGGAGGATACTCTATAGATATTACGAAAAACATGATACATCATTAGCTAAAGACGTTGAAGCCATAAAAGATGCTTATAATCGCATATTTCAACCATATCATATAGAATTTGATTTAAAGACTAAACAACCTATATCTTCAAATAAGTGAGAGCATGAAAATAGACGAACTACTTAAACATCTAAAAAACGTAAAAATTGATGAAGACAAAATCAATGAATATAATGATGAAAAACACGAAATTGTCGAATATTTAGCACAAACGTTAAGATTTGATAATTCATCACACAGATATTATCACAATTACATATATCATTATATTATGACAAGAGACAAGAAAATATACAGAACCCAGTCATACAAGTCTTACCGAATCTCACCTTCTAGTGCTTATGTATATATAAGAGACGATTTTTGGTTTGGAAATTATCGCCCAGCTCTTTATTATTATTATCCTTTCCTCAACTATGAACTTGTATTGTTAAATACTTATTTGTCAAAATTAGGATTAGACGATAAAGAGTATTACGTAGTACCTGCTACTGGACTTAAGTACGTCTCTATAGTTGTTCGTTTTATGTATATTAACCGTGTGGTCATAGAGGTAGCTGATATTGATACCGTAGCAGCTAATTTAAATTTGCCTACACTGGTACATGATATTTTAGGTACTAAATTAATTACCAAATATATAGACATTAATAAATACAACAACATTTCATTTCAACTAGGCAAACAGAAATTTTTCGCTGGTTATACCTTCTATGAAGCACGGGAGATAATCACTAAATATTACGAAAAACATGATAAAACATTAGCTAAAGATGTTGTGGCCATCAAAGACGCTTATAACCATATCTTCAAACCATATCGGTTAGTATATGACCTAAACACTAAACAATTCATACCAACTTAACCACGCCCTCCCACCGAAAACTTTTTAAAGTATTCTTTCTCTTTCCTTTCGTGGGGCTAAAAGTCCCAGGTGGAAAAATGATTATGTCTGTATTATCTGGAATACTATATGTAGACACATATACTAATCTCCAACTTGAATTAATATATTCACTAATACTCAATTTGCTTTTTTGGTTCTCGCTTCTACTTTTAATATATTACATCATGGACAGGATGATTGACAATCCAAAGCCGTCCAAAGTAGATATTTTAGTATCTGCATTGTTAACAACACTCATGATATTTCTTGTTAATTATTTTAGTTATATATATGGAGTATTAGCCTCTTTAATAATATCCCCTTTGCTTCTTGCTACATCAGGTCATCTTTTAATATATTTAGCTGAAAGGACGGTTAACAAACCAGAACAATCCAAAAAAGATATTTTAACATTAATATTACTATCAGCATTATTATTCTCTACGATATTTTCTTTATCGATACCTGTATTGTGGAATGCCCCGCCTTGAAGGGTGAGGTTTTTCGTCTCCCTTAACCCCCAATTTATAAAAATTGGGGGTTAAGAGGACTGGGTAGTTCACGTCTCCAGGAGAAAGCTTTTTTAACCCCCTTTTCCCTTTTTCTCACGGGGTAAAAGCCCCAGAGGTGGAAAAAATGGCAGAGAATAAATCCCTCATCAAAAATATTTCCTTGGTTAAGACAACGTTAGATAATTACGTTTTTGGACATGACGATATGAAACGTGCAGTGATGTTAGGTTTATTGTCATCAGAACCTACGTTTATTTTGGGACGAGTAGGTATTGCAAAGACGTATACTATAGACACGTTAGCGAAAATGCTAAACGTCAATTACTATTACGTTTTGCTCAACAAATATACGGAACCAGATCACATATTAGGAATACTCGATATCAACGAGTATAAAAAAGGACGTCTAGTATATCACGGTGGTATTGTAGAATCAAACATCGTTATGTTTGACGAACCGTATAAATCTTCACCAGACGTACTAAATACGCTTTTAGATATAATCTTAAACAAGAGAGTTTTCGGCATCAAACTTAACTTATTAGCTACGTATTTCGCAGCTAACGAGTTCGATACTGACGAGGACTTAGTAGCGTTTAACGACAGATTAACTATACGTGTAGTAGAGACCAATTACGTTCACAAATCCGATTTGAAGAAGATAGTAAAGAGCGATTCAAAGACGCCAGAACCCATACTGACATACGATGACATAGTGAATTTACAAAACGAAGTAAGGAATATCGCTATGAACATCAGCGACGCTTTACTCGATAAATTCTTAGACGCCATAATAGAACTAAGAGGGCTAAACTACTTAATTTCAGACAGACGTGTAAAGAAGACGGTATATGTAGCAGCAGCAAACGCGTTACTTGAAGGAAAGGACAACATAGAACCAGACGATCTGGTAACTGCGATGAAATTCACACTTAACGACCCAACGAGGTACACTGTTTCAATAAAAGAAATCGAAACTATCGCGTTGAAACACGGACTAAACGAGATAGCTTCCGCAATTAATAAAATACGCTCTCACATTAACGCTATAAATGTATTGGTAACTAACGCAAAAGACGGTACAGCAGACAAGAACATTACATTAGCAAACTTAAAGCAAGAACTGATAAAAGTACAAGAACTATGTAAAAAGTATTCGGCTAAGAGTAATGACGTGAAAAACTTATGCGATAGTATCGATATACCTGACGATATAGTAAACGAATTATTAACGGTGTAACAAAATGAAGAAGACTGAGAAGAAGACGGAACTACTCAGTAACTTACTTAATTTTAACGTTAAGAACCCACATGAAAATGACGATTTGTTCAAAGAATTCGTTCTCATGACGGACGCCCTAATTAAGAAACAAACAGACAGACATAGAATAGTAAGCGGTGATATATTCGCTACACTATACCTACCACATTACTTCTTTAGGTTTAAAAACGACGACGAAAAGTTAGAGGCAGTAAGGACTGCATTAGTAAACAACTATATGGAGATAGAACAGCTACGTTCTTCAACTGTTGACGATTTACTTACGAGTTCTGTAGACACCGTAATAATTTACAACCACATAGCTAAGTTGTTAGATGAACTTGAACAGGCGAACAATAAAGATAAAATACAACAAATATCCTACGCAATTGAGAAAGGGATAACACAAGCTGCTTCAAAGTGTAAAGTCGTTAATAACGCTTTGAAGAACAACATGATACGCCAAATGATATCTAACGGAATGAAAGATAAGCTTAATATAGACGACGTTAATAACGAGGGCACTAATACTTATGATAGGAAGCCTGGTATATTACGTTTCATCGATACCATTACTAACCTTAACGTAAATTTGGACGTATTGCTTAAAATCGTGGAGAAAGGTACCGAGTTGTTTAACAAACTCAACGATTCACCTCACGGTACTTACAATTCATATAAAATTACGTCATCAATATTAGACGCGATTAAAATACCTAAGAACTTTATCGACGACGAAATAACGGAAATTAAGATGTTAAATAGGTCGTTTATTACATTTGCAAAGAAAAGTAGCATTGATGGGTATTACGTTTTACTTGACAAATCTGGTAGTATGGACGGTGAAAAAATTGTGAACGCTAGAGCTATAGCTTTTGCTTTAGGACTTTTAGCTAAACAACGTAAACTGAAGTTCATGTTCAGGTTCTTTGACGACAACGTCTACGACAGGATAGATAAACTAACTCTGGAAAACTTAGCGAAAATCGGTTCGGTTGACGCGGATGGGGGAACATGTATATCATGTGCATTGAATAAAGCACTTGAAGACCTACGTGACATGAAAGAGTTCGTAATAATAATCATAACTGACGGTGAGGATGAATTCGATATAGAACCTTTAGCTAACACGATTAAAAACGGTAAACACAGACTAATATCGGTACTAATAGGAAACGAATCATTCCATAACTTAACCGAACTGACTAAAAAAGTAGGCGGAGTAGTTTTAACCACGGAAAATTTAGACGACAAAATAGCACTGGAGATACTGAAAGAGGTGACAAGTCAATGACGTCGTTTATACTGTGGGTTTCAAGACACGACCCAATACCAGCGGAGCGAGAAATAATAATCAAGTACCCACATACGTTTGTTAAGGAATTCATACCGACCGCTGAATATTTAATGAAGAACTACATTGAACCACTCCTTAAAAAATACGATAAAGTCTACATAATCGCTATACTACCAGAGTCGTTTAAGATGAGATTGCTGGAACTCGTTGATGACGTTAAGTACAGGGACAGAGTGTTTGTCGTAGAACCGTTAGTGAAGGAACTCATACACTCTAAGGACGTACAAGAGTGTATGAACGTCTACAAAAAGGATACAAACAAATATGTCATGATCACCTACGGTAACGGTAAGGAATGTAAAGTTTTCGAATTCGAGAAATTCGTTATATTAAAACAATACGTCAAAATACATGAGGAATGGGAACATGAAGATAGATGAATTACTTAAACGCTTAGAAAATATCAAAACTGATGAAAACGAAATCAACGAAAAACGGGAAATTACTGAGTACTTAGCACAAAAATTAGGTGCTAATGAATTACCATACGTATATTATATCATGACGAAAGACAAGAAAATATACGACCTTGAGTTATACGAAAAGCTTCTTAGATCCAACAAAATTTCACCCGACGACGCATACGTATATATAGAAAACGTGTATTTTATGAAATATGACCCAGTAACATATTTATACCCTTTTCTCATGTATGATAGCAAAACATCTTTGGTATACGCTTATCTGTCTAGGCTAAGTTTGGATTCTTTACATTCAGTACCTGCTTCTAGACTTAAATACATTGCTATGACCATTCGTTTTCTAAACGTTGGCCGTATGGTTGTAGAGGTAGTTGATATTGGTACTGTAGTAATAAACATGAATTTATTGATGTTAATACACGGTATTTTAAATAATAAATATATCGACATTGATGAAGTAGATTATGTCGCATCACTGCTACACTCACGGAAAATTTTTGCTAGATATGACTCTGATGAGGCATGGAGGATACTTAGTACATATTACGAAAATCATGACACATCATTAGCTAAAGACGTTGAAGCCATAAAAGACGCTTACAACCATATCTTCAAACCATACCGCGTAGTATACGACTTGGAGACCAAACAAATTCAAGTAAGTAATGAAGCGAACGACCCACCTAGCCCCTTAGGGCGGGGAGGGGGTCAGAACAATGAAATTAGATGAAATACTTAAACACTTAGAAAGCATCAAAATCGATGAAGATGAAAATTACGAAATCGCTAAGTACATAGCACAAAAATTAAGCGTTGATAAATTAGCAACATTCATATATTATATCATGACGAAAGACAAAAAAATGCACACAATCGACTCATATAAAGGTCTTTTCAAAAATGGCGAAATCTCACCTAGCAATGCTCACGTATTCATAGAAAACCATTATCTAATTGGATACAACTCAACAGAATATTTTTACCCTTTCCTCGAAGGTATATATCTCTTATTATATGCTTATTTATCGAAATTAGGTTTAAAAGACGACTTTTATCATGTAGTCCCTGCTACTGGACTTAAATACGTCGCAATGACTACTCATCTTTCGCATGGTAAACAACGTAAATTAGTAGTAGAGATTGTCGATATTGACACTGTAGCAATTAATACAAATCTGAAGATATTAATACACAATATTTTAGGTACAATACGTGGTACTAATGACATATATGATGACGTGATAGACGAGACTATATCGAAACTAAGCTCACAGAAACTTTTTGCTGGCTATAACTTCAACGAAGCAAGAGACATAATTAATAGTTATTACGCATTCCAAGAAACATCATTAGCTGAAGAAGTTGAAGCTATCAAAGACGCTTACAATCGCATTTTTCAACCATTCCGCATAGAATACGACCTAAAGACTAGACAATTTGTAGTTTAGTCACGTTCTTTCACCGAAAGCCTTTAAACCCCCATTCCCCTTTTCTCTCTTTGGTGAGAGTATGAAGGTTGATGAGTTACTTAAACGCTTAGAGAACGTTAAAATCGACGAGAATAAAATCAGAAAAAGACGTCAAATCGCCGTATACCTAGCACGAATGCCAC
>Ga0208447_100076_pt1 | contig 18532 bp, 24 predicted proteins | sample BED_Slide_host_7_FD_187139 | JGI IMG/M metagenome (GOLD analysis project Ga0208447, IMG submission 187139) | Extremophilic microbial mat communities from Yellowstone National Park, USA - BED_Slide_host_7_15 (SPAdes) (version 2) | ecosystem: Environmental > Aquatic > Thermal springs > Hot (42-90C)... | reverse complement strand
TGAGACCTCGGGGAACCCTCGCCCTTTAGGGCGGGGAGGAGGTCAGATGTGCAGATTAACATTTTTCAATACTCGACTCCAGAGATCGAGGAGTCTGTGGGTTCTGTATATATTGTATCACATATTTTTATGCATTCATCAACAGTTGAATCTACGCCATTTATATGAAGGCGTCGAGCAATATTATTTATGAAGTTACCCGCTTGGCTCGAGGACTCCAGCGCGTTCAGACTCGTATCATCGCTCTTCCAGCTTGACAAGGATTGGACGGCTAGGATCGTCACTGCCATGTTGGTAATGGGGGTGGCATGGGGATTCCTGGGCACGGTGGACTCCCTAATGATAAGGATTCAGGAGACTCTCTGGGGGTTTTCGGCCCTACTACAGTTCACCCCCGCCGAGTACTATGGGGCGATAACCCTTCATGCCTCCAGAGATCTGTTCGGCTTCGCCCAACAGATAATCTACGCCATAATAATCTTCTTTACCATAAGGCTGCTAAATCTTCAACCCAGGGCAAAGTGGCTTCTGGTGTCCTCCTTTGTGGCCCTGAATGTGGCAATGATGTTCATAGAGGGGCCAATTATTATAACTCCTATATTCAACGATAATTACTTCGCGGCTGGGTCATGGTACTATCTCTCCCCCCTTGGTATACCTGGCTATAGCTCCTACGTTCTATCTCCCTTCTTCTTCTTTGGCTGGATCCTCATAGACTTCTTCACCTATGGTGCGGGAATATGGATAGTCTACCACTACTACATCGCAACTAGACAGATGAAGCAGAGACTCCCCGTCCCAGTGGTGTTCTTCCTGACCATAATATTACTCTTCATGCTTGGTTACTCCGGGGTCACGGCCGCGGATGTGTGGGACGTCCTAGCGTTCTACCATGTGACCGGTTTGGTCCCCATAGATAACCAGATCCTCTTCTGGATATTTGGTCACTCCGTAGTGTACATGCTTTGGTTGCCCGCAGTGGCTGCGCTCTATTTACTGGTCCCCATCCTGGCCAGGAGGCCCTTATATAGCGAGCGAATGGGTAGGCTATCCGCCCTTCTATATCTGATCTTCTCAAATAACGTCCCCATTCATCACCTTTACATGGTCAACATACCGGTTTCCTTAAAGATACTTCAGGAAGTTTTCACCTACGCCGTTGTAATACCCTCCATGATGACCTTCTTCAATCTATGGGCAACAGCGAAGGGCGCTAAATTCAGTTGGAACGTCATCTCTGCTTTCACTATTACGTCATTCGCTGGAGCAATAGGGGCAGGGGTTACAGGTATAGCCAACGGCACCATAGCCTTTGATGCCGTAATACATAATACAATGTGGGTTGTGGGACATTTCCACGCCATGATATTGTTGAGCATAGTCCCTGGGGCCATGGCCGTGTTCTACTACATGATGCCCATGCTCACTGGGAGGGAGTGGTACTCCAGGTCAATGGCCTGGGGCCACTTCTGGGGATATGTGGTAGGTGCAGCAATGGTGTCGGTGGGGATGGATCAGTTGGGACTCTATGGCATAGTGAGAAGGGCCGAGATATATCCCAGGTTCCCCGCGGTTGTGGACGGTGAGGCCGTTATTACAGCAGGTGCGGTGATCGCCTCCGTTGCCACCCTACTCTGGGGACTCAATGTAATCCTGACCGTCCTCAGGGGCAGGATTACACAGGTCGAGGACTTGAATTTGGAGGAGGTGGTGCATAGGGAGGAGGCAGAACTCTCAGCTCCAACGGTGTTTGCCAGTCTCTCCTCCCCGGTCAGGTCCTTGGTTTCAACTGGTAGAAGGGCGTTGAGCAGGGGATATTCAATAGGCCTGGTGGGTGCTGCACTCATAGTGGTTAGTTCCTTCGTCATGGCCCTTTCACATAGCACGTATGACGCATATACCTGGGGTTGGCTGATTCTACTTACGGTCGGAATATTCCTGGTTGCAATTCCAGTCCTGAGGGACTCAAGGGGGTTATGACGATGGAGAAAGGTACTAAGTGGGAATTGGGCTTCGCCTTGGCCGTAATAGTGTTGCTAGGTGTTGTAGCAGTACTAACAATACCCACGGACTATGAGGTTGGCGGAGTACCTAGCTCGACCTCCCTGGCATCGCAGGATCCAGGGGATGTGGTACAGGTTCATGTGGAGCAACTGCAGTACGTCTTCAATATCTCAGAGAGCGGTAGTGTAGAAGGACACTTCTATAACTTGATCGTTGCCCACCCCGGCCAGGTGTTGAACCTAACCATGACTGCCCCAAAGGGTGCTACAACCGGAAACTTCTACTTCCCTGACTACGGAGACCAGGTTGTGGACGATCAGATTGTACCGCTAATGACAGCTTACGACGCACTTAAAGTTCCAATCATACCTGGGGCTTACGCCTTCCTTGATGGGGAGTACGACGGTCCCTGGTACACCTATCAGGTAGGATTGATATTGGATATCCCCTCCTCGGGGCTATTCAAACAGGAACAGCTCTCCCAATACTACTCTCAGACGACTCAAGCCAGATCCCAGGGACTAATTGGTGACACATATAATCCTCCCATATCCTTCTATAACGGCAGTGCGACTAACGTCATCCTCTCTGCCGATCCCTACGGAGTGTTCAACTCATCTATTCCAGGTCCCACCATAGTGGTTAGGAATGGTTCGCAACTCACAGTTGAAATGTACCTGTCAACTCCTAGTCCAGTGCATAGCTATCTGCTAACCTACGTGAACGGATATCCAGAGAACGTCACCAACGCATCCATTGGGCTGTACGGAGTTCTCCATAACGGGACTCTGGTCCCCTTGGAACAATCCGTTATACGCTACGACCAACCTGTTCAGTTCAAGATCCCTGTCAACGGTGAATTCCCTGCCTATCTTTACGGTATAATCAATCCCGTCTACAACAACTATGACCCCTACAACGAGTCAAGCACCTTAGTGGGTGAGAACTTCGGTCTCATAATGGGAGCTTGGGGCGTCATATTGGTGGAGGGATGAGAATGAAGGAGTATAGCTTCTTCAAAGCGTTGGGTGTGGGCTACATATTGGCCATAGCTCTGCTCCTGTGGGAGATACTTGATGTGACCCTCCATAGGGCGGCTACCTCAATGGTTCTACCCTTCACTGTGGCAGCCCTCATAGGTTTCGTAGTCTATTTCCTCTTTGTTTATCTAGCCCCAGAGAAAAGATAATATTTTTAAATTACTTATTTAGATCGAGCGTAGTATTATTAAGTCTAATTGGTACTATTCTCGATTGGCATGAGCAGGGAAATTTCAGGTCCTCGCCCTTAAGGACTGAAGAACCAGGAGAGACGGTCCTGTTCGATTCCCTTAACCTTCGCTACGAAAGTGATTAATACTCAAACATTTTATCTTGCTGGGGTATCTAGCTCCCTGACAGCCTCGAAGCTGGGCGGAGTGAGGGGAGCTTCCTGCCATGGACTGGGCGTACTTGGTTCAGCTGTTGGGTACAACAGTAATGTTAACTCACGTTGCCATCTCGGACTTAAGGAAAAGGGAGGTGAACGACCTGGTTTGGTTGATTTACTCGCCTCTCCTAATATTGGTTTACTTTGAAAGGGGGTCCTTTTCACCCCTCATATATGCCTACACCATCGCCGCCACCTCCCTCACCACCTTTGCCATGTATAAATTCGGCCTCATGGGAGGAGCTGACGTAATAGGAGCAGCCATGGTGTCTGCCCTAAATCCCTCCGTGTCTCCCTTGTTTTTCCCCCTCCTGTCGAGGGCGGGAATGGACGGATTGGTGGTCTTACTCTACACTTCTTTAATGATAGCTCTTACGGGACTCTGGAACTTGTTTAGGAACCTCAGGTACACCTCTGGGTTACCTTTCATGAAGAGGCTATCTCTCGCCTTCTCAGGGAGAAGGGTTACGGTCTCACAGTTCATAAACTCAAAGTTCCTCTTTCCCCTTACCGAAGATCCCGTATCTCAAGAGTTAAGAACCACATTCTCCATTGAAGAGGATGACTCTCAGTGGAGGGAGAAGTTCAGAAGAATGTTAGCTGAGGGAAAGGTCAGGGAGGATACGATGATATGGGTGACGTGGGGAGTGCCTGTCCTCACCTTCATGCTCTTCGCCTACCTTCTATCTCTGCTGATAGGATTGCCCGTTTAGCCCTCTTCGTCGTTCTCCGACTTCATCTTGTACATCTTGTAGCTTTCGTCCTCTAGCCTCTCGTAGAGCCTCACGTGTTTTCTGTAGGATTCCAGTATCCTTTGGGCTAGATCCAACGCCTCCTCGTCTGACAGCCTAATCACCTTGTCCCCAGTCTCATCACCTATCCTCAGGAAGAAATAGCCATCCACGGGGTTCTCGTTTTTCATTGTTGGTGGCTCCTCCGAGACCCTCAACCAAACGCTCTTTCCGTCCTTCTTGGTGTGTATCTTTCTTATTATTACGCCCATCATGGTTAGGGTGAGCGCAAGGTTAAAAAGGGGCATGATGAAGAGTTATGGGAAAAGTGTAATAGTTTTTCTAACTAAAGTATATAGTCGACCAGTCGTAATAGTGTTAATGGCAGGATATAAAGCCAATCTAAAGGACGTCTGCGGCTGCGGAATGGAGGTTTCGGGAAAGACAACCCAAGAAGTTGTGGACAAAGTTAAGAAACATGCGGCAGACGCCCATCACATGAAAGAAGTACCAAAGGAAATAGCTGACAAATTGCAGAAAGCGATAAAACAAGCCTAAGTCTTTCTTCGTTATTTTTTCCTCCTTAAAATCTCACTTCTTAAATCATGTGCAGTCACATGTGCGGCATAGATCTGGCTGTGGTCAGACCCACTTCGGTCGGGGTTATTGATGGTGACCTAATACACATCTTTGACGTTTGGACCGATGAGGAGATAGTAGAGCTTTGCGGTTCAGGCGGGGCAATAGATTCTCCACTCTCTCACAGCAAGGGTTTCAGGGAGGTAGATAGGAAGTTAATTAGGGCCGGGTACAGGGTGCTTCCTCCATCTTGGATGAAGTCCTTGGTTGAAAGGGCAATTAGGCTCTCCTTGAAGATCCCCCTCGTTGAGACTCATCCCACCAGCTCTGAGAAGAACCTGGGCCTCTCAGTTAAAGGAAATAAGGATCACCTGGACGCAGCGATATGCGCCCTCACTTACAAGTTTTACCTTGAGGGTAAGACCCAACATTTTAGTGCTGCCGATGGTGAAGTACACCTAATACCTAAAGGAATTAAGCTTGAATTAAACGAAATAGAAAACAATTTATTTGAATTTAGGGTCTAAGAAATTTAGTTTGCCACTGTTATAACCTTAGGGCCCTTTTCCAGGGACGTCTTGACCTGGTCCGATATGGACTGCAGGTCCTGAGCGAACTTGGCCAAGAACTTCTTCCTGTCTCCCTTGTAGATGTAGATTGGTCTGCCCTTTCCGCCGCTCCTCATTGCCCTATCCCTGGATATGAGGCCCCTGTCAAGGATATTGTTTAGACCCTTGCTTACGGAAGCCTTGGTCACCTTTAACCTTTCCGCTAGGTACTCGGTCGTGACCTCACGCTGCTCAAGGATTACCTTAAGCAGCTCTACGTCGCTGGCTGAGAGGCCATATAGAAAACCTGCCAGCCTATAGACGTCCACTTCTCTTCCGTCTTCAAGTCTTACTTTATCCATCTAATTCACCTATATCCATCTTCCTTTTTTAGTTAAAAAACCCTTCGTCTACAGAAACACGAATGTATGTACATTTGCACACAGGTATTTACAGAAGGAGGACATGTTTAATAGATTACACTTAGATTAAAACATTTACTCTTGACGTGATAATGGCCTTGACTGAGCCTGAAGGTGTGAAGGTTTTGTTATAAGAAGTATTTAATTGATATGCCTGTAAATAGATTCTATGTTATATTCCCTGAGGAAGTTAGAGCGTCTCTCCAGGGAGGCGGAGGCCAGGCCGGCCCAATTTTGGGGTAGGATGTCGTCCTTCCTCACCTGGTTCAAGGAGCCGGAGGCCGTGTTACAGGGCAATCCCCCGAAGGCCTCTTGGTTCGTGGGAGGGAGGCTGAACGTAAGTTATAATGCCTTGGACAGGCACCTCCCTCAGCTCTCCAACAGGGTAGCCTTCTATTGGGAGAATGAGCTTGGGCAATCTAGGACGATCAGCTACGCTGAACTCCATGGGGAAGTCAATAGGGCTGCCGCAGTGCTTCGGGACATGGGGGTGAGAAAGGGAGACGTTGTGTCAATGATGATGCCTAGCTGCCCTGAGGCGGTGATCTTCGGCCTTGCTGTACATAGGTTGGGTGGAACACTAGTGATCCATTATGCCGGCCTGGAGGAGGGAACCTTGGCGTACAGGCTTAGGGACTGCGGCTCCAAACTTTTCGTTGTGGCCGCGAAGGGAGTTAGAAATAACGGAGAGGTTAGAATGAAGGACCTGGTGGACAAGTCCTTGGCCAAGGACACTCCCGTGGAGAAAGTTCTGGTGGTATCCAGGGGAGAGTCGGACTTTCAGTTAAGACAGGGAAGGGACGTAGTTTACGAGGACGTCAAACCCAGGGGGAAGGTGGAAGTTCCCCCAGAACCCATGGATGCCCAGTCCCCGCTCACAATATACTACACTTCAGGCACAACAGGTAGACCCAAGGGGCTTTGGCACACTCACGGTGGGTACGTTGTGGGGTTGAACTGGGCCTTCAGGGCCCTCATGGACCCGAAACCGGAGGAACCATGGTGGACCGTTTCGGAACTGGGTTGGCCGGTTTGGCCAATGGCTAACCTATACGTAATCCCGGTGATAGGATTGACGGGAGTCCTCTTCGAGGGAACCGTTGGACACAGGAAGGACGCCTTCGCCCACGTTGTGTCCAGGTTCGGGGTGAAGTTGGTATGGTCGTCCACCACGTCACTCTACACCATGAAGACGTTGGGCGAGGAATCCGTGGCGGGGACTAATCTTAGGATGATACTGAATACGGGAGAGACCTTGAACCCTGGCGCCTGGAAGTGGCTGACCGAATCGCTTCCAGAAACCGTGATCGGGGAGGCATATTGGATGACCGAGCACCTCCTTCCCATTGCCGGTACTGCGTATGGTTTGGGTGAAGTTCCGTTCAAGCCAGGTTCGGCCGGCTTGAGGTTTCCAGGCTCATCGTTCACGGTGGTGGATGACGACGGTAAGGAACTTCCACCCAACAGGAAGGGCTACATTGTATTACGATCCGTGAATCCCTCAATGGCCAGGATGTGGAACGACCCTGAGGACGAGAGGTTGGTGAAGACCTATTGGTCTAAGTTCCCTGGAGTGTTCAATACCGGTGATTACGGATATTACGACGAGGAGGGATACCTCTTCGTGTTGGGTAGGGCTGATGACGTAATAACCAGCACCGGAGAAAGGGTGGGCACCATGGAACTGGAGGGATTGGTGGCGTCCCTACCACAGGTGGCCGAGGTGGCTGCTGTGGGAGGGAGGGACGGTGTCCATCTCTTCGTGGTGGCACGACCTGAACTAAAGAATTCAGCCGCTGAGCAGATAAGGGAACACTGCAGGAACTCAGGGTTTCTGGTGACGAAAGTTCACTTCGTCTCTAGGTTACCGAAGACTAAGAGCGGTAAGATAATGAGGAGGCTCATGAGGAGCCTACTTAACGGTGAGGACCCAGGGGACGTCTCCACACTCGACGATCCAAGAAGCCTGGAAGAAATAAAATCTTCTTTAAATCAGTAACATATCTTTTTTCCTCGGTATTACAGAGTAGCAGAAACGCTTAAAGGGAAAGAGTTGTACATATATATGCATAATGATAGTTAAAATAACAGTTAAGGCTCCTGTCATGAGAGATGGCACTAGGGTCTTCTGGGTAGAGACGGATAACATAGATAAGGTGAGGGAGGAGATAAAGGGGCTACCGGTGGAGTCAGTGGAAATTGTGGGATAGCACTTTAATTTTCAAGATCTTAGAAATGTCATGGAAGTTGTAGTTCTGGGTTGTAGGAAGTTCGGCAGAGTGCACCTTAGAGCACTCTCCGCCCTGAAGGTTCAATTCAGTGTAATGGAGAGGGATCCCAGGGTGAGGGAGGAGTGCTCCTCCCTTTTCCACCCCATCAAGACCTTCTCTAGTATAGAAGAAGCATTAAGTTCTGACGCTGACGTGGTGGACGTGGTGCTCCCTCACAATCTCCACAGGGAGGTGACCGTAGCCGCCCTGAAGAAAGGCAAGCATGTGTTGGTGGAGAAGCCCATAGCCACCACCCTGGAGGAGGGAGAGGAGATGATAAGGACGGCAAAGGAGAGTAAGATGAAGCTAATGGTGGGCGAGCAATACTTCTTCGATCCCACAATTAGGGCCGTAACCTCCATGATAAGTCAAGGAAAGCTGGGTAAGGTTCACTCTATAATCGTAAGAGACCAGAGATATTACGATCACGTGGGATGGAGAACGGAGCCCTCCATCATGGGAGGAGGCGCATTAATTGATGGGGGCATCCATTACGTGGACACAATGCTTAACTTGGGGGGAGATTACGACCAGGTCACGGCCTCCGTGTCTCACGTTGGGTCAACCCTGAAGGGTGAGGACAACACCATGGCCTTATTTAGGTTCAAGTCCGGAGCCACTGGTTTTCTCTTTTACTCCTGGGCGTATAGGGGAAACCCGTCTGTACCAGGCTTCGAGGTGGTTGGCTCGGAGGGCACCGTATATGAGGACGTCACCACGAGGTCACAGGCGGACTTCGTTGATCCCAGCAGGACGACAGCCTACGGCCTCCCTGTCCTCAACGGAAGGCGAATGGAGGTGGAGAGGTATGACGTCTTCCAGGAGGAGATAGGATCCTTCCTTAGGGCAATTGAAAGGGACGAACCGGTGCCCTTTCCACCTGAATTGGCCCTGAGGGACTTGAGGGCAGTCCTTCAAATATATGGCAGGATATGACTTGATTGATCTTCTGGATATTCGATGGGTACCTCGTGCCGGCGTCTCGAGTGTGCCGATAGTGTGGTCCCTTATCATTATAAATCATCTCTCCCTTCGGAACCATGCGACCGACATTTAATGAGGATTATGGCGAGTTAACAGATCTCATTGATAGGCTGTTAATTTACATAATCAGTGCCGACACTATCGACACACTCGGTGTCTCATTGGAAAGTTTTAAAGCTTGAATATATCCCAATGCTTCGTGGATAGGTATAGAGGCGGGGTTTTACTTCTTGCTCTCTTCGTGATCTTCACAGTAATTGTTAAGGTTCTCTCGGAGCCCAAGGTTCCAGGTAACGTGTTTCTCTTTCATTTAATAAACGACGCTCAAGTGGCTCCACTTAACCCAGTCATGGTTTTCCTGTCAGAGTATGGGAGGGAATACGTCTGGATACCTGTGGTGGGACTACTCTTCTTCTTGAGGAGGAGAGCGGCAATTCTCATGGCCTCCGCGTTCGTGGTAGATATAGTTCTAGGTGAAGCCTTGAAGTATGCAGTGGCCCAAATGAGGCCATTCCTATTCGTTCCAGCTCACCTACTTATACCTCCCCCCACCGACTTCAGCTATCCCTCAGGCCACGCTCTGATAGTTTCAACCGGTGCGATAATGTCATACTACACCCTTCCCAGATGGGCTTGGATCCCCTTAATGTTGGAGGCCGTGGCGGTAAGCTACTCCAGGGTCTACGTTGGCGTTCATTGGCCGGCAGACATATTGGGAGGATGGTTGCTGGGCGTAGCTGTAGCCCAACTGACCTTCCTGGCGGAGAGGTTGAGCTGGTATAGGTCCTTGGAGAGGGTGTTGAGAGTTAAGGGCGTTCAGTAGAGGTGACATCCCACCCTTCTCCCACCAACTGACTTGATAGGTGGAACTTCCACGCATTTGGAGAAGGCTGAAGGACATCTGGGACTGAAGGGGCATCCTATTCCCGAAGGTGGGGAGAGAGGATTGGTGGAGGGAGATATGAGTTCCCTGGTGAACGGATGTAAGGGCCTTTCAAGGACTTCTCCTGTGGCACCTTCCTCCATCACCCTTCCGGCATAAAGCACCAAGGTTCTGTCAGTCAATGATGAGGCCAGGTAGAGGTCGTGGGTTATGAAGAGGATGGAGGTTCCCATCTCAGCCATCTTACGTATTAGGTCTATTATCTGGGCTTGAGTTATGAGGTCCAGGTTGGACGTAGGTTCGTCGGCCACGAGTAGAAGCGGTCTTAACGCATAGGCCATGGCCAGGGCCGCCCGCTGTCTCTCCCCTCCTGAGAGCTGATGGGGGTACCTCTTACTCACAGACTCAGGGTCCCTGAAGCCGAACTCATGAAGGATCTCAAGCACTTCGCCGTGGTGTTGACCCTTCCTCGGCCTCACTATTTCCTCCCTCACATTTATAACCTCCTCAATTTGCTCTCCAACCCTCATCAGTGGATCCATGGAGGACCTGACGTCCTGAAAGATGGCCGTCATCCCCACACCCCACAGGGTCCTCAAGTCCTTCACTCCACCCCTCACCTCCATTCCATTGAAAGTTATGGTACCTTTAACGTAGGCATTCTTTGGTAGGAGACCCAGGACGGCCCTGGCCAAGGTGGACTTCCCTGACCCTGACTCACCCACCACTGCCAAGGAACCGTGAGGTCGTACTTCAAAGTCCACCCCTCGAAGTGCCGTCCTTGAACCGTAGGTCACCTCAAGTCCCCTAACTTGAAGTAGGGGATCAATGGAAGGACCCATAATGAAGTATGCTGCATCTCAGCAATGAGCCTTACGCTCATGAAAGGGATTACTTAAACTAAAAAAATTAAAGAATGACAGTGAAGTTGTTCGTGAGCAACTTTAACTCCTCCACTCCAGCGTATACCGTTGGAACTCCATTCACGAGCACGTCGTGTACGTTGTAGGCGCTCTCCCCCGTGTCAGAACCGAAGGTGTAGAGTGAAGGGATGGGTTGAAGCGTATTTCCTTCATACAATCCCAAGGTGGCGTTAAGGTTGACGAACTGAGTGGGGGCACCGTTTCCTCCGCCTCCCCACACCAACTCCGCGTCATAATATAATCCGTCAGGCGTGTAGGTGTAACCGTCGATCGCTATGGCCGCGCTCACTATTCCTCCCTGTTTTATGGACACCTTGTCGTAATATTGAGTGTTACCTCCAAAGGAGTACCCAAACCATACGTAGAGGTAGTTACTGTTGTAAGAAACGTTAACAACGTACAGGTAAACCAGTGGGAAAGAGTATGTGTAACTTGGGCCCACGTCATAATAGAACGTATTACCCCCACCGGCGGATGCGACCTTACCGTTACCTGACACTGAAGACGATGAGAGCACTGATGGATTCCCCGTGAGGTTCCATATGTTATCTATGAACGTTAATTGATGGTTTGATGTCTGATAACTACCAACGTCCTGAAGCCAGTAGGCGAAAGTGCCGTAGGTTGTGTTCACCTGAAGAACCACGTTCATCACTACAGTTGGAGGGTTTCACAGGAGCTCAGGTTGAGGCTGATGGGTAGGAAGGCCCCGGTTTGGTTAACTTTTGAGAGGGAGGTCGAGGTAGAGTCAAGAGATGGTAACTACTTATCTATTGACGTTAATGAGAATGCTACTGTCGCAGTTTTTGAGGAATTTAAGTTTAGGGAGTTGAGGCGTTATGAGACTGGGTTAGGTAAACTGGTTATTAACTATTCCCTGAGGAGGGAGGAGATCATCAAGGGATATTCAACTAAAGACTAAAATCGTCTAAATCCAAATTTCCCTGTGAGCCCCAAGGTACTTATAACCAGGAAGTTCTTTCCCGACAAGTTCAGCTCCCTGGATTGGGAGGTGGAGTTCTGGGAGGGGAAGGGCCCCATACCTAGGGAAAGGTTGCTAAGGCGGGACTATGAGGCCTTGGTGACCATGCTATAAGATAAGGTAGACTGCGAGGTGCTTTCGTCGCCTAGGTTGAGGATAGTTGCACAATATACAGTGGGTTACGATAACGTTGACCTTCAGTGTGCCACATCAAGGGGAGTGTACGTCACCAACACCCCCGACGTGTTGACCGAGGCAACGGCGGAGTTGACCTGGGCCCTAATAATGTCGGTGACCAGGCGTGTGGTTGAAGGGGATCACTTCGTGAGATCGGGAGGGTGGGAGAGACATGATGTTCCGTGGGATCCCACTCTCCTGCTTGGAATGGAGTTGAGGGGCAAAAAGTTAGGGGTGGTGGGTTTCGGGAGAATAGGAAGAAGGGTTGGGGAAATAGGGAGAGGTATGGGAATGACGGTGGTGTATTGGTCCAGAAGCCCTAAGAAGGTTAGCTGGGCCACGTGGAGTTCTTTGGAGGACTTGTTCTCCACCTCAGACGTGATCAGCGTAAACGTCCCGCTCACACCTGAGACTCGGCATTTGGTGGGGGAGGGCTTGCTAAGGAGGATGAAACCCACCTCTGTATTGGTCAATACGTCGAGAGGACTGGTTGTGGATACTGAGGCTTTAGTGAATACGTTAAAGAGAGGTGGAATAGCCGGAGCTGGGCTTGACGTTTTTGAGGAGAACCACTTCCCAAGTCTAGTCCCCTCACCTCTCTCAGTAACGTTGTGCTCCTTCCTCACCTGGGAAGCGCCACAGTGGAGGCCAGGAGGGCCATGGCCAGCGTAGTGGTTCAGAACCTAAATGCGTTCCTGAAGGGTGAGACACCTCCCAACCTGGTGAACAAGGAGGTGGTTAACGTGAGACGGCCGGGATTCAGGGTGGATTAAGTGGCCTAGATGTCACCCGTGGTGTATTATCTTCTAATTCCGCTAAGGGCACCCTTCCTAAGGGATCATATGTTCACCCCCTTGGTGCCGGTCAAGGGAAATACTACCCTCCCATTTATTTTCCGATCACTCCAAGACCTGGCGAGCAGTGGCTATCATCAGTTAGTAGATCACGAAAGACTCTGGGCAATGCTATATAAATGTAATTCATATAAAGGGTATTTAAAAATTAAAATCAACAAATAGTTATAGAGATGCGAGTCTTTCATATGGCCTTCTCGTCCTTCTCTCCTGTCCTTATTCTTATGGCAGTTTCCACTGGGATGACGAATATCTTTCCGTCTCCTATTTCCCCAGTCCTGGCCACCGAGATAATTGCCTTCACCACGTCCTCAACCATTTCGTCCGGTACAATGACTTCCACTTTGACCTTAGGAAGGAAGTCCACCACCTCTTCCTCTGCCCTGTATATGTACCTCCCCTTCTGGCTACCGAATCCCTTGACCTCGGTCACCGTCATCCCCCTGACTCCCACCCTCACCAGGGAGTTCTTGACCCAGTCTAACCTGGATTGCCTTATTATTGCCTCCACTTTTTTCATTGGGACACCTCAGGCGTACGCTATTTCACCGTGCATTTGTGTATCTCCCCTCTCAAGCACCTCGGGTTTCTCCCTCAACGGTATGAACGAACCTATGAGCTTGAGGAGGCCGTAGGTCACACCGAAGTCGTATGCCACCACCACGACAGCCGCCACCGCCTGAATCATCAGTTGGTATGGATTACCGTATATGGCACCCCTTAACCCAGGATCTACGAATTGGGCTACGTTTGGATCGGCGAAGAGTCCAGTCAGTAGTCCTCCCACTATTCCGGCAATTCCGTGACTTGAAAACACTCCCAGCGTGTCGTCTACGTGTAGTTTCGGCTCCAACTTATTCAGGGCCAGCCAGGGTATGGAACCCGCAGCTATTCCCATGATGATGCTCTCCCATCCGTTCACGTATCCGGCGGCGGGAGTTATGACCACCAGGCCAGTTATGGCGCCCGTGGTTATTCCCACCAACGACGGCTTTCCGAAGAACTTCATGTCCATTCCCATCCAAGTTATGGCGCTCACCGCTGTGGCCAAGTTGGTGTTCAGAACTGCAATTGCCGCGTCCACAGTGCTTCCGTATGTGTCGCCACCATTGAAGCCGTTCCAACCCAGCCATATTAAGCCCGCCCCCGCCAAGACCAGCATGAGGTTGTTTGCCTCCAACTTCCTATCTGTGGCCAACCTTGGTCCAACGGCCATTGCGGCCGCCAACGCACCTATACCTGCGTCCACGTGTATCACATACCCTCCTGAGAAGTCGACTGCCCCCACCTGGTTCAACCACCCTCCTGCGAACAACCAGTAAGCCACTGGGCTGTACACAAGCAATGACCAGAGAGGGACGAATGGTATCCACGCCTTGAAGTTCATCCTCTCCATCACCCCTCCCACCAACAGTACTGGGGTTATCGCGGCGAAGACGAATTGAAAGAAGATCAGCGTAGCATTTGGTATGTTTAAGGCAGTGGACGACGGGCCATAGGTTCCCTGAGACCCCATGAAGAGCCCCCCGAAGGCCGGTGATGGAGTCCCAACGATTCCCAGTCCTCCCAACTTTATTGAGGCTGGACCAAAGCCCAAGTTGTAACCCAACAGAACCCAAATTATGAGCACCGATGCGAATGCGTAGAACACCATCATTGCACTGTTTATGGCATACCTCTTCTTGGACAATCCCGCGTAATACAGGGCGACCCCAGGAACGCTCTGAAGCCCCACAAAGGTGGCCGCAGTGAGCATCCACGAATTACTTCCAGTGTCCAGCCAGGGAGGTACGGCCGCGCTGGGAAAGCTACTCAACGATTGGCTCTGCCCGTGAACCATCAGGGCAGAGGCCAGCATAAGGAAACCTAATATTGTTAATGGTATCCTCCACATTTACCACGCCCACATCTCTATAGATATATATTCCTTTCTGTTTTGAGCTGTAAAAAGTTGTGGTGATATTGAACGTCTAATTGAAAAGTTTCTCTCCATTTGACGTGGATATGAGGAATAAATATATATTTACCTGTCTTCAGTTGAATACTTCCTTTCCTTCCTCAAATTTAACGTTATATCTGGCCTGGAAACGCTGTGATAAATCTGTAGTTATAAAAATTGATCAGTGTCTGTGGTTAGGTCTTATGTTTATAATTGTCCCGCGTGAGCTATTATCATGCCTGAGATCATTGTGCCCACCGTAACCCCCTTCACAAAGGAGGGAAAGGTGGACGTGGAAAAGCTGAAGTCTCACGTCTCAAACCTCGTTAAAAAGGGTGTTGACGCCATATTCGTAAATGGTTCCACGGGCATGGGTCCAGCTCTCTCCCCGGAGGAGAAGCTTGTTAACCTGAAGGCTGTGTACGACGTAACTAACAGGGTCATATTTCAAGTGGGAGGGTTGAACCTAAACGATGTGGTGAGACTTGTAAGGGAGAGCAAGGAGTTCGACATTGTTGGGGTTGCCTCCTATCCCCCTTACTATTTCCCCCGCATGAGGGAGGACTGGGTGCTACGTTACTTCAGGGACCTATGTTCTGCTTCTCCTCATCCAGTCTACCTTTACAACTACCCAGCTGCCACGGGCTTCGACGTTTCTCCGGCGTTGGCAAAGGAAATAGGATGCCTCAGGGGTGTGAAGGACACGACCCAGGACCTCTCCCATCCAATGGCCTTAAAGAGGATACTCCCCCAGTTGAAGGTCTACACTGGGGCTGACACCTTGGTGTTACCCTCCATGGCGTCAGGACTTGACGGAGTGGTGTCCGCATTAGGGAACTATGCTCCAGAGCTTTTGTTGAAGGTGAGGACGCTGATTGAGCAGGGCAAGTTAACTGAGGCCTCCCAGGTGCAGCAGGTGATAGCTGAGCTGATAGAGCTCTCTAGAAAATACGGTTCACTTGCGGCAAACTACGTCCTGGTGAAGGAGATTCAGGGATATGATGTGGGCCTTCCCAGGCCGCCCATCTATCCCATTGAAGAGGAGAAGCTCAAGTCGGATTTCGAGATGTTGAGGGGGAAGGTGCTCTCGCTAAGATGAGGGTGGTGGCACTAGGGGAACCCCTGGTTCAGCTTAACGCTGTGACTCCGGGGCCCTTGAGGTACGTGACCCATTTCGAGAGACATGTAGCAGGCTCAGAGCTAAACTTCTGCGTCTCAATCCTCATGACGGGAGTGGATTGTTCGCTCCTGGCCAGGGTGGGGAGGGATGAGTTCGGGAGATCAATCCTGGAATACGCCAGGGCCAGGGGGGTGGAGGTGAGCTCAGTGAAGGAGGACGACGCTCCCACGGGAGTTTACTTTATACAGAGGCACTTCCCCGTCCCTGACAGAAGCGAGGTGTTCTATTATAGGAGGGGGAGCGCTGGCAGTAGACTCTCCCCGGAGGACGTTAATGAAGCCTTGATCAAGGGGGCCAGGTTAGTGCACTCCACAGGCATCACCCTAGCCATAAGCGACAGCGCTAGGGAGGCAGTGGAAAGGGCCTTTCAGCTGGCCTCCAACAGGTCCGTGGACACCAACATAAGGCCCAAGCTCTGGGCGCCTGATAAAGCCAGGGAGGCCCTGAGGAGGGTGATCGGGGGCCTCGAGTTCCTCTTTGTTGATCCCGTGGACTCCAAGATAATAATTGGTGAGTCCGAGCCGGACGCTGCAGTCAGGAAGTTCACGGAAGAGTTCTCAGTGCAGACCGTGGTTTTCAAGATGGGTGAACGAGGAGCGAGGGTCTACATGGACGGGAAGCAGGTACACGGACCCACCTTCAGGGTAAGGGTGGAGGACCCAATTGGAGCCGGTGACGCGTTGGCAGGGTACTTCGTGGGGCTAGTGATTCAGGGTAAGTCGGTTGAGGAGGCCATTAGATACGCCAGTGCAGCAGCGACCCTTGTCCTCACCACAAGGGGAGACACGGAGGCATTGCCGACCCTTGCTGAGGCCTCGAAGTTTCTCTCCTCCTTTGAGGGAACGTAAGATCCAGGGAGTAAGGCACTCCTCACAATCATTTAACCTACATGAATACTTCGACATTACCAACTCCCATAGCCACTTCTAATTCTTTTAGGGTTTACAGTTTACATGTAAACCCAAACTTCATATAAATGAATTATAAATAAACTAATATGATAGCCGAACTCATATACGAAGGGGAAGGTAAAGGCACGGAAATCAGGATGCGCGTCAAAGATGGAAAAGTGGAAACGTTGTTCAAGGAGATGGGTAGGATGAAGGGTGTTGAGGTATTCGGTGAAGTCACTTGGTGGTCCGACGTACCATTTGTTCCAAGAGAAGGTCAATCGATTTCGGGAACTGGTGTAGGAACATTCTTTTCTCAAGATGGCGAAAAGTTTACTTGGAGCGGCTTTGGAACTGTGACGCGGAAGAATGGAAAGGTGATCGAGCGCGGGTCTATGCTTTACACAGCTCCAGAAAAAGGAGCATTTGCGTGGCTTGACGGTCTGGTAGGGGTATATGAATTGGAGACATCGCCTGATTTCAGTTTCAAAATAAAGGTCTGGCAGTGGAAGTGACTAGTACTTGTCGTTATCCGCTTGGCATAGCGTTTATGTATGTGATGCGACAGTGTCAGGTGTAATGATTCCGATGGGCAAGCTCTACGCTTAAATGGCGGATCAATTGTAAGGAAACTTTTTCGTGTTACATGAATGGGGGTTGGGCGGAAAGCCTCGCCTCTCGAGGAGTGATATAGCCCCCTTATACTTAAATATCAATTTTGTAAAACTTTTAGTAATGTTAACGATTCTCCTCCTATCCTCGACTGAGGAAATGAGACGGAGGAGAATCCACTATCCCTTCCCCTTAAGGGACTTAATGAAAGTCCCCACTTCAAGGAGTGGACCTCTGATCCACTCGACCAAATGAGGGATGTAGACCCGAACCGATGGTGGGAACGATGAACCACCTGGAGGGGAACCCTCGTCCCCTCCAGGGCGGGGAGGAAGTCAGATATGGTCAGAAAGGAGGTGGATATCGAGCGTGCGGATCTCGGCCACTTATCAGGAGAACATGCGTCACTGCTTTGTTGAACAAATGGCATGATCGAACCGATAGAGTGGTAAGTTACCTTACTCATTAGAGGTATCTTCAGTGGAAAATTCTACTACGGCGTGTTCCTCATTGCTTTGACCAGGTTGTCATGCCCTTTCGCCTATCTTTCTGAAAGCGAACGCATCTGCCTAGACTCTGCTACTCTCATGCTATGACGTTGGCTAAACCTACTATGAACGTCCCTCCTCTTAGACTCTCCTACTCTCATGAAAAGGAGGGTTATACCTAATGTGGTAAGTGTGACCAACGCTGGTTTAGGCACCTGCCTTAGCTCCAAGCCTCCATTCAGAAAAACCAATTGTAGGCCAGGCTGAAGATCCGAATAACGAAAGGAGGAATAAAGCCATCAGTTCAGTGACCACACTATGATGCTCCTAACCGTGGCCCAACTCGTGAACCTTCACAGTCTCCACGACAGGATCTGAGTCAGCGCCAATGAAGTGAGTGTCTTAGTCTTTAAGACATACTTAACAACGGAAGATCATTACAAGGACAACTCAAATCTAATAACTTGCCTATCCACAAGTTGCTGGTTATAAAACGAATTCACAACCAACTTGTGAATCTCCCCCATTTTTAACCCCTGGCAACCATATCGATCCCATGGAGATCTACCTAGAGGTCAAGACCCAGGAAGAAGCAAATAAGGCGGAAGAGCTGGGGTTCAACGGTGTCGTGTCGAACG
>Ga0208447_100071_pt1 | contig 19062 bp, 8 predicted proteins | sample BED_Slide_host_7_FD_187139 | JGI IMG/M metagenome (GOLD analysis project Ga0208447, IMG submission 187139) | Extremophilic microbial mat communities from Yellowstone National Park, USA - BED_Slide_host_7_15 (SPAdes) (version 2) | ecosystem: Environmental > Aquatic > Thermal springs > Hot (42-90C)... | reverse complement strand
TCACAAATCAAATGGATTTCGATAAGGGGAAGTAACATGAGCAATAATAATAACAATAATAATAATAAGTTGCCTGGATTAATTGATCCTGATAGGCTTATAGAGGAATTTACTCGGAGGTTTGGTAATGCATTCTCGTTAAGGCTTCCGGGCGTGACTCGGAGTGATGAGGCGTTTTATGGTGTTCCAATTTTCATGTACCCCAGGGGCCTTATTGGTCAATACATTACGCATACGGTTGATTTCGATGCTGGAACATCACGGGAGTACTGGAGCATTGAGTATGGCTGGACCACGCTATATGCTGAGTATAATGATCACACGATTCTGCCTGCCGTGGTTCTAGGCGTTCCAACTAATCCATTCATGGCGCGTGACCCAAATACAATAACTAGGTTCGTGATTGATGAGGTTAGGCTTGGGCAGGTCCGTGTTCCGAGGGATGCAATTGTTAATATTGATGGGGTTGGGACTGGGCAGGACTTCATAATGGTTATTGATGAGTTTGGCGTGCTGGGTGCCCGCAGGGATACGGCTAGGCGCCTCGCTGAGGTAATGAGCTTAAATAATGAGCTTCAGAGGACGATTTATAGGCAGGAAGCGGTTATTCAGGAGCTTCAGAGCATGGTTGAGGGGTTGAGGAGCCAAGTGAATGAAAAGAACTCCATTATTGCAAGGCTAAACACTACCTACCAGAGATTAATGATTGAGGTGTCTGAGTTTGAGCGGGAGGTTTTACGGCTTAGAACCGAGTTGAGGACTAAGACGCATGAGGCGCAGAGCCTGGAGGAGGTGAATAAGATTCAGGAGGGCTTTGCTCAATCGCTTACCAAATTATTAAGTGACTTGGCTTTAACCATTGGTAACCTGAAAACCACGTTGAGTGGGGAGAAAACGGAGGAGGAGGCTGGTGAGCAGTAATGATGGAGAAGCATGAGGAGCTTGATGTTAATATTCTTGTTCAGGACCTCATTAATTCCGTGGATACGCAGGACCCTGCCCAGGTCAGGATAGTGATTAATATTATTAAGAAATTAATAGATGATGCGGTTCAGAGGAATATGAATAAGCAGACAAGTAAGGAAATCATGGATAGGCTATTTAATACCCTTGATTCACTTGATGATGCTTTGAAGAATCTTACTAAGGCAGTTAATGAGTATAAGTGGGATGAGGCTAAGAACCTTATTCTGGATATTGATGATTTGCTCCATAAGGTTAAGAGGTATATTTCAATGCTTACCCCTGCCCCACTCATTGGTTCATGGGGTAATTACTACATTACCCGTGGCCTTAATGTACCCACGCCAACTCCACAATCATTAAACATGATTAACCCCAATGCGGCGAGGGTAATGGGGTTACTTAACATTAAGGGAACAATAACCATGAATGAGGCAATAACTAGGCTTGGGCTTAGTCAGGCTGAGGTTGAGAACGCAATTAATGAATTAGTGAGGCTGGGCTACGTCGTGGTTAATACTGATCAGAATGGGAATAGAGTGATTAGTAAGAGGTGAGGCGCCATGTCAATGTTTTATTATGGCCTCTTCGGCTTGTTTAAGTATATTTTTCAACGCCTCAGGCAACCAGCTCCACCCGAGGCTCCACAATCATGGACGCCAAGTGCTCAATGGGGATGGGTGAGGGGCAGTGATGTTAATAGGTCCCCTGAATTAACATGGCATGGCAGGTACACGAATCTAAGCGTGACCCTGCCCCTGACTGGGATTAGTGAGGAGCATTTATGGGAGGCTAGGGTAGGTGAACCAAAGCCCTTACGCATTGTTGTTACTGCGAAGGAGGTTGCGAGCGAGGGGTTCCTGAAGAATATTGAGGAATTAGCTAAGTCAGTGGGTGGTGAGTAGTGTTTCTACTGGTCACTATTGAGTATGACCCCACTTGCCCAGTATGTGAATACACTGTTCCACTCGTGGAGGAGGTATGCAGGGAACTTGATGTTCCATACACGACTAGGGTAATGGCTACGCACTCAGCCCTCGACACTGAGCTTAATACGAGTCATTACTACATGACGAGTGAATTCCTGAGCAGGGCTAGGCCAAACATGCTTCAGGACAGTAATGTTCAGAGGCTCGTGTCATTCATTGATAATGGTGCCCAAGCATTCCCCGTAATCGTGATTAGGTGGCATTATGGTCCGGGGGATGACGTTAAGGAAGTAATTATTCAGGGTGGTCCCCACCCCAGTCCCGAGGAGATGGAGAGGTTTAGGGTGGGGTTAAGGAATTTACTGGAGGCGATTATGAATGGGTAATTGGAGTGATTGGGATAAGTTAAGTAAATACGCTAAGCGGAGCAGGGTTTTATTGGTGACACAGAGCCTCCTTAGGCCATTTAATAATGAGAGTTATGGGGAGGCGCTGAAGAAATTAAGTGAGCACGCCCACTTGAGGATTGGCATTGAGTCAAGGTTCAGTGATGGCAGTATTGATGGTGCATCGGGGTTACCCCTCCTCGTTAGGAGGCTTAGGAGGTGGTGGGGTAAGGTGCCTATTTGGATTGATAATGGGCTCTTCAATGCATTAAGGAGTGGAGCGGTTCATAGTGATGAGGACATGGTTAAGTTAATGCAGGATTACGGCAAGGCATTATGCAATGTATTACAAATATTAAGAGAGAGCGATTATAGTGACTTAGTTGTTGCGCCAGCTGACCCATTGATTCCAGACCCATTTGAGTATGTTGAGAGGATTCAGAAGTATCTTAATGTCCTCATTGATTCCTGCCCAGACCTGATCCAGAATGGGCGGGTTAGGTTCCTGATACCAATACATCACTACAGTGCGCCATTAGTGAGCGATTCTGCTCCTGTTCCCAGGGAGTTTTATTTCACGCATAGAACCTTGATTAGGATGTATAGGGCAATAGCTAAGGCAGTAATGAGGGCATTCCTGGATAGGGGCATAATGTTAAGCACTGAGAACGTGGTTATGCGGAAGCTTTGGTGGGGCGTTGGCGCGATTGGCGTTGAGAGCATTAAGTATATTCCCGACAGGAACAGGACTAACGCCGTCACGGACATCATGAGGACCCTGGACGCAATTACTCATATTCGCGATATTTACCCCAGGAGCCATATTCACCTGCTGAGGCTGAATAAGGGGAGAATACCGCTCCTAAGCTTCGTGGATAGCGTTGACAGCACTTTTAATAATTCGTTAAGGTCATACCGGGTCTTCGTTAGTGGGGTCTTTAATGATGGCGCAAGCGTTAACCTGGATCATGATAGGACGGCGTTCAGCGTATTATCAGCAATAATGACTTACGCAATAACTGGAACAACGAGTGCATACTTAATGGATGGTAATGAGGACGCTAAGAACAATGAATTGGCGTGGCTTGATGAGGATTAAAGATAAGGCATAATGCATGGCTAAACTTCGTGTTGAGTAAAAAATCATGGGGAGATAAACATAAATTAGCCCCTGGTAATTCACATTCATGAATAAGCCTCAAGCCTTATCCCTGATTCCGGGATTAGTGGTTCTAGGTATAGCCATAGCCAGTATCCCCTTCGCATTCTATAGCATTAATAATCATCTCTATCTAGCCATGTTCCTACTAATCACTGCCCTAGGCTTCGTTGGTGCATATGGGATTTTCACGTTTAAGCCATGGGGATGGGTGTTAGGGGAGGTCCTGCTTGGCCTGGGCCTAGTCTACTTCACTGTTAGCCTAATCCCAATAGGCGTCTTCATCTTCAGCATTAGCCTAGTAACCCTAACCCTAATCCATCCATACTACACAATAGATACTATTTTGCGTGAGCGTGAAGTTAATCCAGACCATGTTTTTAGGGGGAAATTCCTGAGAATAATGAATGGGAATAGATTCAATAAGAAAAGAAGGGAGTAAACCATATTAAGACCTAATTAATCCCTAAATTATGCAGAACAATGAGAATAAGAAGAATAATGAGAAGAATAATGAGAATAAGAAGATGCGTGATATAACGGTTAGATTAAGTCCTGAAGCGTACACCACTGCCCGTGTATTGGCGAGCATGAATGATAAGAGCGTGAAGCGGTTTTTAAGTGAGGTTCTTGAGAATTGGTTAAGAGATAAGAGGCGTGAAGCATTAACCAAATTAATTGAAAAACTACAAACCAATAACAATAACGATAATAACAATCAGACCAGCGTGACTATTAGTGGCACTGATTCGGGGAAGTCCAGGGAGTAAGTAATATAAGGGGGTGAATTAAGTGAGTGGTATGCAAATGAAGAAGGCACCACGGAGAACTATATCCCTGAATGGGAGTAAATTCGTGGGCAATGTCCCGGATGATGTCTGGGAGAAGGCCCAGCAAAAAATCCAGGAAATATATGAGCAATTCATGAAGGAGGCGCCAAGTAAGAAATTATACGCAATGGGGAAGGAGCTGAAGCTGACTGGGCGTTACACTGGTTATTTCTGGCATATGCTTGATGCAGACGGCAAGACCCATATCCGTGGATTTTTCGGGGGCTATGGCATACTTGAGGGGAGTCAGAGCAAGCAATCACATCTTATCGCTAGTTTTAATTATATTCTCGACACTGGGGAAGTGAATATGAAGTGGAGGCCACAGTACTTAACTCCACCGGGCTGGTTCCCCAAGGAGGAGAAGAAGAAGGAGAAGAAGAAGAAGAAGGGGGAGGAGGGGGCGAGTAATGAGGCGCATCAGGAGCAAAACACAGAAAACGCTGAGTGAATAATTTACCAGTTAATTTTCGTTACTAATTATTATTGGTTTTCATTCATGGATTCTAGGGTTCTGGAGTGGGCGTGGGTTCAGTAAATCTTAATAAGTCCCGCTTTACTACATTATTATGGATATTGATAAGTTGGATAAATTAATTAATGCAATTAGTTTGCTTACCAATATTATTCTTGGGATTTGGTTAATTGGTTTCGCGTTTAACATTAACTTTTTCAGCGTTATACAGGAATCAGTGAGTCACCCGGTTCAGTTTCAGGTAATTGTTTCCGAGTATTCATGGCTCTGGAGAATACTTACCCTGGTCCTAGCCATCTTAATAATTGGGGATAATGCCTACTCCTCATACATTGATTCAAAAACCGGCGGGTTCCCAACAGGCATTTATGTTAAAGTAATCACTGCTTCAGGCTTTCTCTTATCTGCCTGGCTCTATCTGATTCTGAAACAACCCCCATTCCTAATAATAGCGGTCCTCGCTGGGCTAAGCATGGTGATGACCCTAAATGAATCAAATAAGGTAGTGGAGATTTAGAGGGCTTAGATGCATTGATTAGATAAGCATAAATGCATAGTGATTAATTACACATATGGCACGTGGAATCATACTTCTAGTCGTACTACTCATCATACTTATCCCCATACTTCACGCCAGCAATAACATCACGGTCACCGTTACTAACACTACTTATTGGGAAACCATTACTTACTACCCCTCCAGTGGGTATGACACATTTAATTATTCTATAACATTCCATAGTGATATGGTTGGTAACTCTATCCCCATTGATCTAACTGTCTTAACCCCCTTGGGAGCCACGCCATACTACTATCAAACACTTACGGAACTCTCCCCCCCTCTAATACCAGGCACCCAACTTAATCCAATATCAATCTTTGAACAGGCTGGGGCATCACTATTTGGCTATAATCCAGCATATAGCGATATTTATCATAAAATTAAGCCTGATAATATGTCAATATCATTGCCAATACCAATATCGGGCGGTTTCGTGTTATTAACAACCAATAAGTCATATTTCATTAGTTCCAATGCATTATTGAGCAATGGCATAAATACCACGCTCGCAACATTTAATCCATTATATTTGTTTCCGGGCAGTAATGGATTATATGTTGCTAATTCCATTACCGGTAATCAGTATTATGGCTTCTTCTATATTAAGTGGATAAACAATAGCATTGCGATAATTAATAGGCTTAATGGGAGTGAAATAATATTCACTCCACCACCACATACGCAGGCTACTCCCGTGATGTTTATTCCGGGGCAGGGCTTCCTAATACAGGCTCTACAACTACAGGGCTATTATAATGGCGGAAAGGGCGTGAGTACTTACACGACATTTGTTTTCAAGCAAATTGGGCCGGGTGGCATGTATTATTATTTTGAGTATGATTTTTATGGGGTTGATCGGGCTGTTTACTTCATTGTTCCATGGCATGGAGCCGTGACGGAACTGAATTTAACGGGTCCATTCGCATATACGCCACTGGATGGGGTTTATGAATATATATCCCCCAATGGAACAATATACTCATTTAACTTAATCACTTCAGGAACAATATACCAACCAATGGTGAATAATAAAACATATTATGATTACGAGGACGGTTTTAATTATGTGGCAGCGAACGAATTATATTATGGAGTCACTTACCTGCTTCCTAATTCATTATTACCCCCACCAAAGCCTTACGCTGGGGTTTATTATAGTACCAGTCCAGTTTTCAATTATTCTGCGGAGATTTTTACTCGTTATTATGACCAATATACGCCTAATGCATATATTACTAACCCCACCAGTAATTTCTTGATTACTGTTCCTGCGTATACGTTTGCAATTATATCGTATAACCCAATCACAGGTGTGATTAATTATAGAGGCCCTGTTTTCCCGAAGCCATGGCTACTCATGGCTAATTACACCATAATAGGTAATGGAGTGAAAATGGTTTTCGATACTTTGCCTCAAATCCCATACTTCCTCATTGGTTCCCCACTCATGGTTATCAGTGCAACCATGCCATACGCAGGCAGAGAGTACCCAATCTATGATGTGAATGCTTGGATACCATGGACATCAAGTGGGCCTGAAGTAATACCAACAATTAGTCCAGAAAATAATATGGTTAATGGCCACATAAGTCCATCTGCAGCCCCAATCTATACTCAATCTTTTGGTCCACAGGTAGTTCCCTTCTTTGGTTTAGTGATTAATCTAGTAACGGATTTAGCCATTCCTGCCCCATACTATTTACCCTTCATTGGCTCCTTATCGCCCGGCTCCATAAGTGACCCCATTAGTATCTATACGGATGGTTACATGGTGTATAATGCGAGCGCCGTTAATCCATTGCTGGAGACCAATGGTTCCCTATCCTTGTTTGGGCAATTGGAATTAAACGCATTAAGTGGTGGAAGCCTTAATACGCTGAATGTCCTCGGCGGCATATGCAGGGCTGGAGTGAATTCATTAACGCTTAACGTAACTAATCTCTATGCCCCACCAATTGATTACACTCCATACTGGGCAGGCGGTGTAACAACTAACTCGCCTCAACCACTCGCCACAGGCTTCGTGGCGCCTCAACTCAGCAAGTTACTTGGCATAAAACCCATAGGCAGTGGAAACTCGTCAATACTTGTCACGATTAGCCACTCATTATCTGGGGAGAATAGCGTTGAAAAGGTCACGATTAGTGGCGCCGCTAATTTGACTTATGTTCTTCTTGGGAGTGCTCCAGGCGAGGTATCGGCCCTCAGCATTGCCTACCCATTGCCTCAACCCGTGCCGCTCTCAACTTTCATCCAGACAATGGGTCAATTAAACTACACAGGCGGCATCACTATATCCATGTTCACTAGGCCAATCCCATTACCTGGAGGCAATGAGGTTCTGGTTAATTTCTCGCTTGAACGCTCAATGGAGGTAGTGATGAATAATTTAATGAGTTCCTCCGGAGTCTATGAGGCGAGGCAGAATAATGCCCCAGTAACGGTTTATCAGGATAATTACTTCCTAGCAGTATCCCCACAGGAATTATACTCACTCCTGAACTCAACCAGCCCACAGCCACAGTACCTTAACCCAACTGGATTAATGACTATGACGCTACAGGAACCAAGTGGAACATTCACGGTATATGCCCCACAATTAATCACGCTTAGCCCAGCCACCGTGCAGAACCAATTAGCCCCAATCGCTCCACTCCTGGAGAATAATTCAACTCTTGGGGAAGGCGTCGCTGAGGCACTGAACATCACGCTACTTGATGATGCATACATGTATAATAATACAATGATTAGATTAATCAGTGGCGCCGCCCCAACATTATATGATTATGAGAATACATATGCCGGGCTCTACACATTCTTCGAGAGGCTAAGCACATACTCACAGTGGTCAGGGCTCTCATTCCTATTAAGACCCCCTAATACACCGTATGACGTTGTCGTGAATTCGCAGGGCGAGATAGATATGAGTTATGTGAATCAATACACGAATTACTTAGATACCATACTTTCTAATTACATTAATGATCCCAATTTCAAAAACATAGTTGATAGTGTGTTCCAGCAATTGATTGATGAGAATGGCGCGCAGGGGCAATTGGCCTATAATGCTTTCCAGTCAATGGTTGGATGGTATGAAGCCAATCCAACGAGCTTTAATTTATGGTTTAGATTATCCCTAGTAAACACGTTAGCAAGCGATGTAGTTAATAATCAAATTGATCCAATAATGGCAATATCTAGAGGCGTGGCAATTGATCAAGCGTTAACTGGCTCAGCATTAACTGAGGTGGATTATATGAATGCAATTAACGTGGTTCGGGGGGCAATTAATGAATTAGTGAGTCAGGGCTATAGCCCTGATAGCGCTATTGTTGAGGCGGTCCTGAAGCAGTTCCCTAATATTTTGAAGAGCGTGAATCAAATGGATGAGCAGGCAATTCGTGGTGAATTACCTGAGATACCCATAGTGCCTAATCCACCAACCACGGCACCAAATGGTCAACAGGTTCCAAATAGTGAAATTAATTATGCGGCAACGAATGCTATTAACCAACAGCTTCAGCAACTATATGATAGTCAGGCAAATATTATCCAGGCAACGGATAATATTAAGTTACCTTCAACGCCTGCAACACCTACACAGGTAAATGAATTAGTAGAAACGTCGACTTCCGAGTTTCTAGCCAAATACCAAAACGGGTGGCTAAATCTTCTCAGGTTCCTTGAAGGCATTGGGGATAGTGTGGAGTCGGAGGCGCAGGCCGTGGCTCCAGAAATATCCAGCCCGAATCCAGTGGCGCAGGAACAGGCTTCACAGGCATTAAATAACGTGGTTACTGAGGGCGTGGTCAGGGCTTCAGCTAATACTGCCCCAATTAGTTCCGTTATAGACCAAGCAACCGTGGAAACAGGCCCACCTGCAGGGACAAGTATTTCACCATATAATGTTTGGTATGATGATGAGAGTGGTTATTACTGGTCCATGGATGGGAATGGGCAATATTATTACTGGAATGGCGTGGATTGGATCCCATACGAGGAGGGAGTAGTGGATGAACAGGTTAGTGCACTTAGTTCCGCACTTGACACTGCAGGCGAGGTGACTGGGGCCAGCTTTGCATTAACCTTCCTTAACGCAATTAGGTTAGTGATTAGCACAATGAGGATCATTACGACGGTCTCTGTTCCTGCTGGGGAAATTGCGTCAACAATTGGCACGGGCCTCATTGCTGGGGCATCTGGAATATTGGCGGGATTATCATCATACTTTGCCTTCTATAACCTTGGTGGCGTTATTGCTTATCACCTCTATGGTATTGGGACTGGGTTCACGGTTAATGGCAGCGTATTGTTCTACCCCGTCTTCATTGATACGGCTACGCAGACCCCAATCATTATTGTTCCTAATCAATATTGGGCGGATGTATTGACTGGGAATGCTCAGGGATTGGAGAGCCTTGGTGTTCCACAGAGATTAGCGAATCAATTGGCGAGTTATAATCAATCCATTGATAACCTGGCTACTCTTGGCCATGGAACCCCAATAGTGATTATTGCTAAGTATAATTTTGTCCGCAGCGAGAATGGTTATGGATTACTCATTAATTTCACTCAGCTCCAGCAGGCATTACCGCCAAGCATTAACCTCAATGATTTGGAGTTGATTGGTTTCAATACTCTCGCGGTCTCCACAGGCACATTCCTGCCTCAATGGTACCAAGCATTTAATATTAAATCCACTTACCCATTCAAAACTTCGATCTCGCAGACGATATATGACCTACTCGTGCAAACGCAGGCATTCAACACGAGTAATCCGGAGGTGATGGCTCAATTCCTCCTTAACGCCACTGCCTCAATTAATGGAACCACTTACCGCTTCACGAGAGTGATTAGTGGTGGCACGGCTAATAATGGGTGGGCAATGGGGGTAATGAGTCTGCCCGGAGTAAGCCAATTCCCAACACTGAATGCCCCACCCGTTTATTACACTGGATGGCTTAACGCATCATTAACATATTACTGCCCAGGAGTTCCATCATTCATTGATAATATTGAGATGTATAGGTTCACTGCTCCACAATTCAATAATATGGAGAACACATTGAGTTCATTACTGAGCAGGATCGCGCCGGAATCATACCCAATCACGCAGGTCAGGAACGCCACGTTCAGCATTAATCAGGTAGGTAATGAGTCGTTTCTAGGCGCCGTGGTGGGGAGCCACTCAGTTTATTACCTTAGCTATTATTTCCACATTAATACTTATAATATTATTAACACGCCGGGCTTCAACTTTATTTGGAGGCTTGAAAATGGTTCAGGATACCCAGCCCTACTCCCAATCCTTCCACAGAATTATGTAACCATTAATGGCAACGTTACGGTGAATGGAGTTACTTACCCAGTGTTCACCCTTAAACCTGTTCCTGCTAATTATGGGGCATTAACTGCCCTACTGCATTACTCGCCATCCATCTTCATTACTTACCTAAGGCAAGCCATTCCAGTTATACAGGCATATAATGCGGTAAATACATCCATCTACGGCATTAATTATAACATGAATGGCACGCTGCTGAGCCAAGTTAATCCATTATCCCCCGGTGGCTTAGCCCTTGGGAAGTACGTCATGTTCATTGGAACGCAGACCCTTATGCCTGGCCCACTCCTTACCCCAATTACTTTTAATGCGCCCATAGAAACAGGCACAAGTAATGCAGTGACCACATTATTGAATTACGTGAATATTGGATTACCAAGCACATTCACGATTAGTTATAATATTTCATTAGCCATTACCCCACTCACCGTGGGCACTCTCAGTGTCTCCCGGAATATTCCCATTAGCAATGCTCCTCAGTGGTTAAGCGTTGGGGGCATAAGTGGAAGCGTTGTAATTAATGCGCCAGCGAATTATGTGGGCAATATTCCAGTTAATATTGAGGATTCATTGAGTGGGCTCTGTAATTATGTTCGCTCAACTAATTCGGATTACTTGCTGAGGATTGAGGCTGAGGACACTATTACGAATACTACTCAGCCATTCTATGTCTTGCTTGGCATGGGGCATGCCTTTGGGGTAACATATGAAAGCCTTGACTTGATTTGCAGGAAGGCAACGGCTGGGCTATATCTCAACATTACGGCGTTTAATGAGGAGACTGGGAAACCAGTGCCAAGCAATATCACGCTGGTCACGGACACGGTTCCAATGCAGGTCATTGGGGAGAAGACTGGGACTCACGCCGTCTTCAACATAACTCAACAGTATTATTACCACTTAATATCGAATTACTACGCATACATTACGCCACTTAACTCAACGCAGGGAGGCTTAGTTATTTACCCAATTAGCCTGAATGGTTTAAGCCAGGAGGGGGCTAGCAATAATGGTAGTCAAGTGATTAGTATTCCAGTCAGCATTAATCCAAGTAATGTTAGGCTTAATTTGCTCACAGTGAACACGGTTTATAGTGATGGAACGCCAGCATTAAGCAATATCACGATTAATGGGTCTGGAATCAGTAGGGAATTCATTGACACGTCAAGCATCAGCATTAACCTAACGAGTGGGACGTATTACGTATCGGCATCCACGGCATGCAACTCCACGATACTGAGCAAGAGCGTGAGCGTGACAATGAGTGGGGAGCCTGAATCAATTACAATAGTCTTCCCATGCCATACTATTGTTGAGTCGGGTAATTACATTGTGAGGTTCAAGGCTAACACGACGAGCGGTAGCCCAGTTTACCCAGTTACCCTGAAGCTGAGTTCATCCAGTGGATCCAGTCAAGTCATTAATCTTGGAATTAATGGTGCAATTCAGGTTCTTCGGTCTGGATTAACATACACGTGGACACTGCTCTCATGGAACCCAGCATACACGCCTGAAGCCACTGGCGGTTCATTTGCCTTAACCCAGAATAATACTATTATTTACATACTATTCACGAAGTCGGGGAGCAGTGTTTATTCCCTTTTTGCCCATGTTTATTATCGTTACCCAAATGGGTCATTAATCCCAATACCACATGCTAAGGTGAGTGCGGCTAATCTCAGCACTACAATAACCACGTTCACTAACGCCAATGGTTTAGCCACGTTCACGGGCTTATCGCCCGGCCTCTATAACGTGAGCGCCACTGCCCTGAATTACACCAGTATAGCGACCATAACCAAGAGCGTAACGGTTACCCAGAATGATAGTGTTGATTTCTACTTTACTCCACCCCCAACTAAGCCCAAGGAATTCCTCGTCACTATTCATGTCGTGAATGGGACTGGGTATGGCCTTAACGCTAATGTTGGGGTTTACTTCACTAATGGAACTTTACTGGAGAGCCTTAACGCATTGGATGGCTATGCATATGCATACCTTGAGCAGGGAACATACGTCTTCAAGGCAAGTTATAATAATGTGAGCAATGAAACCACGAGAAGCATTAATAGTAATGCCACTGTCTTAATTGTTTTACCAACCACGCAACCAGCCCCAGCCCCAACAAGGTATTACCCAATCAACGTAACTGCCGTATTGATTAGGAATAATAACATCATTGGCAGGATGAATGTAGTGATTGCCTTCAGCATGAGCAATAAAACCATCACGAGCATCGTGGTGAATGGGAGTAGAGTCATTTACATGAATGGTGGTCTAAACGTGACGTGGAAACTGGCTTCATGGAGCCCCAGTTATGATATTCCGCTGCAACTTCATGGTTCATTTATTGTGAATGGAGCGGGTCAATTAATGCTTTACTTCGCCCCACCACCAATCTACTCATTAACCGTTAAGGTCCTGTCCCTACAGGGGCAAGCAATACCTGGAGCCAGTGTTTACATTAGTAACTCAACATTAATTAGCCTATTAACTGATTCTAATGGTGAGGCAGTGATTAACCTGCAGGGACTGGAGTATTACAAGGTCACGGCATCTTATTTAGGCGTATTTAACTCCACGCTCATTTACTTATCGTCGAACACGACCGTGGTTCTCTACCTGAACACGACTAAGATAACTACATCCACGACTAAATACTACCCAATAACATTCACTTCACAGGTTTATCTTGATAATAATGTGGTTGGGGAAATGAGTAGTATATCGCTTAGCGTGGCTGTGAGTAATGGAACCAAGATCAATATCACCGCCAGCCCCAGCACCACTATTTATGTTTTGGGGAATCAATCCATCACGTATTCATTAATTAAGTTCAGCCCTAACTGGTTCAAGGCATTAAGCACCACTGGTTCATTAAAGGTACTGGGAGCCACCACGATTAAGTTAAGCTTTTTGGAGGAATTCCTTGCGCACACGTACTTCATTAGTGAATTATTGAATGGCACAATAATTAATGGAGCCATTGTGAGGCTCAGCATGCCCACGGGATTCAATGTGACTTACACTAATACCGCCTTCAACATTACTACGCCATACGCATTAATTGCTTACCAGGGATTAATTGGTGATTACACGGTGATTAAAGCGCCAAGTGGCTACACCGTGCTTAACCCCACTGGGCAATTCCTAACCGTAAATGGATCAGTTATCATCTATCTTGGATTAAGGAGCAGTAGCAAGGAGACTGATATTATTGTGAGGGTAATTAATCCCGTTAATGAACCCGTCCCCAATGCGACAGTCACCAGTGGAACGGGATTCATTGGGAGAACTGGGGCGAATGGCGAGGTTAGCTTCCTGGCGCCCACGGGCATTCCAGTAATGATTAATGCGACTTATGGCGAGGCTAGGAACAGCACAATCATTACCCCCGTTGGCAGTAGTTACATGGTTACGCTTACGTTGAACGTGAATGAAAGCACGCCCACCACGCTGGGCAAGCAGGGATTGCTCTGGGTCTATGCATATGACGCATTAAATAATTCATTAATAAAGGCGCCAATACAGGTTCAAGTGGTTTTAAGGAATGGATTTGGTTCAGTGGTGGGAATGAATTACACAATTAATGGAGTCGCCACGCTACTCTACACGCTTTATAATTATTATAATATAACGGGTTACTTACATGGCTGGAGCCAAGTCAATAATGGCTATGTTTACCTGTATGAGCCGGAATCAACGTTTAACCTAATCATGGCTCCAGACGCAGCAATAAACCCACCAAGTGGGAACAATACCTTACCCACATTAATCAGCGATGGCGTGACGTATTACCCACTTACATTCCTAGTAATCACGAGGGACGGGTACCCAGTGCAGGGAGCCAATATTACCCTAACCGTGAATGGGGCTAGGTATGTTAAGTTCACTGACTCCAGCGGTGAATCCACGTTCTACTTCCCCAAGGGAAGCCAAATAAGAGCCATTGCCTCAATCAATGGATCCACGCTATACAATAATACCATTACCTTACTGAATGGAACCCTTATAGTTATTACGGCGAATAATTACTCAATATTCTACTACCCATTCACAATCATACAGGCAATACGGATAGGTGGTGGGCCAGTGGTATTCACTGGATTAAGGCTTAACCCAGTCCTAACAACATTATCCATCTGGAGCAATGTGATAGTTAATGACTCAATATTACTGAATGAAACCCTGAACTCAAGCCTAGTTACGCAACTCAGGCTCAAGACTCCATTAATTGGTAATGGATTACAGACCTTTAATTATGAATTGCCTGTGCTGGTGATTGGCAATGGAACCCTACGTGACGTGGCAGTAATTAATGAAACCATTAGCGTTAGTGGAAACAAGACCGTGATTAATGCGGTGCATTTCTACAGGAACCCAGTGCAGAGCAATGCATTAAACGTGAGTGGATTCATGACAATAGCCACCGAGCAATCATGGATTCCAATCCATGAAGTCCATCCACCATTCACGTTACCCGGCGATGTTGGGCTATATGCCTTGAAACTCATTGCCCCACCTGGGGAAATCCAATTAATTAGGAACTCAACGTTCAGTGGTTACCTGCAGGTACCCATTACCGTGGTGGATATATTAACCCTGCCATGGAGTCAGCGGGAAGAGGCTGGGTATTACAGCAAGATACTTCAGATTGGGAACACCACATCAGTCCTACTCCTGAGGGCCGCGCTGGGCTGGGGCGTATCAGAGTCATACTCCCCAATACTCCCGCCCGGACTAATTACACTCAGTACCACTTCGCCATTGACTATTCCAATTGATCCAGCGATTAGAATACTCACAGTGGAGGCACCGAGCAACGTGGTGAGTGGAGTACCGTACCCAGTGGTGATTGTATTAATGACGAATATTTATGGAAACACAATAACAATACTGAGCCCATTACTCAAAAATGGTGGGGAAATATTCTATGCAGGGAATGAGACCACGATTTACAGCATTAAGACGCAGGGATTAGCAAATATTCCATGGTACATATTCATGGAGAGAATTAATTTAACGGTATCGGCGCCACAAAGCGCTTACCCATTATGGGGAGTAAAGAGCGTCACCGTCACGGTCTACAACTTCTTCCTAGTAATTATATTACTAATTATAGTAATAATAATGATTGCTGGAGTAAGCGCTAAAGCCATTCACCACGCCAAGCATGAGGTTCTCGGAGCAAACAGGTTCGTCAAGAGAAAAACGAACATGAATAATATGAGTATGAGTGGGGGCACTAGGTTCCTGAAGGATAGGAAGAGGGAGGATGAGGATAAGAGGGAGGATAAGCATAAGAGTAGGTTCCTGAAGCGTGGAGTTGTGAGGGCAATTACCCTGTTCCTGCTGGGCCTACTTCTAGCATTGCTGGGTTCACTGATTATAATCCACGCCTCAACGCTTCCATTAATTAGTAATGGGACGCTGAGTGGGCCGTATAATGCCACCACTATAACCGTGAATGGAACGACTTATTATATTCTTTACCTGCCCGGCTACCCACCGACACAGACGTACCTGAACATGATTGAGACTTACTTAATGAATAAGACGTATTACCCCAGCTTATTTGTGAATAAGAGCGTTATTTACCCAGGGGTCCTGGTCTATGTTCCACCACAATTCCTTAACCCAGCATTCACCGCAATTGATTACTATACTGACGTATTATTAGCATATAATAGTACCACGGCAATTAATAGAACCATGACTAACATTAATCAGGCATGGATTCATCAATATATTAATGGTTCTTGGGATATTAATGAGGAGGCATTGAAGGGGGAGGCAAGCAATTACTCGGCGTGGTTCAACTTAACAATTATTTACCCATACGCTAATCCCCTTTACTTCATACCGAATAGTTACTTCATGTATTCACAAGACGTTTCATACGACACTGAATGGATTGAGCCTGTGACCGTGTTTGACAGGGTGGGGCCATTCACGGCTTACGCCGAGGTAACGCTTGTGACGCCTAATGGGAATTACTCCAGCACAGCCACGCTGAGTGGGAACAAGGGTTCAAGCACGCAAAGCTTAACCATTGATTTCCAGAACGATAATGACACTGGGAAATCACCGGTGCGCTTTAATCAGGGTTACCACGTGAACATGACTGTAGTGACCACTATTCACGCTAAACTCACATTAACCAACGCCACCCTGAATCACGTGGTTGGAGTCGCGGTAGCGAACCCTAGTGAGAATTCGTTCCCAGGAGTGGAGGGGGTTGATTACTATAGTTTTAATTTCTTCATTGTTCCAAACATGACTTGCCTGCTCACGCCTAATGGAAACATGATTCACTTCCAGAATGGGAAGGGGCCAAGCGAGTACTGCGTGTCAAGCAATATAACCACGCCAGCAAGCAACGGCAAGTACTTCCTATGGTGGACTTGGGGCGGTGGATCCATTTATGGCTACTACCCAGAATCATTACTTGGAGCATGGGAACACATTAATACAGTCACAGGGGTTCCGGGAGTAATTAGCCACTCCTTCTCATCCAGTCATTACGCATTTAATGGAATTGAGCCGTACTTCAATGGCTCAGTCCTCGTTGCATGGAGTTATAATAGATACGTTCCATCTGAGTGGTCTGGGGCACCAACTAACGATGGGGGAGATGGGCTTGGAATGTCGAGCACAGGCTATAATCTATATGATAGTAGTTATTTATATCTCTTAGCGAACGCCACTACGGGCCTCTTCCATACAACATCTAACCCATATTATTTCGCTAACATTAATGGATATACGGGGCATGATCCAAACGTATTGAGTGGTAAGGGGTTATTTGGGTTCCCGCCCCTACTGGACACAACTATCCTTAACTACATTACTTTCAGGAACATTAAGCCCCTGAGTGGGGTAATGAGTCCATTAATCAAGGGTAAGTATTACTACTTCATTAGTAATATGAATAACTTTAAGCAGTTCTATGTGGTTCAGTATAATTACTCAGCCAGTCAATTATTATTGAATGGGACATGGTATGTGCTAGCCGTTATTCCGCCTCAATTCAACATGACTAGCGCAATAACTTATTTACAATATAATACTAATAAGACGTTTTATGATGAGTATTATTATCAGGCATATAACGCGCACGGCTACCTAGCCTCATTCACTATTAATAACACGATTATTAACCAGAAGATTGAATTAACATCAAAACTAAACATGTCGGCATTCTATCACCCAACAGGAATCACACCATTAATATCAACTTCTCATGCTCAATCAATTAATCCAGAGAATAATATTAGCTTTATTAATATTAATGGAACGTGGTTCGAAATCAATGGCGAAAGAACATTTAAGAACATTTATGTTAAAAATCAAAACATTAAACTATATCTACCAATGGGCGGGGGAAATATAAGTAATACTATTCTTTATTCATCGTCTTACTCTCTCATGGCCACTGGAGCATTATACTCCACTCAAATGGGTGGAGCACTACCTTCATTATATTACCCAGTACCTATACCGCTGACTAGTCTTACAAATAATTATATTTACATAGTTGGGAAGAATCTATACTATATTCCAGAATTAACGCTGAACACTGATGAACTTATACACCAAACTAGCTACATGATGCCTGAACTCGTTGAAATTAGTCCCCTTACACTTAAATACGTTAATTCCACAACAATGGATATTGGTGGCACATTGTATAAATATTCTGCCCAGTCGGGGCAGGTCAATATCGCCGGCATTTACTCGCTTCAAGAAAATGGAGCAACTTACTTCATAAATGGGTCCTCACTCACATTCCCCACAGGAACAATGATAATAAATTACACGAACGCAATATGCCTATCCGTAGGTAGTAATTATAATGGAGTGGTGTTCGCAGTGAATGGGAGTAATTATGAAACAAATGATTTATGTTTCAGTGAAGGCACGTATAACATCACTATTTATTACTGGTCCAGTAATGGAAATGTATTCGGCGTGTCTAGGATATTACTGAGGCACGTTAATGCAACGCTCTCCCCAATACCGTTTAATCCATCGCCAATCCATGGATTCAATTATGGCTTCATTAATGGATTCGCTGCCCCACTCAACTCCACCACGCTATACATGGTTCTTTATAGTAGTAATACCCCTAACCCTGCCGTTCTTTATGGTAGTTATACCCCCTTTGCCTATTATATTCCTAACCCTGCCGTGTTTGTTTGGCGTAATAATTCACTTATCAACGCAACAATGTACCATGATGGGGTTATCCTTGGGCAGGTAAAGAATGCTCCAGCAATTGAGGTAAGCATTAATAATTCGGCGCCGCAACGATTAACGGAGTACATAGTTATGGTGAGGAGTGGCAATGAAACAATGAAGATCATGCTTTACTCGCCCCCTGCACTACTTGAGGCTACAGGCATACATAGAAT
>Ga0208447_100067_pt1 | contig 19460 bp, 17 predicted proteins | sample BED_Slide_host_7_FD_187139 | JGI IMG/M metagenome (GOLD analysis project Ga0208447, IMG submission 187139) | Extremophilic microbial mat communities from Yellowstone National Park, USA - BED_Slide_host_7_15 (SPAdes) (version 2) | ecosystem: Environmental > Aquatic > Thermal springs > Hot (42-90C)... | reverse complement strand
AATGAAACTCCCCGTATCGTGGCTGGGAGTACACACTCCCTAACCTAGGCACGGGGAGGGAAGAGGAGCGATGAGGCAGAGTTAATAGTCGTTAAAAGCGACTAATCACGATGAAGGACAAACTCTATTTAGCCTTTACGTGCATTAACGTTGACCCCGAGTGAATAGGAACATAATTTACGCCGCCCTAATACTTTTCGCCATAACCTTCTCCCTAAGGGCAAGCAACAATATGCTAATGACCACAGTTCCCTTGGTGGCTAGATACGATTTCCACTTCAACGGACTATTGATTGGGCTGGTTGCCTCCGCATCCTCCGTTGCTGCCTTCGTGGGGAGCCTCATAAACTCCAGGTTGAGGGGAGAAAGAAGAAGGCGGGGATTCGTTATGGCCGCCTTCGCTTACGCAATTATTTTCCCCCTATTCTATCTCTCTGGCCCCCTAACAATTTGGTTCATCAGTACAGCAGTGGGAGTATCCATGGGCTTAGTCACGCCAAACCTGATCAATGTGGCAGGCTCCTTCGAGGATAGCAAGACCAGGGAGAGAATGTTGTCCTTCTACACCGTGATCTTGAGCCTTTCCCTAATAGTGGGACCGTCCATCGAGTCTGCCATACTCACCAGGTTCACGCTACTCCAGGCCTTCCTATTCTTCTCAATTCTAGCAGCGTTAGTGGCCTTCTCCTCCCCGGTGGTTAAGTTCAACCCGCATCAAGGGGAGATCAGGGTGAACGCGAAGGTGTGGGGTTCACCAGGCTTCAGGGCCGCGGTATTTAACAATCTCATGTACTCGTTGCCCTTCGGCATGCTCACCACCTTCGGAGCAATTTTCGCAGTGGAACAGTTCAGTGAGTCCTATGCCATTGCCACACTACTCTTCACGGCCTTCTTCGGCACTTCCCTTTTGAGTAGGTTCGTGTTCACACTGAGGCCTCCGTCCAGCGTCTGGTTCGTCATAGGATTGTCCGCAGTGCTCACGGTAATGGGGTTGTTGGCAATATCCATTTCCCCCAACGTTCTCGTATATGCCTTAGCCCTCCTTGCCCTGGGGGTACCTCACGGTCTAACCTTCCCCACGTCCCTGGTGATCCTTTCTAGGTCATTTCCCTCAGAGGAGGTCAGAAACGTGGCCAATAGTTACTACTCAGCCCTCATGAGCGGGGTGGGGGCATTCATACCAATGACGTTAGGAGGTCTAGTATCCTTGGCGGGTTTGAGGCTGGCCTTTGCGTTATTGATCCCTGTGTCGGCTGCATTTGCCCTACTGTTATTTAGGGAGCACAGGATCTCAATTGCAACGAGCAGGAGGGGATGGGATTAACCCTGAACTCGTTAAGAAAAGTCAAAGATGACCAATAATGTGGCCCTAGTTCTAGAAATTGAGGATTCCGAGGAAGGTTTATGCTCGAGCTTCTTGAAGGAAGAATGTTGGACGTAATGAAACACATGAGGAGAGCCAACGTTGATTACGGCAAATCGGTCGCCATAAACGTGGGTATACCACTGGAGGAAGCTGTAAGATTATTGGAGGAGCTGGAGAGGTTGGGAATGCTGGAAAGAACCACCGGTTCAGCAGTGAAGAGCACTGAGGCCAAGTACAAACTGTCTGAGGTTAGAAAACACCACACCTACTACAGACTCACTAGGGAAGGAGATCATTTCCTTAGGGAATTGGAGAGGGACAAGGTAACAACCGTGCTAAAGTTGTTGAGAGGGGAAGAGAGGGCAGTCAAATTACTCAGAATAGCTGAGAGGGTGAACGTGGATCACGCCCTCACTTACGCCAAGTTGAGTGGGTTGAGTCTGGAGGAGACGATTGAGGAACTCGAGAGGCTAGTAAGGGTAGGCCTAATGGAGGAGGATGAGTCAAAGGTGATAAAGTTCGGGGAGAGGAGGGCCAAACCCAAGAGGGAGACAAGGACGCATCATAAGTACTATAGACTTAGCAGGTTAGGAGAATTGGTGACAAGGAAGATGAGGAAGGAAGAGAATAAGGCCAAGAGTGATAATCGGGAGTGATATAACAGACCAAGGATTTGAGGATTCGAATGCTGCTGTACAAACCTTAATTGAAAACTAGTCTTACATGGTTGGAAAATCACGATCAGTCGTTTTCTACTATCTTCCTCCCCTCCATGAGCAGGGGCTCCGTCTTCTCGATGATGGAATCAACGTCGAAGTTCCACTTGCCATCCATCGTGAAGTAATCGTATGGTATGGCTCCTGATATTGTGTATTCCCATTTAGGGGAGAGAGGACTTATGTAAAGCCCAATATCGGAATTGTTGGAGGAGAGTTTAGACAGGAAAGTCAGTGTAGGTAAGAGTTGATTAGATTGCCCATATACAGCAGAATAACAATGTTCGTTTGAACAGAGCGTAAGGTTGGTAGTAGGTATCTTTACCAATTCGCGGATCAAGTCCCGTTGATGCACCACTGTTACCCTAAACGAGGAATCAAATAGCCAGATATTGTAGGCCATGATTAAGTTGGGCTGAACATGTTTAGTCCAATGCCTAACAACCTCCTTGAAGGGTAAGCCTGTGTCCGCCGATATTTCCCGAAGTGAGTAGCCGCTTCTCTCCTGTTTCTTGCCCAATATTATTACATCATACCAGTCAGGGACGTAATCTGGATTTATTTCCTTCTCCTTGTAAATATTTAGGGAACTTCTCTCCTTCACGGGACCAAACTCTCGGTTCTCAAAGTTGAAATTCTCATAGTCCTGTCCATAAAATAATTTTTCATTCACAGGATGAAATTCATAAGAGAAACACAGCTCGTTCTTAGCCAGTCTTTGGAAGAGGGTGAGATAGCTTTCATCTCCTGTGGGGTAGAAAAGAGAGATATAAAAAGAACTAGGAGATATTATATCCTTCGATACTGTCGCAGCTATGCCTCCCGTGACATCATAAATGAACTTAGCGTTAAGCAAAGGAGAGCACTTAACGTTTCCTACAAGCTGAGAAAGATTAAGTATGTCATAATTGCCAACTGGATAAATCCTAAGCCTTAACTCCTTCCTCAGCCATTCCAATACGGATGGTAATTCAGGATCAGAAATTAGAGTCCTTAATTGAACAATATCTTCACTTCCGTACAGAAATAGTAACTTAATTATCCTGGCTAGTTTTTCCTTATCAAACATAGGTCCCTTTACTTTTATCGGATCCTCTTATAGCTCCATTTGTCATAGACCCATCCACTAAATAAACATGAGAAAAGTTTAAGCGTCTCCCCCATCAGCATCAGTTGGCGGCATGGTCTTCACCTCCTTTTGTCTTTTCTAATGTAATCACAACCCTTATTTTTCGGTCAAAACCCTAAGCCTTTTTCATATAGACCACGGAAAAGCCAACGGAATAAACCGTAGAAAAAGATAAAAGGTGTAGAAATACTTGCATAAAAATTATAGAATCTCCCAGGATTAAAGCTGAGTATTATTGTAGTAATCTTTTTTTAGAAGTGGCTAAGACGTGAAGGATCAAGAAAAACCGATGGGTAAAAAGGGATGGATAAGAAGGACGTTAAAGATCAATTAGAAGAATACTCTACTAACTAAATGCCAAATAAAGAAAAAAGTCCTCTACTTAGGACCTCTTCAAATACTTGAAGTAAGGTTTCACCGCATGGTCCCAGAACAGCGCTCCCAATATTCCTCCAATGAAGTCTGGAATACCGTAAACGAAGAAGTACTCTCCTCTGAAGTTGAAGGCCCCATACCTGTAACCGTAGAGATATAGCGCCAGCATGGGTCCCCAGCTCCTGGCCTCATTGATCATTGCTCCAGTGAGTTGAGCCTCAAACAAAAGGAACGCGGTCACGTAACCAACTCCAATAACCAAGGGAGCAAGGCTTTGATTAAAGAATGGTGACTCAGGGTCGGTAACTCCCAACACCACTAAAAGCAGAAGGAAGGTCATGAGGAATTCGCCCGAGGCCCCGAGCCAAAGGGGAAAGGCCTGATTTATCTGATAATACAGGGAACCTGTTCCTTGAACGTTACCTGCTATGAGCGAAGACGGCCAGTACTTTGCCCAGAACGCTGGGTTAGGATACTCTGTGAAGAAGGCAAACGCGACGTTGGCGTCCAACTTAGGCGTGGGATCAATTGCCACGATCTCATGACCCCACCAGGCCAGGAGGACCCCAGCCGCTGCAGCTGCGCCTAACGTCTGAAACACAATGTAAGGAATAACGTCCCTCCACTTCATTCTCCCGGTAACCGCCATGGCCAGCGTCACGTTGGGATTTATGTGAGCCCCACTTATGGAACCGAACAGATAGATCGCCAAAGCCACTCCCACTCCCCAAGACACCATAATGTAACCGTAACTTGGAGTCCCTGTCAATACGTTGGCCACCACTGCCCCATCCCCAAAGAGGATCAGGATAAAGGTACCCACGAACTCCGCCATATACTTCCAGAGGGCGTCCCTGAGGGGAGACAACTGACTCATCAAATCACCCTAACTAAGGACCATCACTCTGACTCGCCCACCACCTTCGCCCATCCCTGGGCCCTTCTCACTGCCTCCCTCCATCCCCCATACAGCCTCTCCCTTCTTTCCTTGTTCATCTTAGGCTCAAACACAGCTCCCTCCTTCCACCTGGACGCCACGTCTCTCTCCGAACTCCACACCCCAGTGGCCAATCCGGCTAGGAACGCAGCTCCCAGAGCGGTGGTTTCAGATATTAAAGGTCTCACCACCTTCACCCCCAAAATGTCCGCCTGAAACTGCATGAGCAACGAGTCCCTTGTGGCCCCTCCGTCAACCTTAAGGGAGGTGAGTCCAATTCCCGAGTCCCTGGACATTACCTCTAAAACGTCCCTTGTCTGATAGGCTATGGACTCCAACACGGCCCTGGCTATTGTGGCTCTCCTCGTCCCTCGTGTGAGACCTATTATTAGTCCCCTGGCGTAGGGATCCCAGTATGGAGTTCCCAACCCCACGAACGCCGGAACGAAGTATACTCCCTCGTTGTCCTGAATACTTGTGGCCAGGGGCTCAACTTCCTCCGACACTTCTATGAGCTTCAGGCCATCTCTTAACCACTGCACCGCTGCCCCGGTCACAAATATGCTTCCCTCCAGAGCGTAAACGACCTTTCCCCTCTCAAAACCCCAGGCCACTGTTGTGAGCAGGTCCTCCGACCTCACTGGGGTTGAACCGACGTTCATTAGGACGAAGTTTCCGGTGCCGTAGGTGGACTTCACCTCACCCCTGGAGAACGCTGCCTGACCGAAGAGGGCCGCCTGCTGATCCCCTGCGTCACCGCTCACCTGCACCTTTGCTCCAATTGTTCCCTCCTCCGTTTCACCGTAGGGCCAACTTGAGGGCAAAGGTTCAGGTAGGACGGCCTCTGGGATCCTCAGGAGTTCCAGAATGTCCCTGTCCCAGTCCAACTTCCTTATGTTGAATAGCATGGTCCTTGAAGCGTTACTATAGTCTGTGACATGGGCCCTCCCGCCTGTTAAACGCCATATGAGGAACGTGTCCATCGTACCGAACTTGACCTCTCCCTTTTCAGCCCTCTCCCTCAGGCCTGGAATGTTGTCAAGGAGCCACACGATTTTACCGGCGCTGAAGTACGGATCCGGTACCAGCCCCGTCCTCTCCCTGAAGTATTGAAGGTAGTTGGCCTTCAACTTGTCCGTAATGCCGGCCGTCCTCCTATCCTGCCACACTATGGCGTTGTGCAGCGGCTTTCCACTTCTTGAATCCCACACAACCACAGTCTCCCTCTGATTGGTAACTCCCAAGGCCTTGAGTTGTGAGGGCTCAACGTTTGCCCTTCTCATGGCCTCCCTGGCGGCCCTGAGTTGAGCATCCCATATGGCCTCTGGGTCATGCTCTACCCATCCAGGCCTTGGGTAGAGCTGGGGGAACTCGAATTGCCCCACGCCCTTCTGTTGACCTTCTTGATCGAAAATTATGGCCCTGGCGCTGGTTGTCCCCTCGTCAAGGGCCATGACGTAGGTGGACATAACAAATAAAAGTAAAACACAGTTATAAACAAATATGATTGATGTCAATTAATATGATGTATCCGAATCAAATACGGGCATTACATGAACAGTTATTCATATATACAAAGACTTAATATTTGAAGTGAGGAGAGTGTTGGTGTAAGAGAATGAAAATGAGAATTGGATTAAAAGATGAGGGACAACTCAAATGCGAGAACTGCGGCGCTCCTCTTTCCGAGGAAGTTTATACGAGGGAGATAGACGGTAAGACCCATTACTTCTGCTGTTCGCACTGTGCAGACGACTTCCAGAGGAGACGACAGCCCTCAACTCAGTCCTGTTGCTGAGGTAGTAAAGGTGAGGGTCTCACTGGTTATTAACGACGTGACGTGTCCTAAATGTATGGAGAGAGTGAAGGAGGCACTTAGTTCTTTGGGTGGACGGGAAGTGAAAATGGAACTATTACCGCAGGGAAGGGCGTACGTGAGACTAACACTAAGTGAAGTTTCGGCAGAGCGGGTGACCGAGGCTCTAAAGAGGGCAAGCCAGGGTACGAAACATAATTATGTTCTTGCCGAATTCAAGGTGGAAGATTGAAGGAAATCGCAATTATGGGTTATGGGGCCGCAGGTTTTGCTGCGCTCATAAGGGCCAACGAACTAGGAGTGAAGCCCGTCCTTGTGGGCACGGGAACCATAGGAGGTACCTGCGTTAACGTTGGATGCGTACCATCAAAGAAAATGCTCAGGGTGGGCGAGCTCTACGCGTACGGTAGGGAAACATGTAGAGGTGATTGTTATCCACCATTCAGCAAGTCCTTTGAGGAGAAGGAGGCGCTGGTGAACGAACTGAGAAGGGTGAAGTACGAGGACTTGCTCTCCTCATATGACGTAGAGCTTGTAAGAGGAAGGGCACACTTCCTCTCTCCCCATTCCCTCAAGGTGGGAAGCGAAATAATTGAGGCAAGGAAGTTCATCATAGCGACGGGGTCCTCGCCCTCCATTCCCAACGTTCCCGGACTAAGGGAAGTTGGTTACTGGACGAACGTGGAGGCCCTCTCTCCCGACAGGAAGGTGGAGTCGTTAGTGGTCATAGGTGGAAGGGCACTTGCCCTTGAGTTCGCTCAAATGTACAGGAGGTTAGGGGTGGAGGTGGCGGTACTGCAGAGAAGCCCCGTCCTACTTCCAAACTGGGAGCCAGAAATTTCCCTGGAGGCCAGGAGGATAATGGAGGACGAGGGTGTAGCCGTGGCAACCGACGTCAACGTAAAGGAAGTAAGGAAGGGAAGGGGGAAAGTAGTAGTAACAGACAAAGGGGAAGTGGAAGCCGATGAGATCCTCATGGCCACGGGGAGGAGACCCAACGTTGACCTAAACCTTGAGGCGGCCCAGGTTGAGACCAATGAAGTGGGGGGAGTGAAGGTGAATCAGGAGCTGCGGACCTCCAATCCCAACATTTTCGCCGCAGGTGACGTAATAGGCGGAAGGATGTTGGAGGCCCTAGCGGGGAGACAGGGCACGGTTGCGGCGGAGAACGCCCTAAGGGACTCACACTTAACGGTGGACATGATGAGGGTGCCACAAGTAGTATTCATACAACCAAACATAGCCAGCGTTGGACTGACCGAGAGGGAGGCCCCTGAGGCCGAGAGCAGGAAGGTGAGTATGGGCGAGGTGGCCAAGGCCAGGATATTGGGTGAGACTAGGGGACTGGTGAAGCTGATCGCGTCAAAGGGCGAAAGGAGAATATTAGGTATTCACATGGTGGGGGAGAACGCGGCTGAGGTCATTAACGAGGCAGCTCTGGCGGTGAGACTCAGGGCCACTGTGGACGATATAATCGACACGGTGCACGTGTTCCCAACCATGGCCGAGTCCATAAGGCTGGCCGCCCTCTCGTTCAAGGGAGATGTGGGTAAAATGAGTTGTTGTGTCTGATGCTGTCTCCTTGATATGAGAGAATCACAAAAATAACAGCCTTATAGTATTATAACGTTCCAGTCGTCATGAGTTAAATTCCTCCAAACCAGTTTTAGTGAATGACTAGAGTTGTGGTTATAGGTGCTGGGGCCACTGGGCTCTTCACGGCCCTGGACCTGACAATGAGGGGAGTGGAGATTACCTTAGTGGAGAGGGGTGACCTCGGCTCAGGTACGTCTGGGAAGTTTCACGGTATGCTCCACAGTGGAGCCAGATATGCGGTGAACGACCCTCAGGCGGCCAAGGAGTGCGTCCAGGAGAGCAAGATCATGGCGGAGATAGCTCCTCACGCAGTGGAAGATACTGGAGGGCTGTTCGTCGCCCTAAATGAACAGGAGTCCGCATTCGGGGATAGGCTTATGAAGGGACTTGAGTCGGTGGGCGCCGAAAGGAGGGAGCTAAAACCCTCTGAGGTCCTGAGGGAGGAACCTCATCTCAACCCTTCCCTCACCAGGGCGATCTGGGTGCACGACAGGGTAGTCAGGGGATATGACCTCCTGACCAGCGTGGCCCTCACCGCATTCAAGAACGGAGCGAAGATCCTTACGTTCACCGAAGTGAAGGGATTCACGGAGAAAGGGGTGAAGGTGAAGGACTTAGCCTCAGGCCAGTCCTATGAGCTGACCGCAGACCACGTTGTCAACGCAGCAGGACCGTGGACCTTCAAGTTGGCGGAACTCGCTGGAGAGAAGGAAGTTGAGGTCATGCCAACTGCGGGTACGATGGCGGTCTTCAACGGCAGGGTGGTGAACGCGGTCATAAATAGAATGAGACCCCCCTCAGACGGTGACATACTTGTCCCGTACGGAGAAGTCACGATCTCCGGCACCACTGCCAAAGTCATAGATGACCCAGATCAGGTTGAGGCGGACGAAGAGGAGGTGGAGCTACTGAGGAGAGAGTCCTCCTCCCTGGTGCCGATACTGGAAGGTAGGAAGATCGTGAGAACCTACGCTTCTGTAAGACCTTTGGTGAAGCAGCCTGGATCTGACGGCAGGAGCGCCACCAGGGACTTCGTGATTCGCTCGTCATACAGGATAACCTCAGTTGTGGGGGGGAAGCTCACCACCTCAAGACTGGTGGGTGAGAAGGCTGCGGACGTTGTGGCGTCCAACTTAGGGGTGAGAGGGGAATCCAGGACATCCGTCACCCCTCTCATGTCACCAGAGGATGGTGTGGAGCTGATTTCCAAGTCCCTGGGAGAGGAAATGAGGTGGCTAGTCAATTCAAGGAAGGGAGGGGTGGACGAGGAGAGGTACTCCGTGGTCTTCCCCTTTGCACTATCAATGGCGTTGAGGAGGGCCAGTCGTGAAGGTTAACGGACAGCTGGAACTGTCGGCGGAGGAGGAGAAGGTGAGGAGGTTCCTCACGGATCCAGATCAGTTCTCTCAATGTCTGCCAGGACTTAGGGAGCTACAGAAGGAGGGGGATAGCTTCAAGGCCTCCTTCAAGATAGACGTGAGCAGTGCCGGCATCTCCCAACTGAGTAACATATCTTCCAGTATGAGGTTCATCATAGAGCAACAGAAGGGGGAGGTGACAATAAGGGGACAAGGGAAGGCCGTGGGAATGAAGGTTGGAATAGAGCTGCGTTTAAGGACAATGAAAATTCCTTCAGGAACTGAGTTGAGATGGGAGGCCTCCCTGGAACTGGGCCTGCTGGCCAAGTTCTTCGGTGAGGATACACTGAGGAAGATCACTGAGGATAACGTAAGTGAACTCACCTCCTGTATGAGAAGTCGACTGGGATAACCCTTTATATGAAATAGAGATAACTGCTCCATGGCAATCGGAAAAATTCGGAACGCATGGGGAAGAGGTCCCTACTATACGGGTCCCAGACCGCCTTACCTGATAGCCCTTGACGTAATAGCCAGAAGCTTAGGTCTTATTTTACCGGCCTTAGTCGCTTTATTGGCGGAGATCATATTGGGACTGGTAGGGGGAGCGATCGGAGCGGTGGTTACACCGTTTGTTGGACCCTTGGGATCACTTGGGGTCTCCTCCTTCTTTGACCTCCTGTCTGAGGTCATCGTGGTCATAGCCATATTCGTCACGGCCTTTGAGGTGGGATCTGTAATGGCAGGAGGGACAGCAGACCTGAGGAGAGCTTGGCAGATCACCACATCAAACACCACTTACCTGGCACCTGTGGCGGCCATTCTTGGCGTGCTGGACTTCCTCCTTGCGTTCGGTAGGGTGCCCGGAGGGACGTTCATAGTAGGTTTAGCCAACGTCATAGCATTTCTGTCGGCTGGGTTCATATCTAACGGAACCTCACCTGGTGTGGGTAGAGTTCTCACCTGGTACGCGGACTACTTCTCTCTAGACGGGGTTAGTGCGTTAATTCTCCTTGTTGTTTCCCTCCTCTCATTAGTTCCCATATTGGACTTACTCACACTACCCTACGGTACGGCCCTTGCTGTGGCCATGGTAAGAAGAATGCCCTGAGGGTTCGGTTTGAACAGGGAGCGGCTGGTTACCACCTTAAACATGCTTTTGACTCTGGCTGCCCTCACTTCATTAACTGTAGCAACACGCACAGAGTTCATCCTCCCCCCTTTCATAGCCACAGCCGGTACCAAGTTCGCTGACCCCCAATGGAAATACAACAGAACGGCGGCAGTCATAGAGGGCTATCTCATCTGCTCAGCAATCGCAGTGGTCACTGTGCTTTTAGGAGGGGTAGGTCTGCTAGCGGCAAGCGTGGCAGTAATGGTGAGCTGGCTGATCATGATACTGTTATCGGTTGAGCATCCCCCAGCTCTCCTGGCCGCCTTTCTGGGTGTACTAAATGGTGCCCACCCCTTCTTCATTATTCATCCAGTCCTGTCTGGAATAATAGTGGAGGAGGTACTGCATTACGTTCTGACCAGATGGTTGAAGTGACGTAGGACTTAATTTCCTCCCATCCATGGATTCCCATGGATGTTCAGAGTCCCCTGGTGGGAATAATAATGGGGAGTAAGTCGGATTGGGAATACATGAAGGATGCTTCCCTCACATTGAAGGAGTTCGATGTACCGCATGAGGTAAGGGTGGTTTCAGCTCATAGAACACCTGAGCTCATGTACTCCTACGCTAGGGACGCTTCATCCAGAGGAATCGAAGTGATAATAGCCGGCGCCGGTGGGGCAGCCCATCTCCCGGGGATGACGGCCTCCCTGACCACCTTACCCGTCATAGGAGTCCCAATTCCCACCAAGGACCTGAAGGGACTGGACTCTCTGCTCTCCATAGTGCAAATGCCCCGTGGGGTCCCCGTGGCCACGGTTGCCATCGGGAACTCAAGGAACGCGGCGCTTTTAGCCGTGAGGATATTGTCCATAAAGAGACATGAGCTCGCCCAAAAGTTGAGGGAGTTCGCGGAGGCGCAATCCAAGGATGTACTCCAAACCAAGTTGGAGTAAGGTGCTCGTACTGGGAGGGGGACAGTTAGGTAGGATGATGATCCTTGAGGGAAGGTCCTTTCCCATTGAATTTGGGGTGGTTGAGGAACAAGGGACACCAGGCTGTCAGGTAAGTGATATATGTTTCCATTGGGATCAGTTCAGGGAGGCTGTGAGTTGGGCTGACGTTGTTACCTTCGAATTCGAGAACGTAGATGAGAAGGCCCTGTTGCTGGCGGAGGAGGAGGGAAAGTTGTTCCCTGGAATTAAGGCCATTAAAGCCAAGAAGGACAGGAGAGAGGAGAGGAAACTGCTATCTTCACTTGGACTTCCCGTTCCAAGGTGGTATCCTGCAGAGGATGGAGAGGAGGCCCTGAGAATACTCAAGGATCAGTTCAACAACGTCGGAGTAATCAAAGCGGCCAGGGGAGGATATGACGGGAAGGGACAGTTCTACGTTAATGGTAGTACCGTCCCTGAACTGAGGGAATCCAAGGAACCGTACGTAGTGGAAGAGTTTGTTGACTTCGACTATGAGGCCTCAGTGATAGGTGTTAGGGGTAAGGAAGGGCAGTTCGTGAGCTATCCCGAGTCGTTCAACGTGAACGTTAAGGGAATACTTCTATACAGCTTCGGCCCCACGGGAGACGAGAGGATGACATTGTATGTGAAGAGGCTGGCGGAGAGACTGGACTACGTTGGTACGTTGGGAGTGGAGTTCTTCGTAAGGGGAAACGAGGTCTTAATAAACGAATATGCCCCCAGGGTACATAATACGGGACATCATACTTTGGATGCAGCGAGGACCTCTCAATTCGAGAATCACATAAGGGCGATACTTGGCCTACCGCTCGGGGAGACAGAAGTCCACTCCGCATACGGAACGGTGAATGTGTTAGGACTACAGGAACCACCAATTGATGTACTAAAGTACGGAAAGTTGTACTGGTACGGAAAGAAGGAGGCCAGGAAGAGAAGAAAGATGGGCCATATCAACGTGCTCGGGAGGGACCTGGGAGAGGTCAGGGAGAAGATAGATAAGGTAATGTCCCTGCTTTACCCAACGGGCCCTGATCTCTAACCCTTCCAGTTTCTTAACCCGCCAATCAATTAGCCGAGTTTGGATTCTCCTTTACCAAACCATAAAATCTAACTTCGTAAGTCGAACTTACAGTTTTTGTGATGGTTGAAAGGAGAGGCTTACCACCAGAGAAGGCATTATCTAGACGCTGAGAGGAGTAGATAGTGATATTTTCTCATAATACGACTAAGAAACTGTTAGCTACAAACCTATACAGTAAGGTAGAAGTTGGAAATTAGAAACAAAAGTAGGAGACTGTAAAAACCAAGGGAATGCAACACATACACCAACACTAAATCAAAGATAACTAGTTCTATTCTAATCTACTTTTGCTTCCTTTGCTCTGAGATCAACATTTTACAGATATATGAGCAGAGATTTCTTTTATTTTAAGAGATATCAATAGAGATCCAAATTTTTAAGTCCAAACTTCTCCCATATCGAGATAAACCTTGATTCAGACCTCAGTTCATGAGGAGAACGGTATTGGTGAAATCATCTTAGATAGACAGGAGAAGATGAATGCGATTACCCTGGAGGGTAGGAGGAAGATAGGAGAAGCAATGATGACAATGGATGCTGACCAGAGGGTAAGGGTCATCGTAGTAAAAGGAGCAGGGAACAAGGCCTTCAGCTCTGGAGGTGATATAGGAGAGTTCCTATCCACTTCAACTGATGACTTACTGAGGTGGGGGGAGGATCTGTCCACCGCGGAGAGAATATCCAAGCCAGTTATTGCAAGCATAAACGGTTACACTTTTGGTGCGGGATTGGAGTTGGCCCTCTCATGTGACATAAGGCTGGCATCCACAAAATCCATGTTCGCGCTTCCGGAGGTGAGACTTGGCATGGTACCTGCAAGTGGCGGCATTACTCGCATGGTGAAGATGCTTGGTCTATCTAGGGCAACCTACCTCCTCATGTTAGGCAAAAGGATAGACGCCAACACTGCCCTCCAATACGGCCTTATACACGAGGTGTTGGAGGAGGACAAGCTTGAGCCTAGGACCTTGGAGATTGCCAAGGAGTTATCTGCACTTTCTCCTCTTGCCCTGAAAGCCCTAAAGATGACCCTTAGGAAGGTGGTGGACACTCCCCTTGAGGCTGCCTTGGACATAGAAAGAAAGACCTTCGCTCTCCTCAGATATTCTGAGGACTTCAGGGAAGGGGTGGAATCCTTCGTTAATAGAAGGGAGCCTAAGTTCAGAGGGAAATAGGAAAGGATGGGATTCCACTCAATCCTTCACTAACGAAATGTAAGCGAAAGCGTGAGTGGCCTTGTTACCTATAATTAAGCTCCCTAAAGATTCAAGAACAAGAATAAATGATGATTAAACATCGATAGTACGCTTTCATTCATGTGCTATGAATGTTCTAGACCTCAACTGGTAATTGAAGGGGAGACCTAGGCCGATCCCCAGACACTTTCTTACGATCCACGAGTGGTCATTTGCTTCTTCCCAAATTGTCAGACAGGATATTATTGATTAGGAGCAAAGGGTGTCCTCATGTGAACTTTACGACGACAGTTAACATCTAGGGTCGAGATCATAGAAAGATAGTATTAATGGATTGTGTACAAAATACCCCTCCTAAGGGATAGATAGATGACAAGGCAACTTATGGATACACTTTACTTATATGGAGTGTTAAGACTCTCTCTATCTTTTTCACCAAAAGGTCAATAATCAAATAGGAAATCTCGGATTGGGACAACAGATGCATGGAATTGTTGTCAGCTCTTCCTAAGTTCATTTAACGCGTCCTGATTTTCGAGAGTGCTTAAGTCCCCTGGGGAAGTACCGCTTTCAATGGACCTTAGGACTCTCCTCAATATTTTGCCGCTTAAGGTGTGAGGAAGTTGATTCACAAGTTCAATCTCGGCCGGAGCAGCGTGGGAGGCAAGGGTCTTCTTTACATATTCCTTGAGCTCCTGTATCATGTTTCGAGGGTCTACTCCCTCCTTTAGAACTACAAAGGCCTTTATTTTGTTACCCTTATCCGGATCGGGCACTCCTATCACGGCGGCCTCAGCTACGGCCGGATGGGCCATAAGTATAGACTCGATTTCCACAGGACTTACCCTGTAACCTGACACCTTTATGACGTCATCGTTCCTACCTAGATACCAGAAATATCCATCCTCATCCACGTAAGCCCTGTCCCCTGTCACATAATAACCGTTAATAAAATAGGCCTTCCACCTTTCATCGTCGTTCCACACCCCTCTGGCCAAGGCCGGAAAGTCAGGAACGAACGCAAGGAGTCCAGGGGTATTTGGAGGAAGGGGAGCACCACTTTCATCAATGATTAATGCTTTCACTCCAGGAAGTGGCCTACCCATGGATCCGACCTTTATTGGAGTTGAAATGAAGTTTGCGATGACGTAAGTGGCCGTCTCTGTCTGACCATATCCGTCATGAACTGGTACCATTAACTTCTCATAACTCCACTCCACTAATGAGGGGTCCACGTACTCACCTCCCGCATGTATAAACCTCAAGGAACTTAGGTCATATTTCTTGAGTAAGTGGTCACCAGCCTTCTTTATCAATCTGAGGGCAGTGGGGGCTGTGGAAACCACAGAAATCCTGTATTCTTGTATAAGTTCGAGCCACCTCTCTGGGTCGAACCTACCGTCATACGACACCAAGGGGACGCCGCTTACCCAGGCCGTCCATACCCCCGCGAACCCAGCTATCCATGCGGGATCTCCAGTGTGCCAGAACACGTCCTGTCCTTTGTGCAGGTCAAAATGATATTTACCAGAAACATAATAGAACGTCATAACGTCGTGACTGTGCCATATCCCCTTTGGTTTACCAGTTGATCCTGACGTATAAACTATCACAAACGGATGATCCAGTGAAACTACCTCAGGGTTGGAGGGTTCCCCCTCCGCTGTCCATTGATCAGTAAGTGAGATAACCTCCACACCTGAGAGGGACGAAACTTTCTCCTTCAAGGACTCATGAACCATGGCCAGCTTAGCTCCCGAGTTCTCTGCCCTATACTTGACTGCTTCTTTGCCGAATGAACCAAAAACGGGGACCATAACTGCTCCTGTTAGCGCTATCCCCACCATTGAGACGTAAAGCGAAGGGACTCTCTTGGAAATGAGGATTACCCTATCACCTGGTGAAATACCCTTTGACCTGAGCATGGAAGCAACCTTCAAGCCCTCGTGCATCAAGTCAGAAAACCTAAATTCCTTCTTCTCTCCATTACTGGAGGACCATAGAAGTGCGAGAGAGTCAGGGGTCCCTCCTGTAAGAGCTAATAACCCACCATTAACTTTCTTGGATATGCCTAACTCACTTCTCACCTTGTCCCAAGAAAACGTTCTGTAGGTTTGATCATAATCTGGCATGTTAGGCTTTAACAATATTTTCTTTTGGGTAATTACAAGCACAGATATTATGTAGAGCTTAGAGGTATATATCATTAATTCTTCACCAATCTATGTGACAATTAATCTAATTTAGATTGGCTTTAAAGCAAAAAGTCTCTTCCACAAATTCGAATAATGAAAGGAAAGTTTCGCTTCAGGGGAGAACAAAGTGTGCCAAGATAAGTAAATCTGGTTTACTTGAAGAAGAGAAATTCTAGATTAGAACCTTTAACCTCTTAACACCAAAGGAATATGCAGTTTAACTGTTTTGCGACGGACATTGGGAGAATAAGAGCCGGTAATGAATAGGGTTATCAAGGTGTCACTCATAAGGTTCTTTGCCAATAACGATATGGAGTCGGTGACTTTATATGGTTGAAACGGGAAAGTATCGACAAGTTGTGGGATATTCATTCTCATATATTTCCCAAGAAATACATTAGTAAACTATTTGCTGGTATTCCAGAAATAGGAATAACCCAGCCAGACAAATATGGAAGGAACATATTATTTGATAAAAAGACTGGAGAAACACTGACCTACTTTATTAATGATACACCTCACGTAAGCGTGGAGAAGCATCTCAAGGATATGGATGAATTCGGAATTGAAAGACAGTTCTTAAGTGTGAGTCCACCTCACCTCGATAAAATAAACGATGAGAAAAGGGCCATTGAGATTGGTAGGGCAATAAATGATGGACTAGTAGAAACTATTGAAAATGAATCAGGTAAACTGCACGCCATGGGAGTGATACCGATGATAAATCCAATTGCTGCCGTGGATGAGATTAAAAGGATAGCCAAGGAACTAAAGTTCAAAGGAGTTCAACTTCCTTCTAACTCTTATAAGGCTTATTACGATAGGGGATTTGATGATGTGTTTAGAACAATTAGTGAACTCGGTCTTTTGATATTTATACATCCTACGGAGCCTGTAATTTGGGACAGATTAGGAGAAGATTATAATCTGACGTTGGTGTATGGTTGGCCCTTTGACACAACCATCTCAGTGGCCAGATTGGTTTTCTCTGGCATAACTCAGAGGTTAACTGGACTTAAAATAGTCATATCTCACGGAGGAGGGATGATACCTTTCATGGCCGGTAGAGTTAGAATGTTAGGTAAGGACATGAGAGGAAAAGGAATTCCCTTACAGGTTGAAGATCCGGTCTCCGAATTCAAGAAGCTATATTATGATACAGCGTTCTTTTACCCTCCATCATTGAAACTCCTTCTTGAATTCGTGGGGGAAGATCATATCATAATGGGGACAGATTATCCGTTTTGTAGAGAGGAAGGTAGACTATGCCTCAGAGAGACTCTTCAAATGCTTCGATCTACTTTAAGCGAGAAACAGATTGAAAAAATTGGAAAAGAAAATTTAAGAAAATTAGTTGAAGATTAATTTTGATCTTTTCCCAATTTAAAAAGTGCTTTAACCTCTTCACTGAAATATCCATGCGTTATATTACCTTTGAGGAAGGGTTGATATTTAGGTATGATCCAAATTACCATAGATAAGGTGTAGATAACACCGGTTATGAGAAAGGCAGATATTCAAGAGTTGACATACAGCATTTGGGTGATAGGATTTATAACCAATTTCCAATACCACAAGTATGTAACGATTGTACCAATCGCAAACGATATGAGCGCAGCGGGATTAAACCCTTTCGCATATCTGAATCTTCCATGAGATAGATAAGCGTCAACAGCCTCGAACTTAAACCTCCTAATTATAGCATAATCGAAGATAAGGACGCCCTCCACTCCTCCCAGGAGAGCACCGTAAGCTAACAACCAGTTATATATGAAGCCATAAGCCCCGGAGGCGTAGAAGGTCCAGGCACCTAATGCTGCGCTTATAATTATCCCTATTACTATCCCTCTGAACCAAGTAAGATACTTGGAGTATGTATTAGCGATGTCGTATCCCGGCGCTATGGAGTTAGCGAACACATTAACTACAAACATTGCCAGCATAAAAGCAGCAAGAACAAAGAACTTAAGCTGTTCAGGAAGAAATATGGCGGCCAGTATTACAGGATCTATTATACCTTTTCCACCGTTTAACCCCAAATATATAGTTGCTCCTGTTGTCATCAAGGCTACTGCGGCCACCGCGGTCATAAGGAATGGCATAACTATCTGCCCTCCAGCTTGGGCCCTTTGGGACTTCGCGAACCTTGTAAAGTCTGGCATGCTCACCGCCATGGTTGCCCAGTCTGCTATCACGGCGTTGAGATAAGCGAAGTTACCTATCCAGAAAGTTACTCCATTACTAGTTTGTGGAATTGCCAGTATCGGAGAAAAGTCCCCAATTGGCATGAGATAGCGTATATAGGAAAAGAACGGCGAATCCTAAAGCTACTATGGGGGCCGCAGCTCTCGCCAACATTTTCAAGGGCGGTTGGGCTTTAACTGGAGGAGAGACGTAAAAGAGAAGAACCTGAAGTAGAATCACTCCGACAAATACTGGCCAGAATATATCTGGAAGACTTTTGGCCAAAGAATAAGATGAGGCCCCTTGAAGAAGTGTGAGCCTTCCTGAGGCGACGGCATACATTGCCACGGCGGCCTCAGTTATTATATATGACACTATTCCCCACCAACCCATGGAGATCACAGCCCTTATCCAGGAGGGGATCTGGGCGCCGTAGATTCCCCATCTGGTCCTCGTCAATTGAGGCTCTGACATACCATATCTAGCACCTCCATGTGACTGTATGATTGTTGGTATTATTATTATCAAACTTCCTAAAAAGAAGTCTATTAATATCTCGTACCAGTTCAATCCGAAGGAAAATCCTGCGCTAGCCAAAAACCAAGTAGGGACAACGAAAACCATTCCCAACCAGATAGCCAGATAGGTCCAAGGACCCCAACTCCTCTTTTCCACAGGTGTTGGATGAAAGTCTTCGTTCCAGAGATACTTCTCCTCTGGGAATTTCCTGATAAGCTCCACCTGTCCGGTATTTGGGTGAAAGATCATGCAACGAAGTCTATCTATTGTCTCTCCACTCATCAAGTCTTTATCTAAATAAGCAGGTATATAAATTACACTGAAGAGGTAAACCAGGATGTTTAATCATATAGCATAATCAAAAATAGTATGAGGGAATTCACCGTCATAAATATTGTTAAAGTGAGAGTTAAGGGATCCTGGGAAGAGTTTTGTAGCAAAAAGAGAAAATTACTTAAATTGCATCTAAAGATTGCTACAACCTTAAAACATACAGTGTATAAGAACTAAGTCTTCTGGAACCCATTGTCATACGTTCTGACTTCCTCCCCGCCCTGGAGGGGACGAAGGTTCCCCTCATCCGGAGATGCATCTCTGAGGGGCGGTCGAGAGGGTCAGAGACCACCATTTAGGTTCATCGCGATCACATTACGGTCGTTCTCGTAACCGCAGGTACAACGGAAGTACCTGTGAGCTCTCTCATTCTCTGCCCGCATTTCAGGTGAATGAGGAGTACTTCGGATTAACGGACTCGACTAACCCGTGTTTCTTTGCTTGCCAACCGATCCAATACTGCAAACGACGGTACTGCATTAAATAGAGCTTGTCACGAAACTCCTTTGCCAACCTGTCGACGTTCCTGATGAGGTTCTTCAAACTCTCCAGTTTTATGATGCTGGCG
>Ga0208447_100049_pt1 | contig 23496 bp, 32 predicted proteins | sample BED_Slide_host_7_FD_187139 | JGI IMG/M metagenome (GOLD analysis project Ga0208447, IMG submission 187139) | Extremophilic microbial mat communities from Yellowstone National Park, USA - BED_Slide_host_7_15 (SPAdes) (version 2) | ecosystem: Environmental > Aquatic > Thermal springs > Hot (42-90C)... | reverse complement strand
CCGTCGTATTTCACGTTTGCATGAATGGAGACTGAGGATAGGTAAGGTTTTCCATCACTCGTATACTGTATATCTGCTGTTGTATCGAAATCTAATTGGTCAAACCAAGCTTTTACCATGCTTCCTCGATAAAGTATTATTAGTCCTAATATTTAAATTAAACAGCTGTTTGAGGGTACTGTCGGCACCACAATGAGTCTGCTCCGAAGCTGAAAAAGGATAAGTACCGCTCTCGAAAGAGTAGGGGAAAAGAAAAACTAGTTTAGAAAAACTCGTTCACATATTTCTGTATATTTTCCTCAAGCTCAACCTCTATCTTATCAATAAAATACGTAGTTTCGTCTCCTGTCGAAACTTTAGTATAATATATACGTACCTGGTCATCGTTCTTGTCCTTGAACTCATCAACACCTTTATAACTTCTATAACCATAGGAATTAATTACTCGATTTTCCCAAATGTCAGAAGGAAGAAAACCTAAGCTCTCTAGAAAATTATATAGTTTATCATATTCTCCTTCTGACAACTCTATAGGTTCCCCGAACTCAACTTCGACTAGGGTAGTGCCATTTACAGTTTCTTCTGGCTGACCTACATTAAATTTTGCATTCCTTGCGTTAAGAAATTCTTTAATTTTTTCAATTAAGTCTTCCATTATTTTCGACCCTACAACAACATTGGGCGGGCAACTATTTAAGCTTTTAAACAGCTGTTTGAAAAAACTATTAACACCGAAAGAAGCCGACCCTGGGGAAAGAAACGAGGAAAAGAAACATCACGACGAGTAGAGTGGAAAAAGACGGAGAAAGAGTTAATAGGAGAAAAATAGAGAAAAATAGAGAATAAAAAATTAGTCGTATTTAACTCTAACAAAAGATGCATTATACTTCTTCAGAAGGTAATATAACTGGAATATTGGTGCAACAGCATAATCAATATTAGATTCTTGCACATAATTTAGTTTATCAATGACGTCTTCAGGAATATCATATTTTTCATAAAATGTCATTTCTAGCAGATTTTCATTTGGTTCTAGGTGATAATCGCTCAACAGGTATCCTTTTTTATCCTTACTGGACACAATAAGAACGCCGAGTTCGCTATCTTGTTTGCGACTTATATATTTTACTACGTTATTATTATCTAGAAAAATGATAGTATTAAATTGTTCGTGCGTGGTATACTTTAACTTATTAAATATGTAGTCTACTACATCATTCTTTGATGCCAGTTGTTCATACAACTTATTAATCTCTTCCTCTACCCTCTTTACCTCTTCCTTAAGTTGCTCTATCCTCTTTAGTATTTCTTCATTTTTTTCCATTTTAGGTCATCATATATTTGTGCCTAACTAGTATTTTAAGCTTTCTGCATAATCAGTTAGGTTGAGTAGCGTGGTGGACGGCAACGGAGCGAAGGGTAAAGTCTTAAAACAGCTGTTAGAGTTATTCTCTCTTTCGACCCAGAGGGCGACACCGAGGGAGAGAGAAAATAGTTGAAGAAGGTGAAAAAACGTTGCTTAAGTCATAATTAAACAGTCATAATTAAACATGTCAGCTTAGAAGACTTATTATTAGCATTATTAATGTGTTCAGTATTGGTTTTGGTTCTTCTTCTAGTATTTTAATGAAGTCGTTATAACTAATACTACTACCGAAATGCACAAGAGGGATACTTTTGATAGACAATAATGCATAGTTATTTCTGTTTAGTATTTTGAACGTTATATTTTCACTAAAATTGTATTTCCCGAGGAAGTTACTGAAACGAAGTTTTTCCATAGTTATTTCTATTTCATTCTGACTTAACTTTACACTGTGTTTGTATGAAATGGTGGAAATATACAGCAAAAATAACCATGGTCGCATATTAAAGATATGGTATATGAATTCTAGATAACGTATATATGTCGGATATTTAATTATAAATTGTTTAAATTCGTTATAGTGACTGAAGCCCAAGGTATCTATGTCTATAAGATATTCATTCGTTGGCATTCCTTTATTATCTGTGCCAGCATTTTTCACGGTATATGTTAGCGTTATTAATGGGAATGAATGTAAAGCTACTTCATAAATGTCATAATGTTCTGTTATTATAACGAAATTGTTATTAAGTTTGAACGCTAATGGCTCGCTGGCAGTAACCTTAAACGTTACTTTTAACTTATCGTTATTTTCTTCGATGTTTACTAATTCTGCTTTTAACAATTCGTCTAAATTTACTTCCTTCATTTTTCCTCATATAAAAAGTTGTAAGGTAGTATTAAAAACATTTCGCTTTCGGCTCAAAGCGAAACCTCTTGGTCTTTTTAAACTTCTGTTTGAGAGGATAAAATGAGGGAAAGCGAAATGAAAAGAAAGGGAGAATTAAGTCTAAGTATTGAAGACAAAATTCAAATTTTTTGGGAGTGGTATAATCAAAATAAAGATAAACTAATAGAAATAAGGAAAATTGAAAAGGAGGGATGAGGCGAAATGACAATTGAAATAGGTTATGTTAAAAGAACTGACTTAGAGAAATTAATAGAAGAAGCAAAAAAATTAGAAGGATATGATAAGGTTCTTGTTTATTACGAAGTGGAAAAACCGAAGATAATTCTAGGAGTGTTTGTTGAGTCGCCATGTGAAGACGGTATGTTGATGACGATGAAAAGAATAGAAATACAGTACCCTGATTACGAAAAATTATTAGAGGTATTAACGGAAATAATAAGGATGCGTAACATAGAAGAAATAAAAAGTAAAATAAGTAGGTATGAGAACCGTATTACAAAAATAAATGAAAGGATTGAATATGCGAAAAAACATAACGACCAGCTCACGTTGAAATTTTTGCCAAAATACGAAGAGATGTTAAAAGGACTAGAACTGAAGGTGAAGCGATTACAAGAACTAATACAGAACCCAGAAAGAGTTGAGCCAGAATTTATTCTAGGTCAAATAGCTGAAGACTTCGACGACCTGATGAAATTCTTACGTATTATAAAAGCACCAAAGAGTATCAGAGAACTTCTCAAATATTACTACACTGGTCAGTTCATTGACGATGAGGCTAAACTTCCGCTTGATATCTGCGACGACGTTGAAGCAGTTGATGAAAAAGTAGATATAGCTGACCCGTACTGGTGCGTCAAAGACGAATTTGACATTGAGGGTTATTTAGTATTTCTGCCAGCTCAGAAATCAGTCAGGGTCATGATGTCGATAACGAGCGACGAGTACAGGGAACTAGAAAGGGATGTAACTCTATATACCATGAAGTTTAATGATGCATATAGTCTCCTTAAAACTATAGACGACTGGAAGAGAAATTATCTTTTTCTAAGTTTTTACTAAGAGGGATGAGGTGACACATCGTGGTCGATACTCAGTATAAGGAAATTATAGATTACCTGAAGGGAGTTAGACTAGACTTAGAAAACGCTGAAGATATTATCAGAAAGAAAATTAAGGAAATTCGTGTATATCTTGATGAAAATCCTGATGAAGAAAAGTTTAACGAGTTAGAGTTTCTCAGAAATAAAGTAGAAGAAATTGAAGAAATAATAGAAGAGATAGAGAACATCATCTTAGACCTCCAGGACTCGTAGGTGACCTGCATGAAATATTTATGGCAAATTGTTAGAAAATTACAGGACAAAGATGAACTAAATGAGGAAGAAAGGAGAGACCTAATCGATTATTTAAACGTCTTGAAGCAGGGATTGCAGAAGCTGAGAATTATACTATATATGGATTATTTGGGGTGCATCGGCGATTTTGACGTGGTATTTAAAGAGCCTTGGTACTGTTCTCAAGTACATTTAAAATGTCTAGACTATGGAGAATGTGGATTTCTCTATCTCGACAGTTTCATATGGAGATTAGCCACAGGAGGGATAGAAGTAAAGCCTTTCGTAAGGAATGAGGTGTCATCATGAAGGTCGCAATATGGGTTTCAAAGGATAAAGAACCTCAATCATGAAATATACGAAAGAGTCCTGTTAATTCCAGTAGTCCCAGAAAGCGTGAAGATGAAGTTATTGGAGGAAATCAGGAATCGTAACCTAAAATTTGAGGTCGTGGAACCATTAATGAAGGAAATAGGAAGATACGATAACGAGGTACTGTGCAAAATGTTGCTGTCACAGAACTCAGACCGCAGGGTTATGGTGAAACTCAAGGACGGCACATGCAAGGTGTACGAATTCGTAGAGTTCAAACATCTGGTTGAGTACATTAAGCGTTACGATGAAGGGTGGACACTATGACGGCTCCCTTAGACCTCCTGGTGAAGTACCTTACAAAAGTAGGGAAAGTGAAAGTATACCAAGACGAAGAAGGAAGCAGAATTGAATGGAAACTCAAACCTTTTGCGTTCTTCTGGGCAAAAGTTAATGGAGGCAGTATAGGATTAAGCGTGAAACGGCTCAGTTTTGAGGATTACGTCCAGATAAGTATGTGGGGGGTTTATTGTCATGTAACCGTAGTTGCGAGGCTCTACTTCAAGGATGTTGAATTCCCTGAAGAGTTTCTCATTAATGAATGTAAAATCTACTTTAATTCGAAAAAACTCATTACAATCTATTTCTCCGACGTTAAGTATCAAAGGTGTTGTGACTCTCCGTCCAAGGACAACAGTCACGACTCTGACTCTGACGAGGAGGAAGAAAAAGATGAGGAAGAGATAGAAAAGATAGAGGAAGAAGCCGATGAGATCTGTAGCAAAGTAAGTAATGAGAACTGTCCTTCGGAAATATGCGGTGATATGTGCGAAATTTATGAAGAAGAACAAGAAATGGAGGATTTGGAAGAGGACATGGAGGATCTGTATGAAGAAGAGGAGTGAAAGAAATGGACAGAGACGAGCTTAAACGAATTATTCAAGACCTTCCAGACAACTCCCCTAAGTTGTTAGAGTACCTTAAAGAAGCTAAGGAGAAGGGATGGACTGACGTTGTTGACATGATTGCAATAAAGCTGGGGCTGAAGGAAGAGAAGAAAAAAGGAAAGAGAGAGGAGAGTGAGATACTTAAGAAGATCCTAAAACCCTTGGGCAAAAAGAAGATAGAACACACTTGGGACTACAGTGTTGACTTTCTCGAAGCTAAGAAAGTCCTCATTAACGCGTACAAACAGCTGTTTGATCTAAACTTGATGCCCTACGAGGCGTACGTCGCTATCCTCCTCATACAACTAACCAACGGATCCAGAATCAAAGAAGCAATAAGGGCGTTTAAGACGTTCGTAGAGTCAGGGCAAAGAGAGTTCCAGTTAGAGGCTGAGAAGCACGGTAACACAAGGGTCTTCATTATTCATGAGGTTATCAGGAACAGGCTAGCGTATAAATCGATACTGACAATCTCTGACGACAAACTAGAAGCCAGAATAAGGATGTTTGCACTGAAGTACTTGAAATGTAACACACATTCTCTTCGTTACGCACTGATCTCCTTCCTTGCAAAGAATGCCACAGACCCTGCAATTATCGCGAAGATAACAGGGCATAAAGATTACAAATATATTGTACGGTACACTCAGACAAAAGACGCGATCGAAATCTTACGTAAGCTTTCTTCCTAGCTATCTTGACTACTTTTTTAAGCATATAATTCATATTACATAGTAGGTGAAAAGATGGTTGAAGTGAAACTGAAATGGAGGGTAAAGAAGACGAAGAAAGGAGACAAGGAGTACGACTTACGCTATATTAGCATACCTTTCAGTTATGCTATGTTTTTGCTACAATACGAACCATACCTAGACCCAATAAACAAACTCATTATTTTCAAGCCAAAACAGAACAATACCCAACAGAACAGTACCGAGAACCTCCTCATTGTTAAGCTAAGATGGAGGGTAAAGAAGACGAAGAAAGGAGATAAGGAGTACCCAGTGTCCTACATAAACATCCCTCGTAAAACTGCTCTATTTCTGTTAGAGTATGAGCCAGTTCTAGACACGACTAATAATGTAATCGTTTTTAAACCTAAACAGACTAGCACCCAACAGAACAGTACCCAAAACCAACCACAAAGTCAATAATTCTTTTCTTTTTTCCTTCTCTCTTTTTAACAGCTGTTTTAAGATGCTCGGCTCGTAGTTCCCGTCTAACTTGTTGTGCAGAAATTTTAAATACCACTCCTTCCAATAGTTAAGTGCAATGAATCCAAACGAAGCAGTAATAAAAGAAATAAAGAATATCTTGCAAGAAGATTTAAATAAGTTACATGAAATTGTAAACCAAAATTTAGATAATAAGAGACTAGAAGAAGCCTTCTTCTTAACTCAAGAAATCCAAATGTATCTGTACAAGCTATTCTCCATGTCAACCTAAAAGCTAAACCCATTTTTTTATTCGCTTCTTCTCTCAAACAGCTGTTTTAAAGATGTGTTCGCCGTACCCAGCCCTCGACCTGCTCCGCGTCCTGAGTCCTGAGAGATGATAAGGCTTGCCTTTTGTTCTTCCATTTACTGCCTAACTTGTTGGGCAGAAACTTTATATATTCCCAAACGAATATTATAATGGCGAAAAATATGAGAACTCAAAAGGGAAATAGAAGTCAAGAAGAAAACAAATTGTATTTTTGCAACCTTTGTGGTTTTATTGCAGAAAGTTATGAAGAACTTGATATGCATTATACGTTTGAACACGACCCAGACCCCGATCTTGGTTATGAATTAGAAGTGATGTGGGAAAACAAAAAGAAAAAGAAGAAAGCAAAAGGTTTGAAGGGAAAGGCATTTGAACAGCTAGAATTATTAATAAACGGTGAGGATTACAAAAACGAGTATGTCGGATGGTGCCATATTCCTTACGAAATAATAACAAGGAAGAAAGGCAACAGATACATAATTAAGGTCGTTCCAGGAGTCGAGATTTGTTAATTTTTTAATCCTTTCTTCTCTTAAACAACTGTTTGAGATTACTTTCTTCACTCCTCCTCTCCTTCCACACCTACCTCCCAACTCTTTTCCTCTAACTTGTTATGTAGAAAACTTATATATCTGAGTTAGCACACATATATAGTGAGCAAATATGTCCTCTCCACAACAAGTTAATACAAAAACAAATTCTACAAATCAAACAAATTCATCTACTCAAATGTCCTGGGAGACATTATTGAAGACTCCCAAGATTGAAAGGCAACACATCGATTTTGCACTAAGCCATATCAATGATGCACCAAAAATGCCAGTAGAGTTTGTTTACAATCAATTAATTACAGATATCAAATTCTTCCCTCCTACCTCCATAACAGTTAGTGGGGTAGGAGGAGTTATAGGGTCAGTTTTAGCTTTAAAGTATGCTAGAGAAGGAGTAAAGTATTTTATAACAACTCAAGAGGTGCTGGATGCGGACGAAAAATCACCACTGTACTTATCTAAATATACTTTAGAGAGACTAAGTGAAATCTATCATGGTGCTGAGGTTATCGTCCTGAAACTGAACGAATTTGAGAAAATTAAGCTACTTCTCCAGTATGGCGGGATTTATATCAGCGGTTTGCCTTACGAACTCGTGATCCAAATATCACAGTTAGCTGGCTTCGGTAGATTATGGCATTTTTCACCCATTCAAAGGAAGTTCTATGTATTCTGATTGAGGTGTCCAAAATGAATGAACAATTTGGGCCAGAGAAAATAAAGTTCAGATGGCTATTACAACAAGGATACATAACCCCTACTGAAGTATCGTTTTACAGTAACTTCTACAACATCGAACTAACCAGGATTATGAGTTTTGAAGGATATGAAGTACTGACTCCGCTAATTATTATAGCAAGACCCAGTAAGTTTGACAACATCAAAAAGCAATTACCTCAAGCGGAAATAGCAGATCCATATAGTAAAAAATTTCCAATAATATCGTTGCTAAGCCTAGAAAAGTTCATTAATAGTTTAATTACTTTGAAAATACCATACTTCTTCTTCTCATTATTTCTAGATAAATCTTATAATCTCCCACAAGAAGTTAACAGATTCTTATCAATTTTGATAGAGTTGACAAATAGTTCAGGGAAGTACGTCATAAAACCTTACAACATAAAAACAGAACCCCTACCACCGAGCATAGAATCCGTTCCAATGAAAGATGAGTTATATAAAGTCATTTGTCATTTCAGGAAGATGTTAGGGAATAAAGTTGAGTGTAATGATGACGGGTGGTGGAAGTACAATCTCTGGGGCAAAAGTACTACCAATACAATTGACAGGAGAATAATAGAGAGGCTGGCATTGAAATACAACGTGTCACCAATATGTATCCATTATGTTTTAGTGTATAACAAAAACCCTTGCCACCTTTCATCGGATATAGTAAATAAAATAAAATCCCATCTCTCTTCTTAATTTTTTCTCTACATAGTATTCGTATTCTCCTTTCTCTCTCTTTTTGCTATCTTTTTCGCATTTATTACTTCTACCTCCCCTTCTTTCCCCAAATATTCTAGTACTGCATCACTATCGTCTATCACTATTGCCTTATTCTGATCGTATTTTTCCTTGAGCCTCCTTACTGCATCTCTCTTAAACTCATGGTCTTTCCTGAAGTCCTTCTCGCCCCTCAGCACGACCTCGTTCGGCTCTATCCCTATCTCTGACAGCTGTTTGAGACTGGCTTCGCGTTGTTTTTCCGAACGACCGCTGACTACAACGATCACTTCTGGCTTTTTCTCTTCCACTAACTGTTTCACGAACTCGATAACTTCCCACTTAGGCTTGTCAAAGTCCATAAACCTCGGCGATTGGAAGCATTCCCAAAACATACGTTTATTTCCGTTGGCTAGCTTCTCGCATTCGTTCCATCTAGCAGAAGTATCAAAAAGTGTACCGTCCATATCTAAGACCAACATCATTTACCTCCACTCCCCTGTTCCTTAAAACCTAGTATTGTTATTTTCCCGTTCTCTTCTTTGAACTCTAACTCCTTAGCTTCTCCCTCGACACTGTACACAAAGTAAAACGTTTTGAGACCCTTACCGTCTCTTTCCCACTCCAGTTTACTACATTTCCCATCAAATCTACTATGGAAGTAGTCTATCGCCTCTTGGTCGTTCTGTTCTTTTGCTATTTTTTCTAACGTTGCAGGGTCAAACGGTTGATAGAATAAGTAGACCTTCTTATTCCCTTTTCCATCATCAAAAAAGAAGTATATTCCGTATTTGAACAGGTTAAGGTTTGACGTTGCTATTATTTCACGGTGTTTCATGATATATTCGTTATCCGCAACAGCAGAAATATAAAGTGTATCATGTCCATCACCTATGCCTATACATAGCAGGTTTGTATGTACGATTTTGTCGTTTTTGATTCTGTCCATTCTCACATAGAAAGAGATATACGCTACACCTATGGTCGGTGTAGCCTGGGGCATGAACCCTTCGACACGCACTATGAAGTATTTGTCTATATCGACTTTCGAGTTTACCATGTTAGATTCTTCGCATGATAGCTTTAAAAAGCCGAATCGCTTCTCAAACATCTGTTTAAGAACAAATCCCTTCTGGTTGGTTTTTAAACCTTTTCTGTGGAAGGTAAAGATATGAAACCGGAGTGTAAAGTTCTGTTAAAAGCGTTTGAGATTCTTTCTACAATCCAAAGCAAATACGATAATGATTTTCCGGAGATGTTATCGTACATGTACCTTGTGGTGAAAGGGTACTGGACTGTTAACGATGACGGAGAAACCGTAGAAGTGGAAAAACCACCGTTTTCGAGTATAGCCCTCCTTAACACCATGAAGGAGATCACAGAAAGAGTCAGGGACGGTACCACAATTGAAGAAATTGTAAACGAAAAGGAACTATGCGGTGATGTTGAGGAGATATGACAGTAGCAAATTCAACCGTAATAAATGCATTACCACCCTTTTTCTACACTCAAGTCTTCCTTATTGACGTTGCAGGTGGATTCGTTGTACTGACAATAATTGAGTTATTTCTGCTAAGAAACAGCAGTTTGACACATCTGCGACTTGCCTTGCCGTTCCTAACGTTTTCCATCGGCTTTACTCTTATTTCCATATACCTTTCCCCATACGTAACATATAACCCTGTGTACACTTCACCGTACAACGTAACGTATAGAATTACACCTTACAGTACCGACGGTGCCGTACTCCTATACATCAGTATCGCAGTCCTTGCCATGGCTATAGCATACTTTGTTTATGCGTTTGCTGTTGATGTATTACACATTTCCTTTGGCAGTAGTAGTGATAATGACGGTTATTTCATACCTTAGGGGTGATACCAGTGTTACTGTTTAAGAAGAAGAAAAAAACATCACCAATCGTCTATAAGGACTATGACGCATTATTACTTTTACCTCCGGCATTAGTCAAACTTGATAAAAAAACACAGATAAGAGAAAACAACGGTGTACATGTGGCGATAATGTATTCTGAAACTAGCGGTATTTCCGTGATGATGGACTTACCCACAGATTTCCTGAAATTATACTATAAGATGACCACGCAGATAAACCAAGGAAACCCGAGTGATAGGATAGTCTATTTTGCAATGGTTTACCTTTCTCCGCAACTGTATGCAGAAAAGAGAGCGAAAATACTAAAAATGGGTGCGAACGCTAAAAGGAAGTTTTTCGTCTACCCAAGGTGGATCTGGCTCATCTTGGAACGTTATAACGACACACTGAATTATTTCGTCATAAACAAATTTGAAGACGACGACCCTGGAAACTTCTCTAAGGAATTTGACACGTTCGGTGCCGTTGGGCTTACCTATAATAATTACTTCATTTTCGCCAGCGTTGCGAGGAAGGACTACATAGATTCCGTAAATAAACGGAGATCCCTCGGTCTCTGGTGGTGATAATGTCTCTCTCGCATTTGCAATCACTCGTTGGGAAAAACGTAATACTGTTCAACTACCTACGTAATGTATTCAAGAATAAGATATACAAAATAGCCGAAAGTGAGGGTGAATACACTCTTCATGTCGATATGGGGATACCTAGCAGGTTACAGCACAGGATTACTTATCCTGGGATTTACTTTGTCACAGATGTCATGATACAAGGTACTAACTATGTGATTTATCTGAAAAAACAGGTAGACCTAAAGAAATTTGCACTAGTAAGCTCGATAGCAACGTCTGAGTATTACATTTCCTCGTATCGTAAAGTACAGTATAAAACAGACGGAGGGTACACATTTGACGGTTTAGAATTCGATATAGGTGGGTTTCACCACCTTGTGTTTAACTACAACAAATGTATTATAGCGAAAGTGAAAAAGTCAGGTCAGAAACGCATCGCCTTATGTCTAGGTGATAGTGTAGTTATAGATGATATAAACAATGTTACATGCAGTGACTGTGAGTGGTTTAGTGTAGAGTGAGGTGGTGGTAGACAATGGCATATAATAAAAAACAAAACGAAGTCCCTACTCCTGAGCAATTCCAGTTCATCGTGTATAAAGAGGTATGTATGGGGGACAAAAGCCTTGTACATCCTACCATAGCCATAGAGAGGTTAAACACTATAATGCTTACCTATTACAGCGATGAGATAGAGGAACTGTGGAGGGAATTAGTTCTCAAAAGATATGAGAATGCGACATCTGAGGACGAACTAAGGCAGATTCTGCAAATTGGCTGTGACCTCATGTTTATCGTGATGAACGCGTCTGGCGAGGACGTTAAGTCGTTAGTAACGAAAATACTGAACAGCACAAGGAAAAAACATCTGTTTTATGTTAACGAAGAAGGACTAGTTGCTGAAAGTTCGTATCTCATAGACGTGCTGACAAGGTTTGTGAACCCCAACGGGTTCGACGTGTTGACTGTTCTGAGCATATTAAAGGACGTGCAAATTAGGACTGCTACTATGATTAGCAGTATTAAGGGGACGTCATTGTATCAGTCGCTTGTAAGTGAACTAGGAATAGATGAAAATGTCATTGAGAAAAAATGTACAGCAAAATACTATAGAGAATGCGTAACTGAGAAGAAAACGCAATTGTTGAAAGCGTTACAGTTTATCAGGATGAACATAAATATTCCGCGTTAGAACTAACCTAAAAAAGAATTTACAAAGAAAGGGGTTAAGGGGACGTGAACCCTCGCCCTTCCAAGGCGAAGAGGAAGTCAGTATGTATTTACATTTACATTTAGTTTTTTGAGCAGTTCGTCCAGGAGGTCTTTATCTACCACTAAAATATCTGCAATGTCATCAAGATATTCTTTCACAATTTTTTCTAAATCGTTACGGTCAAATTGGACATCGTCAATGTCAACGTCAACATAACCCTTGAAGTCGTCGCATATAATCCCTTCATGCTCGTCGTAATCGCAGATGTCCTCTATTTTGCTATACTTTATGAACACCGGAACTTTCACTTATCTTACCTCAACGACTACTAGCTTGCCACCTTCTAACCTAGCTTTTACTGTGAACGTCGGCTCAACCTCACCTTGTGCCTCGTATACCTTAATCAATATTGTGTCGTCATCAATGATAAAGTAGTTATATTCACTCCACGTCCTCATATGTTCATCTAGGAACGATTCTACTAATTTATCGACAACATCCGAATCTAGCTTTAGTAGGCTTTTATTGGAATAACGGAAAATGTTTTCTCCTTCTTCATCATGAGAAAATTCTTGAGACATTTTGCTCACACTATAATACTATCAAAAGCCGATATATAAACCTCAAACACCTGTTTGTTAGAGCAGAATACGGGTCTGACTTCTCTTTTCTGTCGCTTTTATGGCGACCGTCATCTTTTTTAACCGAATTTGACTTAGATTTAAACTGACCCATATATCACACCTGATTCTTTTTTCTGACACGTGACGAAAACGAAAAAAAACGGATATCTTATGACGAGAGGAGTCCTAGCTCCTTAACCCTTAATTATAATGGAATATATCGTAGTATTCTGTGCATATATAACTAGGGTATTATCGTATATGCATGATTTTACTTCTCCACTATCATGCATTACTGTTATGCTTCCATTTATTGGGTAGTATAATGCCTGTTCTATCAGTGCTGTCCCGTTTATCGTGATTTTTCCTTTTTGTACTGTCACATTCCCGTTATATACTATCTGCCAACCGTATTCCGATACTCCATACGACGAGTTGTATAATACAGTAAAATTAGGATTTATCACAGGGTATATCGTACCTGCAGGGGCGAACCCGCTTATAGCTAATACAGCAGTTTGAGTACGGTAAAGGTAGAACGTAATTACATAGGCAGATTGTTGTGAAATAGCAATAGTGGGGTCTGGTGCTGTAACGTTTACTATGATACGGTCGTGAGGTTTTAGGATTATTACGTTTGGGTACCAACGATGGCTGTTAATCACCGGTACCAATACATATGTTTTGTTAGTAGGGTTCTGTATGCATACCGTTAGCACGTTGTACTTATTTATTTCCCCTACGTCGTAAAAACCCAATACCTTTGCATGTAACTGGGGATGGTAGAAAAAAATGGAAAACGTGAAGAGGGATGGTATTATGACTCCTAACGTTAGTACGATTTCAAGTTTTTGCATCTTCCACCACCATCCACTGAGCGTACTGTAACGCAAAATAAAATGTAAAATACGCTAGATCTCTATAAGAGAATATCCATATTAACGCAGGCAAACCCCAAACCAACTCTTTCCTATTATTATATAATAGGATTAATGTGAAAAGAGACACTTCAAGTACGGTATACACGAATGAGGGGATAGGTAAGCCGAAAGCTGTAAGTAGCGAAAACGAAACGCCTTGCTGTGCAACAGGTTGTGTAATAGTTATAACGGACGCAAGGTACTGTCTCGAAACGAAAGGTATTGATGAGAGCAGTAGTGGTAGCACAAATTCTGCTATCTTTCTAAGTTTCTGTCTCTCAAATTTAATAAGGAGAATGGCTATCAGTATCGCGAACTGCTTCACGTCTGCAGATATCCCCAGGAGCAAGTATCTGAATCTCTCGTTTAGTAGGGCAAGGAACGCCAAGGAGTAAGCGACGAGGTTCAGTTCTTGCCCTGTCGCAAAATCATACGAAAGTGCCGGAAATAAGAAAAAAGACCCGATGAAAACGTTTTCGCGTTTTTTGATGAAGGAATATGTAAAAGCTAAAACAGCTGTTATTACGTCTACTGTTTCGAGGTTGTGCAGAACTGCAACGGCAATGAACGACAACGGTGGATAAATATAGACTGACGGCATAAATGAGTTTGCCGTAGTGCCGGTCACAACGTTGTACGGGACGTGATATATGGAAAACGCTTTAGTCATTGAGTAAAGGTACGGGTTTTTTCCTTCTAGAAATAGCTGTGACGCGTATAATATTATTGCTTCCTCATCGGTCAGGATAGGTAACCCCGTCACTATATTCGCTACAGCTGTAACAGTCGCGATAACAAAAGCAGAAACAATGAGTATCCTTTGCCTCACGAATATAGAGAGCATACCTAATGCGACGACGAGGAACGCTGGAGGTAGTAAATACGGTTTTCCGTCACCTAAGAACGCAGTACCTATACTTGTTAGACCTAGTCCTGCAAAAAACCACGATAAATTTTCTTTCAGTTCCATAACAGGCACCAGCTACAATCTGTCGGTGCTTATTGGCGTAATACCCAACGTTTGTGCAATTTCGAGTGGAGACAACATTTCTACTCTCATTTTCGACGTGGTCACTCCTCCGACTTCCATGATACTCCTTTCAAAGGCTAACAACAGTAAGACTACTAGTTTGTGTGCTTGGTTAAGCTTAGCTATTATTTCATCGTAGTTCGCATCACTTGCTATCAAACTCTGAAGCTCTGAAAATTTTTCGGTTAATTCATCAGTTGCAAGGCTTGTAAATCTGTCCGTCAAAATCGATAATAAGATTTGGAAGGTCTCATCTACGTTATATGGGGTACCGTAGAACTGTAGAGACCCGCTCTTAAGGTCTTTCGTTAAAATTAGGACGTAATTGTTTAAGATTTCTTGGATAGTCGTTATCTGTATTGCTTCCTTCTGTGTCACTTGTCTGGTCGGTATGATAGCTTTTTCTCTAATTGCTTGCCTGACCAGGTTTGGGTCAACTTTTACGATATTTCTCTTCCCTAATGGCGATAACTGAGGTTGCTGTTGGGTTTGTTGTATTTGTGGGAATAATGGTGTTGGTGGTGGAGGGGACGCAGTGCCTCCAGATACTTCATAGACGGGTTCTTGTTGCTGTTGTTGTTGTTTTTTATTATTTGGGTTATTCAGACTCATGTTATTTTCTTGTCCCAGAAGGTTTTTAAAAGCAATTTCACGGCTCAAACAGATGTTTGAGGAAAATTTATAAGTTTCTGACGCCAGATGTTCTTATGCAATTGCAAGAACAACAAGGACAAAACACCGAAAATCTGTCTCCTTCTACCGACGTCTCCATTATTGCACAACGTTTGAAAGACGAGTTAGATAAATACGTTATTGGTAACGAAGATGTTAAAACAGCTGTTATAACAGGACTTCTGACGGGGTTTCCTACATTGCTTATCGGTGACCCAGGTACTGCGAAAACGTATACAATCGAAATCCTTTCGAAGATGATTGACGGCATTAAACCAGAAGAGCTTTTCATAGTACTGGCTCACGAGGCAATGACTCCGGAGGACATTTTTGGAAATGTAAACCTGAAAAAACTGAGAGAGGAAGGGGTCTTAGAATATATTACCGAAGGCTTCCTGCCATCCGCAAAACTAGTTTTTATAGATGAGATATTCAAGAGCAACAAAGTCCTTGCCGAATCACTGTTTAGGGCTATCAACGAAAAGAAGTTCAAGAACGGGAGTAAAGAGATCTCTTTACCTTGGTTGGCGTTCTTTTCAGCATCAAACGAAGTGAGAGTAAACACACAAGCAGACAGAGCATTCCTAGATAGGTTCAAGATATTCGCTACAGTTCTTTCGCCTAACCTGGAAGATATACAAGACCTCAACTCGATCGCACAAAGGTATTATAAAGTCCTCACAGCAACTAAGCCTACTTCCATCCCGATTGTAACGAGTTACGACGAAGTCAAAAAAATACAGGATAAAATCCTTTCAGATTACACGAAATACGTGACAGAGGATATTACACTCGAAGCGGTAAAGCAAGCTAACCTTATCTTGGGCGAGATAGGACGAGCTTTACAAAACCCAAGAGCGTTTGGAGATTCCGGAATTGTAAGGACGTACTTCAAATCCATGGGTGGATATCTGACGATCAGCGAGAGAAAGTTCAAAAGTATAATGCAGGTCGCTAACGCACTAAGGGAAATGTTTGGCAACTCAACGATTACACCAGTCCATACCGCGTTAGCGTTCTACCTTACAATCCCGTTCACACCGGAGTTAAAGGACATAATCACTCCTATAATCTCGACAATAATCAAAACGTATTTCGGTGCTGAAGGAGGGTCGAACAAGACTTCTGATGATATTAAGAGCTTGTTAGACAGTATTACTGAAAATATGAAGAATATTTTTGTGGACAAAAATCTGAATAAATTAATAGACGAAACGACCGCTTATGCTGTAAATGTTATTACTAACTCATTCCCTGCATCGTCATCTGATTTAGCAAAAGACAGAGCAGACCTTATTTCGAAATTTTCCGATGTAATAAGTAGTAAAGACACAGTGGACAAGTTGAATAAATTTATAAAAGCTCTAGGTGCCTTAAGCGATATTGAGACTAAATACGCTAACAATATTAGAGTAAGGACTTTAGCACGTAAACTCCTTCAAAGTGTTATATCTAGTATCTCTACCAAGCTAGATGTAAATCGTTTAAAGACTGATGCACTGGATCAGCTTCAGAAGGCTTATGTCAAGATAAAAGCGGAAATTGAAAGCAAATTTAACGAACTAACGAAACTAGGAGGTAATGATGAGAACAAAAAACTTATCACAGGGATACGAAAATTCTTCCCGCAATTTTCTAACGTATTACCACAAGAAGCAGTGTTACAAGACCAAAAACAGCAGATAATGGTGAGCCTAGCCAATGCTTTTAATGAGGCGAAGTCTAAAATAGTAGATTTCATGGACACATTAGAAAAGACTATAAAGATGCTTTCCCAGATGAAGTGAGAGTATGCAAAACTTCTTTAATAATAATGATGATGACGAGGAGAAACAACTAATACAACTAACAGACACTGTCTTTAAAACAGTATCCAAACTATTAAGAATTGGGTCTGACTTTAGTGACAGTGTATGGAATACTGTACATAAACTTGTTAAGATAGCGTCAGAACAAAACAAACTTCTACTACAATTCCCAGCAATCCTCGCTTATTTCGTTTATAATTTTCTAAAAAACATCGACCTAGATAGAATTGACGACATAAACGAAAAACTGGACGACATTCAGCGTCTGATACAGCGTAAGAACCTTCAGGGTTTATCCTTTAACACCATTAAACAGATGTTACAACAGGAGTTGCAGGAGAGAAAATTCAGACGTAACAGACCTAACAAAGGCAAAAAACAACAGGAAGGACAGAAGCAAAGCGGAAATGAACAGAGGGAAGAGGGAGAAAACCAGCAAGGAGAAAAAAGTGAAAATAAAGAGAGCCAGGAGCAAGAAGAACAAGAATTAGAAAAAGAAAGTCAAGAGAGTAACGAGCAAGAAAACGATGAGGAACAAGAACAACACGGTGTAGAAGAAGGGGAACAGCAAAGCAAAAATAAAGGGGCAGGAGAGGGAGAAGGCGAAGAACAGGAAGGTGAAAATGAAGGAAATCAAGAGGAGGGAGAAGAAGCGGAACAACAGCCAAGCGGAGAAGGAGAATCACAGGAAGGTGCAGAAGAGGGAGAAGCCGAGGGAAGTCAAAGTGGAGAAGAGGGAGAGGAGGCAGAATCACAAAGTGAAGAAGGACAGAGCGAGGAGGAAGGAAACGAAGGAGGACAGGGTAATGCTCAGGAAGGACAGGAATTAGGAGAGGAAAGCGAAAGTGAGGGGAGCCAGAGCGGAGAAGAGGGTGGAGAAGGACAGGAACTAGGAGAAGAAGGGGAACAAAGCGAAAATGAAGGGCAAAATAGCGAGGGACAGGAAGGTCAGAATAGTGGAGAAGGTGAAAATGAAGGAGAACAACAGAGCGGGGAAGAAAGCGTAGAAGCTCAAAATGGTGAAGAAGGACAGGAAGGTGGTGAACAAGGAAATGAGGAACAGAGCGGAAATGAAGGAGGACAGGAAGGAGAAGAGAGTCAAAGTGAGGGAGAGGGCGAAGGAGAGGCTGGACAGGGAGGAGAAAACGAAAATGAAGAGAGCCAGAGCGGGGAACAAGAAGCAGAAGGAGAATCACAGGAAGGCGAACAGGGAGGTGGTGGAGAGAGCGAAGGTACAGAGCAGGAAGGTGGTGAAGGTGAAGAAAGCGAAAGTGAAAGTATCCAAGGTCAAAATGGTGAACAGGGTGGAGAGGGTTCAGAAGGAGAAGGGCAGGAAATTGAAGATATTTTCGAAGACCTCGAAGACAACATAGACAAAGAAACAATGATTTTAGATCAGTTGGAAGAAAGCCTTCAAAAATCATTATCGGCACTGTCTATCGGAAAAGGCTCGGGAGGAGGAATACTAAACGAAGTCAATCCTAGGATTTTAGAACTGTTAGAGAGGGCTAACAGGATTCTGGCTCTGGCTAACCAAGTCGATTTAGAGTACGCTAACAGAGGCGTTAAAGATCAGGGAGGTGTAATGAAGGGGATAACGACTGGAAATAATATTAAACATATGTTTAGGAGTCAGCTAATTTTACCAGATGAAATTTTCCTAGAACGCTATACTAACAGAGCATTACTGCAAAGAGCTGTAGAAAACGAGGGTGTTGGGGACTTCTATTTCATAATAGATAAAAGCTGGTCGATGAGAAGTACAATGCCGAACGGGTACAGTGCATTTGAAAACGTTTCTGCCGTAGCCCTAGCTTCTGCTATGGAAGCTGAAAAGAATAACAAGAAGGTGTTCGTGCAATACTTTGATACTTCATCAACTGAGCCTTTGGACGTTAACAACGTTTTCGAGATAGCTCAGACCGAACCTGGAGGAGGAACGGACATGATGGACGCACTAAGACGCTTCATGGATTATTATAATAACTATCCAGGGTTAAAGGACGTAAGACAGATCTTCATAATGTCTGATTTTGAGACGAATTATGATAATCAAACGCTTCAAGAATTTAAGAACTTTGCAAAGAATAATGGCTTAATAGTCACGTGTCTGCATGTATATGGTGATGATGTGCCTGATAAAATGCAATACATTATAGATGAAATCTGTGACGAATATTACAAATTTAATAATTATGATGCAAGCGAATTGTTCTCGGTCGTATATTCAAAAGTTTAGCTTTTTTATACTTCAAGTTCTTCCTAACTAGTTGGGCATAACCGTCCGTGTCTCAGTCTTTTCAATATTTAAACGTTGTCATCCAAGTTATAATTATGAAATATTACGTGGTTAATACAAAGATATATCTACCTGAACCTGTAGCAGAATATTTTGCAAACTGTTTCTCATTAAAACTACCGAGCAAGTATTATGAAGTTAGCGACACAATAACGTTCAGAGATGAGGAGAACAAGGTAAGCATTAACGTTCCATCAGACCAGGTTAGAAATGTTATAGACGCAATACTGGCATCTGCTTTAGATTTTTATATAGCACTAGGCGTTTGCACCGACAACGATGTTTCATTATACCGAATGATTCAAAAGGCTAGGGCGAAAGTAAAGGAAATCCTAAAAATAGATGATTTAAATCTCGACCCTGAATTTCCGATTTGTCTTAAGGGTGGTAAATAATGCCAACTGATCTTACACCGTCTGACATGATTTCGTTAATATCCGAAGCCTTAGGGGAAAAGGATGAGGAGGGCGAACCAGAGACCTTGTTGAAATTATTACTACGCGACGATTTGCCTAAACAGACGAGGTTGATTATCCTAAACTGTATCGTGAAAAACTGCGGGTTGCAGAAAAGTTTGTCCATCCTAGACCCATTCGTTCCCATGGACGAAATACAATCACTAGAGACGCTAAAGATCAGTGGGACACAAATACTTGTATGTATAAATTACACAAAAGTTAAGGACTGTTACATGATAATATTAGCTAACAGGCAGTTCCGTATAAGGAGGGTAACTAATCCTACCGACTTACTGCAGAAGATGAAGCAACAACAAGGAGGAGGGAAGAAACAAAGCAAGGATCTCATTTTGAGCAAGCTCAGCGGTGAGGATCTGTGATATGTGAAGTAGTTGCCAGTTCGTTCAAGCCACGAGACGGTGACGTCGTGTATGCTGACATATCAAACATACGTTTTGCATACCCGCCTGGCTGTATTTTCTCCTCCCAATACACACAGTTCATCCACGTTGACTATCCTTTGCCTAAGATAAGTCGTTTAAAATTCAGGAGAGAGAACGGGGAACAGGTGAAGGACGATAATTACGTAGTAATAGACATGGGAGAGGACTTCCTAGTTTTGCCGATAGAAGTGTGGAATAAACTGAAGGAGCTTGTCTCTACTTACCTTACTGAAGGGACTTTACACGGAGGCATCCTACTATACGGCGTACCTGGAACCGGTAAATCGTATATTGCCACGAAACTGCTTACAAGGATTCTCGGGCTTAAAGTAACTGTTAAGCAACCCACAGACTTCATGACGAAATACGTCGGCGAACCTTACCAGTTGCTTAACGATTTCATAAATAAACAGCTGTTTTCTGAGAAACCTTCCATCATAGTTTTTGACGAGGGAGAGAGGTTTCTGCTAAGGAGAGGTGGTGGAGGTGAAGCCGAAAAACTGGTAGAGGACAACATGAAGAATATACTCCTAGAAAAGTTACAAGAATTCGCGGATTCGAAATACCCTTCCATCCTAGTACTAACTACTAACGCCTCAATTAACGACATGGACGACGCAATGCTCAGGAGGTTTCCGTGGAAAGTTTATTTCCCTCCTTATTCGCACACCGTTTACGAGTACATAGCCAGGAGGATAACTACACAAAGGACTTTCAAAATTGAGGATAGGGAATACGATGTACAGAAACTATCGTTTTATGCCTCTGCCACTGGCATTTCTGTGGCAGAGTTCAGGACTATAATTCAGACCGGGACTATCTCTTTCCTCAGGGCAAAAAGTAACTTCCCGAGGAGACTGGTGCCGTTCGAATTACAAGACAAGGAAAGTGTCCTGGACATAACGAAATTACCACAGCTCAAACGTTTTGATATAAAAAATAAGAACGTGAAAATGCTTTGTGAAGGAGCGTTATACACGATGACTGCCGTAGTAGCGAGTTATTTCCTTACAATCGAGAACAGACCCGTTTATCTTATCGATTTACAGGAGTCCACTACATTGAGGTATGGAAGCGACGACGTTATAACGTTGCTTAAGCAGGAAAACAAACCAGTTGGTATAATTCACATGCACGGCAATCTAAACATCAACAAACAACTGTTAATAGAGCGACTGCTTGAAGAGGACAACGTCAGTTTCGTGGTAATAACGAGTTTTGACAGTTCATTATTACAGGTACAGACGTTAAAGCTACTACCTCGGGTCGATATAACACAATTACCAGGAATTGATACAGACATTTTGAAAAAAATAATATACACGGTAAACACGTTTTATGGACTGAAGTTGGACATGCAAAAAACTATGAACGAGTTGTACAAGGAGATGGACTTTAGAAAAGCGATGGACGTGCTTGAGAAAATAATAGTTATGACAATCTAAGCGACAAGCCTCGCAAAGGAGGAAGTGAGCTAATAAACTTTTTAAACAGCTGTTTGAGAGAGATATGATATGAGTCAAAACAACAATAAGAAGCTCCCCTCGTTCGAAGAGTATGCGGAAGCGATAACGAAAATACTAAACTTAATATATACAATTAATCAGCTTTCACAGTATTACAATCTTAATCAAATCTCTTCACAATACCTTAACCAGCCGTTTAGTCCCGTTTCTCCCCAAAAAATCGCGAACTACTTCGGAGTTCAGTATAACAAGATACCGAGCTTAGTGCAACAAACTCAGTATAATCCAGTAGCGTTAGTTACACAGGCTAATCAAATTGCCGAACAAATTCAACCTGACGTGATAAATTCCATCGCGTCAATGTACAACGTCGAACCAGAGATAGTTAAGTCATTGCAAGTATATCTACAGTTGGCACAAGTTTTGCCAAAAATAGTTAGTTCCCAATCCGTTCAAGTCACCAACAATCTACAGTACACAGCGTCCCCTAATGTGTTAGAAAACTATTAAATCCGTAAAACATATGTTTTAATCATGAGAGTCAGCAGAAGAAAGATCATATTCCTAGTCCTATATTTATTTTTCTTTATCTTACCGTTTTTCCTGTTAACGTCAAAAGCTAGCCTTATCCAGGAAGAAGTGCCTCTTTCAGTTAATGTAAACGCAAACATTTCGCAAGGGCTAATTTACATTGCTCCGCTCCCACAACAAACCCAAGTGTTCGGTCAGAACTACTACGTATCGAACTCCTTGGGCTATTATGAATATTCCTATTTGTTCTCAGAAACACCACCGTTGCTGGTGTGGTACGAGCCAGCTCCTTCATCACAAACTTATTATTTCGTCTACGGTGGGAGTACTCAGGCTACTGCCGTGACGACTGGCGTGTTTAGTTTTTACACTCAGTTCTATTACCTCAACACGTCCATCTTTAATGTGTCAGGCGTTTCACTACTTGGCGGGTCGTTAGTACTAAACGGGCAAAATAGCCTTGTAACCTTTACAACTACTGCGTTACGATATACATCTGCAGTTATTCTTTACAACTTTCAGTCTTCAGCCGTCATATCGCCACCTGAACTGATATATTCCGGTTCAGTTCCTTCAGGTAGCATAGTTACTGTAAGCCTTTTCTCATATTCCAGCTTACAGACAATCCCTTCATACACGGCGTTTCCTTTCGGGTCTACTACTTGGGTTATGAGTTCCGATGATTACGTTAAAAGCTCACAATTCTCGATTTCAAATTCACAATTTACATATAACGCTCAAGTGGCAGGCATGCCTAACGAAGAAGTTGGTCAAGTCGCTTTACCACAATCACCTATGTACGGAGTGGTGTTCGGGTCGTCAGTGTCTTTACAGTACCCTTCTACTGAATATTTAGCACCGCAAATTGTAGCCCCGTCATCCGTTTCATTTAACGGTACTTTTGCAGTAGCTCAAAGTGCGTCATACGGTGCTAATTCCGTATTATTAGAAAACCCGGTATACTTCTTTGACCCAACGTTGCTTAACGGTTCCAATATCCTAGTGTATAACGACAGTAAGTTGTACTCTTTACCGGTTCAAGCGAGCAACTTGAAACTTGACCTAAACCATGTGTCCATGTATATTTTACCTTATAACTCCTCCTCTAACTACATTTACTTCGACGATATACCGGTAGGTAGCACAATTACAGTCAAGTATGCGAACGGTTCCACGTATACTTTTAGGGCGAGTGGGCAAACTGTAAACAC
>Ga0208447_100044_pt1 | contig 24677 bp, 42 predicted proteins | sample BED_Slide_host_7_FD_187139 | JGI IMG/M metagenome (GOLD analysis project Ga0208447, IMG submission 187139) | Extremophilic microbial mat communities from Yellowstone National Park, USA - BED_Slide_host_7_15 (SPAdes) (version 2) | ecosystem: Environmental > Aquatic > Thermal springs > Hot (42-90C)... | reverse complement strand
TCGTCCTATTTAAACTTTTCGGTCTCTCTTTTATTATATAGATATACTTCATACCCCCATTACAAATAGGTGTCATAATTCGTGTTCGGGTTTCACGCTCTTTTATTATATAGATATACTTCATACCTTGTGTACGTGTGGGGTATTCGTATTTCGTAATTCGTTCGTTGTACGAGGTACGTTTGTGCGGACGCTATTTTTCTCGCGTAAGTTTTTTAACCCGTATTTTACTACTTCTATACGATATGAATTACTTTTCCCTTATCATGTACCTCGTTAACGCTGTCGTATTCATTTTCATGTTACTCTTTACTTATATCGATCCAAATCTTCTTCATGAACAGTATTGGGATTATATCCTTGTAGGTTTGTTTACTGCTATTGTCTTCCATACCGGTCATCAGACGGGTAAGTCCGAATGATCCACCACCCCTTACGTTTCGTTATGGCTTTGTATCTCCTTTACGGTTGGGTATACTATCTCGTTCTTCATTCTCATTCTCCTTTTTACATGATTGTATTTACTCTTATCCTCTTTCCTGCATGGATATTTTATGAGAGTTTTGTATACGTTTTTGAATATCTTGATGCTTTTGATGTTTTATATATTAACATCCTTTCATTCCCAGTTCCGTTTTCAGTTTATTACACTCTCTCGTTTGGTCATTACTTTTACATTACTCTTGCTTACCTCATTTTCTACATCGCTTTGGGAGTTTACATCAACGTCAAAATGTTTCGTTAGCAAAGGTTAATTTTTTAAGTTATGTATCCTTATTTTTTCACATGCATGGTCTTTCAGTTATCGGTAATGATGGTCACATTTTCAAGACCTTGGTTTTTCCTTCAAGGTATGTTTCTGAAGGCTATCTCGACACTCTAGCAGAAGACTTCTGCAAGCTAGGTTACCAGATCAAGCTAGATTATAGGGACGGCAAACGAGTGCTTATTATTTCCGATAAGGTCGTAATAACAGGTGAATGATATATGATAGTCCACGTTATGAATGTCATTGACTCTGATGGTAAAATCCTTGTCCAAAGGGAGTTCACTAGTTCTATTGAACGCCAGAATTATTGCGATATCCTAATCGATATACTTTCTTATATTGAGGGCAAAAAGGTAAAACATGTGGAAAAAGAGCTTATAAAGGAGAATAAGGCTTTAAAGAACATTTTATCTTCTGCTAGAGAGGTTGAGGACAAGTTCGTCATAACCGAAATGGCTGTTGATAAAGCTTAAAAGCATTTTTTGCTTATTTTTATCTTGTTGTAAAATGGGAGATGTTGAGGACGTTATTACTTTCTTACGTTCCGTTGGTGTGATTAAGGGGAATACAGTTTCTTATAACGGTCTCGTACATTATGGTGAGAGCTTTTCCATTATCCTTAATTTACCTCCTGAAAAAGCAGGTCAGGTAGTCCTTGATTACCTTATTAAAAACGGTTACCTTATGGTGAGATAGTGGAGGTCAGTTTATATTCTATGTCGGTAGGTGACAAGCATTATATGAGTGGTACTATATACACACCGGATGGCATAAGGCAGTATAATGGGGTATTTGATGATTTTAAGCAAGTATTTTCTATTTTCCCTACTTTTGCTACATTAATAGACTGCTATCGTGATGAGGTTTGTACGCGTGATTATTCCGATTACGTCTATTACCTTACTTATAGTGATGAGTCGGAGCTTCAGAAGATGCTTACTTTTATGGACGGTGCATCTTCTCAATACCTTAATTTTATCCCTTCCGACATCATTAAGAAGTTGGATATACATACTGAAGGTGATCAAATCCGTATTGGGGGTATTGACATATTTCAAAACCTTGATTGTAAGATAATCGGTTCTACTTTTGCAACTCTAACGATTACCCGTGATTACATTTCTATTAATGGTGTAAAAATTGGTGAACGTGACGAAAGCGGTGATTATTCCGTTTGCGATAAAATTGTTAATTTCAGCAACGGTGTAGGTGGTTTGATCCCGTTTTTATTAAGTTGTTATTATCTTAAACATTATAAGGGTACTCCGACTTGGGGTGAGGTGTTGAGGACATGGTGCGGTATCAGGACGTCATTGAAGACGTAAATAAAAAGATACCTTTATTGGACAAGTGGCATATCGTTTATAGACTTGCAGAACATTACGAAGGTTATCTTCATGCTTGTTACGGTTCACAAACTATTGGTTTCATTTATACCGTGGGTCATTATGCCTATGATTTTTTCTCTACGAAGCATTTCGTTTACGACCTCCCTTGCATGCTTGGTCTTGCCGATTTCCTTAGGCTTTGGAACTCTTATGACTTAAAAGGTATGTACATTTATCGTGCTACTACTGTTAATTATATTGACTATTATATTACATCAGATACTCCTTTCATGGTTGTTGATCCAGAACATATGTCAGAAAACCGTCTCATATCCTATTGGTCTGTTAGCCCTTATACCTCTGATTATTTCATTCGTAAATACGTGTATTCCCACGGTATTGATGCCAGTTCAATTCGCGTACTTGTTGCCCCTTATGATGATACTATTTGTTCTAAGGATTGGTACGATAATTTTAGCACAGAGTACACAATTATTGAAGATGATAAGCCTCACAATTTCGGTGCAATGCAGTACCTTAGAGAACTTGAAGTGCGTTGCTTTAAGTACCCTTCTTCAAGAGTTATTTATGCCCTCACTGTTGATGATTTCAATCAGCTTATGGATTACCTCCCTAAAAAGTATGTTTATCGTCATTAATTACTAAACCGCTATTTCTCTTTTAGTCTTTAATATTTCGTCCCATTCACTTTCCGGTACCTTGAGCTTTCTGAGTAGCTCTTTAGCTATCTCTTCGGGTTCCGGCGGTTTTGTGAACGGAAATATTGTCCTTTCTACTGTTGCTGATTGGTCTCCCATTTCTGCTATTCCTACAATATGCCTTTTTCCCATTGTTACTATTAGTTCTAATGGTACTGCTACATCTGTTTGGATGAAAATAGACCTTCTTGATTTTCTTTCTCTTCTGAAGTGGAATAAGTGTACCATGGTTTAGGTTTTCGTTTCGGGCTTATTTAATTTTTTATTTCCACAAGGTTTTTTAGTTCATATCTCGTTATTATTCACGGTGCGTTTATGAGGAAGGTATACGCAAAAGTAAAGGACATCCAACCCCTATCCGAATTACCTCCTAATGCGGAACTATTATGGGAAAACGACAAGTTTGCTGTTTATTATATTTATGATATTTATGACAGCGGAGTCCAGTGGATACTTGTCAATAAGACTTACGATAAAAAGTATGTTTCTCTTTTAAGGGGTGCCGTGCTTTACAAACAAGGTCAAACTTACGCTATCCCTAAGTACGTATTCGGCAACGCATTTGCTGACGTATACTTTTCAAATTCTCTATCTTCCTATATCAATGACCTTAACGATATCCCTCTTTACTCTCTTGCAGTCCTTAACAGTCCTTCCGGTCAGAGCATTGTAGGTTTTGTATTCGCTTTACCTCCTAAGGGCATTGTTATAGTGCCTGAGTATGGCTTTGTCGGTCTTCAGAAATTAGAAGCTGAGCTTCTAGAGGTTAAACCTGATAACTCTAACCTATACGTAATACTATATGATTATGCTGAGGTGTTGGAGTATGAAGAGGAAGCTGGTGTACCAGTCCGTTCACCTCCAGACCCTTATGCCGTGTTTTCATACCAGTTTAAGATTGATGATATAGGCTATGTAATGACTCCCAGGACAATTATAGAAATCCCTCAAACTGACGTTAAATTCGTCACTTCTATAATAGACGACGTCAAGAAGTTATTCCGTAGGTTGTGATATTATAGATATTTTTTTAAGTCATGTATTCATTATTTTTCTTATGTATAAAATGACCGTGTATGATTGTAAAGGTGATGTTTTCAAGGAATTGGTTTTCCCTTCCGAAGAGTTCATCAAGGCTTATATGAAAATGTTGGTTGAAGACATGGACAAATTAGAGTATTGGGTAGATTTTAAGGAAGTAGAGGGCAAGCACGTCCTTAGGGTCGAACACCAGGTAATTATCGTAGGTGATTAAACCGTGGAGTTTTATGCGGTCGAGGTGAAGGACTCTTATGGTCACCTCCTTATTCACAGGGAGTTTTTTACTTTGCTTGACTGTCAGACGTATGCTGATATCTTGACCGAAATTATATCTTGTGCAGAGTCTTCTCAGGCTAAGGTATTGAGTCCTCGTGACCCTTCCGTTTTAAGGGTTAGGGGAGTTGAGTCCAAATATTTTATTATTGAAAAACTTTGTAAGAGTTAATATGGTGGGGGTATGCTCACTGAGGACGTCTTATGGTGCAAGAAATTAGCGTGTATTGATTTAGTAATTATTGCACTTGCCCTTGACAAAGCCGGGATAAAATATAAGATAAACGATAACGGTAGTTTGAGCGTCTATAACGCGGACTTTGCTCTCGCCCAAAGTTACGGTGATTCTAAAGTTTGGGGTCGTATAGAGGACGTCCGTGTTGAAGGTCATTTTGACGTGATAAATTACCACACTAGGGTTGATTTAGTATGCAACAAGCACAGCAAGCGTTTAGTCCTTAATGACTGACTTTACACAAAGTGATTTCTCTCCCGTCATCGCTTGCATAAGTGAAAGTAGTCCCTTCCAATTTCCTTAACAACTCGACCCTGTTATTAACCCAATCATGAATACCTACGCACCATTGCTCATACTTTTTCAATTCGTCTATATTTAGCCCTTCTTCGCACCCTTCACAGTCCATCACGAAAACGTCTACGTTATCGTATTCCCCTTTCCATTCTCCTTTCATTGTTGCATTATCACACGTCCCGAATTGTCTACATACTTCTTCCCACCTTTTCCTCAAGTGTTCCTCTTTTTCATATTGCACCACGTATTTCGCTCCTCTCCACAAGAAATATAACGTACTGCTACCGCAATCAGCACCTACTACCTGTATTGACTTATTGAAAACGTTTAATACCCCGTAACTGTGCGGGAATTCCCTCCAATAATCGCATTCTAATTTCCTGAAATATTCGTCAATTTTTTCCATATTAAAACACTCCTACCTCGTCTGAGTTAAGCGTTTTCTCTTTCCCCTCTAACACCTTTTTCCCAACACTAGCTAGTCCGTATGCTATTACTTTATTCAAGTCCGCGTCATTAGGTACATTTTCTATTTCGAAAATTACCTTTACTGTCAACTTGTCCCCATTTTTTGAGTAAACTATCATGTTTATACACCTGTTTTTGATTAACGACGTACATGCATGATACAGAAATGTTGGAGTGATTCAAAATGGTGCGGTACCTCACTCACGTAGATATCGAAGTCAATACATGGTGGGCATAACACCTTCATCGCGTCCTTAACTTTTACATTGTATATGTACATTATGCTTGCCAGTGCAAAAGTCACGCTCCTATGTACTCCTGCCACGCAATGGATTAGAGTCTTTTGTCCTTTTTCGAAATTGTTTCTGGTCGTTTCTGCTACTAGAAGCAAGTCATCAACATCTATAGGTACTAAGTCCGCATATTTCAGCCAGATTTTTGCATTCGGGTTGTTAAAATCTTTTGCTACGTTTATTGTAAAGTACTCCTGTCCGTGTTGTAAACCGTACAACCCATCGCTTTGCCAAATCATTTTCTTAGGGTCTGAGCGTAAGAAACCCATATTTACTATATTTTCTACAACCCCTATTTAAGCCATCCCCATAATTCCTGTCCTATAGTCACATAATGATAACGCAAGGACTTAAACCAACACTTCCAACTCAAGTCTTCCCATTCTTCTTTTGAAACCCCTATTTTTGTTAAGTCTTCTATTGAATCTATCTCAACTCCGCACTCATATCCTGTATATGGGTGTCTCTTAATGTAGACTAGGGGAGTACCTACGCTCATTGCTTCTATGGGATATATGTCATCATTTATTGCAACATAGAATAGCGAATGGGACAACAAGTAATATTTTATGTCTTCACTTACATGTATGGGTTGGAAGTCAGCGTTAGGGTGGTCACTTATGAGTGTTAGTTGTTTTCGTCTCCTCTCGAACGTCTTAAGTACGTTACATGGTATGTTTTTACCCATCATTATGTACCCTTTCCTGGCGTTAAAGTCGAAGTTTACGTGTTTTTGAGCCATTTCGTCATCAACTCCCCACGGTATTACCTGCTCTACTTTTGCCCCGTTTTTTTCCATATACTCTTTCAACCATGTTGAAGTTGTAATTATTTTCCGTTCATCTATTAGTACAGTGTTACCTTTCCCCGGTTTATCGCACCATATTATCCCATTATTAGCTGTATCGCACTCCCCAACGTAAAAATCAGCCGGTTTGTAATAAGTTTTGGTTATGTTGAACTTATGGTATTTTTTCATATAATATATTGTCCGGTCTACTATTAATTCGTAATAACTGTCCCTGTATGTTGTATGTATTTTTTTTGTCATTTACGGTATATTCACCCTTGTTTCGTATTTATATACGTTATCCACCCGGGTTTCGTTTAAGTAAAGGATTTATTCTACGACTTATAATTTTCATGGGGTAAATATGTCTCAACCTAACAACACGCAGTACCCTATAAGAGTCCTAAGGGTTTTGTTAATAATATTCGGTATTGTAGTATTAATTTCTGTCCCGTTGTTTGGCTATTTCATAGGTAATTTCATCGGTATGCATATGTCCACCAGTGATATACAACAAGGCTATGCATATGGTGGGTTATTATATACTGTATATAACGCTACACATAACCCGGTTTATTCTCAGGAATCACAAGTATCTCAAGCATTGGGCATCGCACAGGGACAATCTGATATTAATAGTTTGACAATGGTCGGTCTTACATCGGGTATTGTTGCCGATTTCGGTATTGCCTTCATCCTTGTAAGGGAATATGAGAGACTGGAGTCATAACCCTTTATAAGTCACCCTCCACCTTTTTTTCTTATGAAACTCGTTACTATTATAAGTCCTAACGATAAAGTCCAGCCCCCTCCTTGGACTGACCTCGTACTCAGGCTTTATATTAATGATGTACGTTTCGCGTTACTGACCGTTTTCGGGTACTCTGAGGACGTTTTAATACTATACAATGACGTTAAAGTCGTCGATAAGGGTGCGGTAGTGAGGTTTTTTAGGTCATTTAAGTCCTCTGCCGTGATAAAATACAACAACCGGGAGATAGGTTATTTCCTTTCAGCCCGTAATAAGGACATGGACTCAAGGCTTGTTATTACGCATTATGCACTTAAACTCTGACATTACCTTTTTCTCTAGGTCATAATATGCGAACTCTTTACTTTTCTCTAACGCTTTCGCCGATAAGTCTTCATAACAACTTTTACTTATTGCACATTCCTTAGCCTCGTTTAATGCCTCCCTTACATCGTTATCCCTTATCAGGTAGTTTTCCATCTTCCACACTCCTGCTTCTTCTACAATAACGTCATAGGGGTCTATCGGTATACCTACTGCGAATTCTTTGTAGCTGTAAGCGTTAACATATACTGCAGGGACACCAACAGACATAGCTTCCATTAATGGGATCCCGAACCCTTCAGTTTTTGATAATGATACGTAGAAATACGACCTGTGCAATAACCTATAGAGGTCTCTTACGTGTAACGTGAAAACGGGTATGTCGTAATCACCTACATTTGATACCACTTTTATTTTCCTCCTTAACCCCATCTCTCTCAGCATGTTTACCGTATATCCTACCCTTTTCCTAATTATCTCCCTTTTTGTCGGCTCCGCACCTACTATTGTGAATAGGTATTCCTTATCTACCGATGCCCTCCTTTCCTGTTCTGCCACAAGGTTGTAGGGAGGTCTCAGTACGTCGTCCACATGTGTTATATGTCCTATTAGTCCCTTAACATATTCGGACGTTACATAGACCTTTGCTTTCTTCATGTTGCACCCACTTTCTACCAGGTACGGTGTATCTAACCATAATATCATAGGCTTGTCCCGGTATACACGGCTAAGCGCCTCAAGGAATAATTTAGCGTCTGTGATGTTGAAATACGTAGGGGACATGAGGGACTGGGTCAATTTGTAATATTTGAACCTCTGTTTCACGTTTTGGAAGAAATAATAAAAACTACATTCTCTACAAGGCACATGGACGATTATTTCTCTTAACGGCATGTCACGGTAAGGTTTATTGGCGTGGAAATAAAATTTTATGTAGTGGGAAAGTGGCTGAAGCTTTAGCGTTTCTAGCAGGTGGAGCAGGTGGTGGGGCAGGGGCTATAGGGGACGCTATAGGGAGGATAATCGGGGACTTGGAACGTGCTTTAGCACGTTTCGGCTCTTCAGTGGTTTCCGGGTTTAAGTCAGTCCTCGATAAGATAATATCGGTTGCTATAAGGGTAGCTCGTATAATTGAAAAATACTTCAGGATAGCCATTCACTATGTCGTGTTGTTCTTACGACTCGGGTACCGCTACATGTATAAATTTTATACGCAGTTCCAAGCAGACCCTTGGAGGAGCTTGCAATTTATAGGTACTATTGCAATACTTTTAAATAATAGCCTATTCCCATAAGGTGAATTAAAATGTCCGACCAACCCCAATTAACAAAGGAACAAATATCTGAAATAATAAAAAACGTGGTAGTATCCGTTGACGTGAATAGTAACGCTGTAGTATTATCTGCACATAAACTGGTTTCATATTTCATGAAGGGTACCCAGGACGTCGAGAAGGTATTAAAAGTCGATGTCGCTGACGGCAAAGACCTTGTAGTTTATGCCTCTGCCAGACCTAAAAACCAGTTCATCAAGTCACTCGTTATTAAGGCAGTACTTAAGGGCGAAATCCTCTCTATGTTAAAGGCTAAATACGAACTTGTAAAGAACGGGGACGACGTCTATATTAAGGTCTACTTAGAAAATAACCAGTTGCAAAACGTCCCCACTACTAACCCCTCTGAAGAGGTAGACTTCTAATGTCTTCTGTAACACCTAGCTATACAGCTTCGGTTTCTGAAAACCTGTTAGATTACATGATGGAATATGCTACCGGCAATGACGGTTGCATTCAGTCGATGACTGCGTCGTTTCAGCCTTCTGGTCAGAGCGTGACGGGGCGTAGTGCGTCTTCCTCACAATCAACCAATGCCGGTTTCTTTTTTCAACCGCAAAACGTCCCCCAGGGTGTCGGGGTAAACATAGTCTTTTATTCTCTCACTATCCCCGAAGGTACTTTCCTGATTACCCTCTCTTTTACCACTACACAGGGTAACACTTACCAACTCGCTTCGATAAATACCCTTCCACCTAATGCTAATTACGCTTTAGTTATTATAGTTGGGCTTACCGTAACTGCCCAAATTTCACAATACGTTAATGTCCAAGCCCTCCTCCAGACTTTCACTGCTTTTGCTTCAAGCCAATGTCAGTCCCAGTCCCAACCCCAAACCAGCTATAGCGGTAATAGTTTTACGGTAATTTATCAGTATAGTTACGTTACTGGTTCTTCTTTTAATGCCTTTCTTATCGCAGTAAATGGTTCTCAATCTTCCAGTTCACTTCAGGTCACTGTCGCTATGGGGGGTAACACAGTTGTTACTGCGACTATTAATGCTCCCGGTCAGGAGTATGCCTACTTTTTATTTACTGTTTCATTAGTATTTTCAGGTGGGTAAGACGAAAACTCTTTCTCCTGTATTAAGAGGAGGTGTTGATATTTACATCAACAGTAAGTTAGTAGCCTCTAGGCATAATAACGTTACAGCGTCGTTTATCCTCTCATTAATTAAGGCTATTATCGGTGTTTCTTCCATATATGGAGGGTATTTTGAGATGCCGTCAACGGCTGTCGCAAAGTTACATTATGAAAACACGCCTGTGACCTCTGCGGTAATGAGCAACGTCTCATTCACTGAAGACGTTGTTAGTGGGTATGAAAATACGCGTATAATCTATAGCTTCAGCGACGCGTCGAGGACTAAGTACTCATTTGATTCTTTACAACTCTGGACTGCCTCTGCTCATTCGTTATTAGCACAGGTGTCAGACGCTGTTTTAAACACACCGTTACGTAAGAACCCTCAAGACGTAGTGCAAATTGACTGGTGGCTGGAAATGGTGAGCGGTCAACCGTTCGCCAATATGTTGTCCTACCTCCAAGGTGAGCAAGCTACTTATTGTCAATCTACGTGTAATATACCTTCCATAACACCTAACATGTATTTCGGTTACAGCGTGTTTAACGTGTACTTCGTCCTCCTCGCCCTCCCTAACGTCTTGACTGTAGCTAGGGACATTAAGACACCGCTTACTAACAACCTCGTCAACGTGCTTGCCCTGACTAGCGACGTAAAACCTCAAGGTATTACAGATATCATCTGTTACGATATCTGCAACTGTCAATTAACGCAGTCAAAAGTGCCGGGGTCGGTAAGTGAATTCGTGGGAGATAATTACGTCTACGTCGCGTTTAACTTCCAAAACCAGTGTCCCTCCGGGCAATATGTAGTACCTATAACCACGTTAAGTCTCGGCAACCAAGGTTCAACATCGTTTGCTGTCGCACCTGTGCCTTCAAGCGGTACAGGCGATTCAGCCCTGTTAATTAAGGTACCATACGGTAAGCTGACACTTAAGAATTTGTTTACACATCAAGGTGAGTGAAACGTCCTCTCAACCTCAATTATCACAACCCGCATATACTAATGCATTCATGAGTGCTATAGCTTCTTCGGTGACGGGCATTAACGTCGCCAATTACCCACAACCTACGGGCTATCACATTTACCTTACTTCGCCGACCGGCATAGCCAACAATACGACTAACGTCTACATTTATAATATTAATGACCAATACCAGGAGCAATGTGAAGCGACTTCAGTGACATTTATAGCAGTTTTCAAGGACTTAGTCTCATACGAGTTTAACGGTTTTGCTTTTTATACTCAAGTGAACGGGCAGGACTTAATTGAAGTGGCAGATTTCGTTTTCTCGTCTGCTGTACAAAAACCCGAGAATTACGTGTTAGTATTATTCATCACTTTTAGCATATCCACACCAACCCAGTCCATAAACCCCATCCAGGACATGATACAGGAGTGCGGGCAATATTGTCAGGACGTGGACTGTTACTCTGTTGCGGATAATATATGCACGTCCTTTATACCGTTTTCAATGTTCAACCTCGTTTTCTTATATTTACTAGGGGTCACTGTTCAAGACCTTAACCCGACTAACACTGTCACACAGCAGATGGAATCTTACTTCCATTGTATGGATAACTGTAATAATGTATGCAGTTCGAATAATTCACCAAACTGTCCTTTATGCCTACTCGGGTGTATGGCGTTGTTACAACAGAACCCGATAACTACATTCGCGACCGGAAATAATATCAATAACATAACCCAACTGCTCCCTCAAGGCATAAACACGGTATACGCCATCAACGTTTGCAGTGGAAAGGTAGCCACGTTTCAGCCCCAAAACGTCCAGGCTAACCTCAACGTAGTTTCCCAGGGCGAAGTACAATATATAGCCCAAGTCTCCTTACCCGGCACTAGCAATTCGTTTAACGCTCTACAAATCATCGTCTCTACAAGTTCCTCTAATAATTACTCACTCGGTGTCCTTTACTTCGTGGGAGTCCCTCTACCGTCAGGTGAAACCTTTATACTCACCGTTACGGTATCACAAAGTCAAGGTGGTCAGCAAAATGGCAATTAAAATAAAGAGTTACTTCAAAATTGAACTAGGTGACAAAGGTACAACCAGGAAACATAACACTCTGACGCCGGAGTACAAGTTTTTACTACAAGGTCTCCTGACTTCCGGTCAGGTTTACAATGCACCTTATTCTTACTATTCCGTTGCGTTTAAAGCCCCTACCAACATTTACGTTGTACTACTTAACCAAGGTACTGTAGTCGCCAAGTTACCGGCTAAGTTACAAAGTTACAACGAACAGATAAATACCGTAAACGCCGGTAATTGCCAAAATAATCTCAGTTCCTGTAATTTGCGTTCATTGGAGTTCCAATTAGAGTACGGTGCAACCGACGAAACTAATGACTCGTATACCTTTGATGAAGTCCAAATTTGGGCAGACAGCTTATATGCTATAGCTTATACTAAAGTTAATTCTGCCACTAAGTACACTAACACTTTTATAAGGGTAACATGGGACGCGACTGTTACCATTGAGTCTAACAACGTCCTTTATATGCCCGGGTGTACCAATTTTTCCCTTATGTTTAACTCACAAGTTACACTGCCTAATTACCAACCCTTACTATGCATGAACATACCATACATTATTGTCGCGATTACACTCGTCCCCTATAACCTCATACCCCAAAACACCTTCCTTTATAGCCAAATATCTACTTTGCTCCAAATACTGAATATCTCCAGTCCCGGTTCTACACTCCCTACACAACTGTTGGACTTGCAGGGCGTCCAGTATTACGTCGTCAGTAATACAGCCTATCCCATATCCGAGCCTTTTATCCTCACTAACACGAACCAGTCTAACACTATTACGTTGTTCCTCCTTTACGGTATCAATAACAACTACTTTATCTACACTACTTGCATTACCGTTACCGTAAATTACTTTAAGTTATATACCCCGACGTTGATAATTGATGTAATAGAGGAGCAATAATGTCGTTCCTACTGTCAGCCGGGCAGGCATTCTTTTCGGGTCTCGAATCAATCGGTTCGACTTTTGGGGCTAGCGTCAGCTCCGTCGCGAATGACGTCACCGGCGGTCTCTCGTCAGTTGCGAACTTCATACAACAACTGCCCTCAGATATACAGGACTTTTTTCAGACAGTAGCAGGTGCAATAATTAGTTTTGCACAGACCTTCGGGGCTTATATCTGGAACGGGTTACAAACTATCGCCCACGGTCTTGCTTCTGTAATGGCACCAATAGAGAGGGGGTTAGAGGGTCTCGCTTCTACTATAATGAACGCTCTTGTACAACTGTGGGATGACCTGAAGAAATTCAGTTCCGATGTCCTAAATTTTGTTATCTCCACGGTAATCAATTTCACGATAGGCGTACAGCCGGTCATTAATGACATAAAAAACATCTTCATTGGTGCTTACAATTTTATTACTACCATAATTTCCGACATATACCAAATGTTTGTTACCGTAGCTAATTTCTTTTTGGACATGCCTACGTTCTTCCAGAACGCCTCTAACTACCTTAACTCGCTTTTCACCGACCCAGGAGACCAGCCCAACCTCCTGACTATGATACCCAATATTGTGGCAGGTGAAGTGTCAAGGGTCGCAGGTGCGTTCCCATCGGTCTTAAGTTTCAACACGTATATGGAATTACTCCCCAAGATGATTTACGGTATTGCCAATTACCCGGTTTATAACGGGGGCTTTAAAGGTCTTTTGGGAAAGGCGTTGCTGTTAGTGGGTTCACCCTTCATCACTGCCCTAATTTCATCATTAACTGAATCATTGTTAAAGTCCTCATTTAGCCCCACCCAGACAACACAGACAATACCCAGACCGTCCCAGCCACAGATACAGTCTCTCCCTAACTTACCATCTACGCAATTGCCACAGCGTTCTACAAGTACTGCTTCGGTATCGGACTTACAAGTACAACAGCCAACAACTTTAACACCTAAGCAAATAGAGGTTCAGTTAGAGAGACCCAATACTACGGGCGTATTTGTTGAAGACGTTATCGGGATGGGTACACCAGGCGGTGGTTCGGCGAAGCTCGTCTCCGGTTATGTAGTCTTCCAGAACACAATACAGGAGTTCCAGGACGTATTTGAAATATTACCCGACTTCATCATGAAGTTAATACAGTCTTCACAATACGAGTTCAGTCAGGACATGACGGTAGACGTAACACTGTCATTGTTGGAGAACATATACCAGGTACAGCAGACGATAGAGGTACTACCTTCCGTTGACGCTACGGCTATAATATTACCGCCTAACATATCCTTTTGTAACCCTAATAACATACCACAACCGAGTGAGTCCGCATCAGCGTCTTCCAACACTATTAACGCAAGTGCCACGGTACAAGTGCAGGAAAGTTTGTGTATACCACCTTATGACCTGTTAGCAGACACGGTTCAGGATTTGTATAGCGTGATATCAGGGTTATTGCCGAACCTTGAAGATATCATATTCCAGCAGGTACAGTTCCTGTCCGGTATATTACTCCAGACTAGCTTGTCGGACATAATTGCCGAGGTCGTCCAGTTCCTGTCCGGGTTACCGCTCTCCACATCACTTACCGATAATGCGTCAGTCATTATAGGTTTCGTCCCTATACCAATACAAGCTGAGTCGTACACATATTACGTTGCGACTGATGTACCCGTGACTTTCACGATAGAGCAGGTAGGGTCGGGTTCTTATAGCGGGAGTTTGACTTATAGCGTGAGTGGGTCATAATGAGTTCCAACCTAGCTTATTTGGCTTATGAAGCCATGACTTCAGGTATCAGTAACGTATCAATTTATATCTTAGATACTAACAATAACCAACATGGAGTCAATGTACTTGTGCCTTCTGTTGGTACGTACTACTACTTTGACAGCAGTGACGCAGTTTATACGGCGACTTCGTTTAACATATCTGTTAACGGCACCTCCATACTCAGTGTCTCCATTAATAACGCACAGAAGTCGGCTAACAATATAATAATTATTGTTGTCACAGTTAGCATTGCTATAAACCTACCCGGGTGCATTGGCACGTTAGTAACGCAAGCTATACAGGCTTTGTTTGCCGGTGTAAAGCTTAACCTCGGTTGTGGTGCTACTGCATATTACATTATAACAAATGAAAAAACCAACCAACAGTCTCAAGGTTCTGTCGGTTTGTCGTTCAGCCTCGTCAGCGATTACGAGTTTACAGCGTCGGGGAATATATCATACGGTCAATACGAAGTGGTATCAGTTGTGAAAATTGTTGTCTCATGCTCATATGGTGGAGTCCAGCAGGACATTTTACCATCACCACTAAACAGTAGCGAGTGTGAGTCGTCGTCCGGTTGCACGTTCACCGTAACGGTCACCTTTAACTCGTGACTACAAAATATATAACCCACTTTCCCTTATTTTTAGATATGAAAAAGGACTTAAAAACTAAGGTCAATGCAAACGTTAAAGTTTACCTCATCCCTAAAGACGAGTTGAAGGTAGTCGACGGCAAACCAATCCTCGACGACAAATTCATAGTATATGACAGCAAGAAGAAAAAGGGAGAATAACGTGTCAAAACAGATTGTCATAAACAAAGAATTAGTGAAAGTCAAGGGTCGTGTTAAGGCGATTACGGTAAAGAAAGAGGACTTCCATAAATTCCTACAGTCAAGGAAACTGAGAATTCTTGATAAGGAATATGAGGTTCTAATGCCACCGTTAGACGACATGAAAAAGAACACTATAGACGTTAACGGTTTATCTACATTGTTACAACAATACCTGACATCATTACTTAATATTACCGGTAATACAAACCAGACAGCTCAGGCTGAAATGGTTCTCACTACTGCGTCTGACGATGTTACCTTTACCTATGCTGGTGGTGTTGGTATCAACTCTCAAGGTGTTACAGCATATTTGCAAGTTTTCGAAGAGGGTGGCAATTTTACGTTCCAATATTTTTACATTGGTTTCGACACTACAGATGCATCATATACTACATCACAAATAGAGTTATATGCGTCAGCTTATGTAAGCAATCCAACCACCTATCCTAATAATTATTATACCGACACAGTACGTATTGCCTATACAAATACTTCTTTTTCAAAAACTGCTGATTCTTATTTATTCATTGTGTGGTTAATCCAGTTCCAAAATGTACCCCCATACGCAATATTTTCCGTCCCCACTCTACAGAATAATGCAGGTGTAAGTGCAGAATATTCTCGTAATTCTCCAACTTCTTATACGGTCTATTTCAATACTGGTAATTGTAATTTTGGGTGTGGCGGTAATTGTCCTTCGACAGGTTTAGGTGGGTTCGTAACAAATGTCCAAAACAATAACCTTGTGCTTGAGTTCCCACTTGCAGTCCCATTAAATGCTGGGGTATCAAATTTAGAAATATTATTCTGTGGTACTACAGGCTTTACAAATATGGCTACTATTTCAGGTAATATATCTACAACATTAACACCATCAGTTAGTGGAGCTACTTTCTACGTAGTCATTGCTACAATAGCAATTACATATCAAACGTCGTGAACTCGGCATGGTAGACCTCAACAAACTTTTTCTTGTCGCGTATAACACACTCCTCTCTAATATCCCGTCATACAACGTCATAGCCAATGTTAACGGTATACTTTTCAGCATGTCGGCGTCGTATAGTGACGGGGTGTTAACATTAAAGGGTTCCATCTTGGTACAAGAGTCGTCCAACTCACTGAATATGCAGGTCTACTTCGGTCAATACCTTGTGGACTCCATTAATACACAAGCCCAGATAAGCCCGGGGACTTATGACGTGGTTTACGTCCTAACTATTGATGATAACACTAACATTATTAATAACGCCATAGGTCTTGCCGTAACTAACCAACTCAAGAGCGTTTCCGTTTCTACAAACGCGTCGTCAAACGTTATCACACTTATACAGGACACGTTGACGTTTTACCTGGGTTACACGTCATACCCGTCTACAATATCGATAACTGCGACGTTCACGCTGACGAACAGTAGTACGGTAACCGGGAGTTTTGAGGAACCAGCACCCCCGTTACCCCAAGGAGTGCAACTCTACAGTAACACCATACCCGTAACATTTTACTAAGTGCAGAACTTCAGCCCGTTAATATAATGACATATCCCGGGTATACGCAGTATTTGGCTCCGTAATTGGTTGTGTATGAATATATCGACCTGATTATGTGTGTAAAGGGAATTGTCAAGGTAAGCGTCCACTATTCCTTTCAGTTTCTGTCTCCATGGTAATGGTAAATAGAAGTTAGTTGACAGGAAAAAGGTAACTATGGAGTCAGCAGGTTTTGCTCTAGCTTGGATATTGATAGTGGTCGGCACGTCTGCGCTTTCAAAACGCTTAAGTAAGTTGTTAATGTCATATACTGTAACGTCACTATCAAGGAAAAGGATGTTATCGTCTATTTTTGAAATTATTTCCCTGACCATCTTTGCTATACGTATCCTCCTATTTATCATTTCAACGTGATTGTCGTTGCTTAGTTTTATGCCAGTATCAACGTAATGGTAATTGACGTTTTTGTCATAATAGACTTCCCCTATAGTATACGACTTATCGATGAACACGTCCGTCAGCTTGTTTTCTTGTATTGCTTCTTTCAAGTACCTGGCGTCCCCCAGAAACGTTACAATACGCGTCATTTTATGAAACTCTTGTGTTAGAGGTTTTATGTTTATTACCTCTTCCCCATGAACGATACTTTAGTTTTTAAGTCCTAAAACGTTTTAAAATATTGTGGCACATAATGATCGCAATTCATTGCTCTAATAAAATCGTGCAGTCATTTTTCATAGAGACTAAGGTAAAACAGCCTATATATATAAAGGGGGAACCTACATATGATTTGTACTTAGAAAAATACCCTCATATGACGTACTTGCACGTCAACGGTGTGCGTGTTAAAAACCTACCAGCCGGTGCTGATTACCAAATGATTGAACCGACTTTAATAAATTACTTTGATGAGGTTTGTCAATTATTTAACGATAATACAGACATAGATATTGAAGACGGGACATATTTACCCACATCAATACAAGTTAATGGTAAACATATATTTCAAATAGAGCGTCAAGCTACAACTTTTACAATGAATACTGAACTCGGTCTTTACGATATAAAGCAAATAAGCCGTAAAATTGAAAACGTGTTCAAAATCAAAATTATCCCGTTATTGATGAGAGTGGGGCTATATGGTTAGGTGGGAGTTGACTAAATTTAAAGTAGAGAAAACTGTCACAGACGTACTTAGCTCCGTACTTACCTTTGAGGCTGAAATAGTAATACCCGAGACCCATAAAGCTATTGTAGTTGTTTATGACGGTAGACAGTTTACAGTTGGAGGTTCCGAGCTGGGACAAGACTATTTCGTATATAAAATTAGACCTAAATTGCAAAGTTTGTTAGAGTCCGGTCTGTTCCTGGAACTGAGCAGGCATTCAAGAAAGGCAGAATACCTAAGAGGTTTTTCATTGACAAAAATAAGCGTTTACCCGGGAGGCACTGTGGCTAATTTACGATATATCTATAACGATAAATTTTTGGAGTTCGGCAGTGTACTGATAATCCCTCCGTATAAAGAGTGGAATAAACTGTGCCAAATACCTCTAACAGTAGAGACGAACGCGGTATCTAACACTAAGTCGTTTTATGAAATATTAGAAGAAATATGTATGTCAAAAATAAGGGTAAGGGTTGATGTAGAAGATATAAATGAGATACTCAAAATTATCTTGCAAAAAATCGGGGTTTAAGTTAGTAACCTCCGACCCATAACTCATTTATATCCACGACTTTATTTTTTTAATATATGAGAATTGCACTAGTTAGGGACTTTAATGATAATAGCTTCGGTAGGCAAGCTAAACTCTTGGAAAAAGGGTTAAGTGAATTAGGTCATGAGATAGTCGCATTCGATAAAGATAAGGTCTCAAAACCTAACTTGCCTCCCGGGTTTGATGACTACATTTATTACACAGTGTTTAATACTGCACTGTTTTGGAAGGGGATACCCAGTTACGGTAAGAACATCGTGTTCGAAGTCTCGGATACTGACGTAATAAGTCATATTGCACTTTACTTCTTCAGGCAACAGCCTGTTGACATGATAGTTGTACCCTCACAGTGGAGTAAGCAGGGGTTTTACACTCTCGGTATTAAAATACCCCAGCCTATCCACGTTATCCCCCATGCACTTAGCCCCGAAATGTTTTATTACCCCCCTAAGGAAATGCCTCACCCTTGCGTGTTAGCTGTTTTACCCCATTCTTGGGACAGGAAAGGAGGAGACGTTGTGGTTAAAGTGTTCCACGAATTAATGGACTCCGGTTACCACTTTTACCCCCTTATCCTAGTCGCTAACATGCTCGAGCCAAAGGTCAAGGGGATGAACGTCATAAAGACACCGTTGTCAGACCCCGATTATTATTCGTTGTTTGCAGGATGCGACATCCTCTTTTACCCCGTCCGCGGTGGTGCGTTTGAAATCCCGGTCATTGAAGCCCTGTCTCTAGGGCTTGATGTCGTTGTAACTGAGAAAGGGGCATGGAGTGAGTGGGTATTAGGTGAGAATGACGTCTATTGGGTCAAAGTCGCCAAAAAAGTCAAACTGTGGTACACGAACCCATTTCACGTAGGGCATTTCTTAGACCCAGACCCTGAGGACGCATACCGTCAGTTGGTAACAGCGTTAGCTAATTGGTCGCTTGACAAGAAGAAAGAGAATTTGGAGAGCCGTGCAGTCCTATACAGGGAAAGGTATAATTATTTGAATATCGCGAAGGAATGGGAAAAAGAGGTGTTATGATTAGCCATGAGCTTTGCGGTTTATTACGTCATCGCAAGTTCCTTCTACATAGTTACTATAGCTTATACCTTGTATAAATTGAAAAAGGTGGTAAAAACGCAACGTGAACAGGACATTAAGAAACAGTTTGATGAGTACGTCCATTCGGAAGAGTTCAAAAACCTGCTGGTTGAGGCGATAAACCAAAGTGACGTAAATAAGAAACTTAACTTAATTACGTTAGCCCTTTGTACTCATGTACCAGAATTGAGAAAATCGAAAATATGCCAAGAAGGTTTGTAAAAAAAAGCCTTTTACTTATTTTAGAGACCCAAGTAGCCCAGGAAGTTGCCGACGAATGGTAGGCTTGACGCGAACTTGGTTATGACGCCTACTATGATACCGGCTACGGCTAGAGCTACGAAGATGTCTGCGTTATTAGAGATGAAGTTGGTTACTCCAGCTAAGAAGTTGGTTATGGCACCGACGATAGATGTTACGACTGATGTTAGGCTTGAGGCTACATTGCTGTAGGACATTTCTTGTCCCTCATTTACAGAGTTAGGATTAGACATAAAATTTGTATTGGATACATTTTCTGCGTTATTAGGTGTTACGTTCTCGTATGTATAGATGCCCATGTCCTCATAACCAGGATACCAATTATCTATGAAATGTTTAATGGATACACCAAATGATAAAAGGTAGCATGGGGAATGTATACACATGAAAGCTTACGTCTCATGTGACAATTGTAGTTATTACCAAGTCGCACTCTATGAAGGGTATACCGTTACGCATAACGTTTTTGATGCAGACGTCTGTATAGACGACCCCATAAAGTTCCTGAAGCGGTTTAGGTACATTGATGACGTAAATTGCGTGCTATGGGGAGATACCGTATATGACGCGTGGCATTATTTCGGCGAGTTAAGACGCTATGAAAACTTCGTAGTGCCGTCTTACTGGAATTACCTTATGTTCCACAAAATGGACTTAACGCCTAAAGCAATTGTAAAGAGGCACATTAAACCCATCTCCCCTAACGTAAAGAAGGACAAGCTATTTATAACACTTGGCGAATCCCGTTTCTTCGATAGGAAAAACCTAACCCTTGTTGATAGCATGACCAGGTTATTTAACGTTAGGGACAAGACTATTATTGTGGGGAACATGGGGAACCCGGACTACAGCACTTTTAGCCTTACTGAAGAGCAGAAGTACGAGCTTTACGCAAGGAGCAAGTTTTTCCTCGCATTATCTCAAAGTGAAGGGTTCGGGTTACCCCCTATAGAAGCTATGGCTGTCGGTACTGTACCGATATACCTTAACGCACATGGCTATAAGGAGAACCTCATAGGCTTACCCATAGACCCTATAGAGGAAGATACTTTTTGTGCCGATGACGATAATTGTTTCCGCATATGGGAACTATCGAGGTGTGAATTACGGTATGAAATACAGCACGCCTTAAACATGGGTAGGGAAGAGTATGAAGATTTAAGCGAAAAAGTGAAAATTAAAAGTAGAGAGTATTATGCCCCAGTGGAACCCTTCGATATTTCCGAAGCTGTTAGACTACGCGAAAAAGAACGGGATAGAGAGACGTTATAATACCTTCTATATCAAAGGCGTTGCCTTAGTACAGTGTAACGAAGTTTCTATCAACGTCACTGTTGCGAAAGACCACCTCCACATATTCTACGACCCCGTTTTGAACATGTATTCTGCCTACAGCATGCCGTTCTTTCACCAGTACCCTAATGCACCTCAACTCTTTGCTGAGGGGAAGAAGCTTTGCGGTGACCTAGAAAACATGGCTTCAGGTGTAGTGGTATCTACTCCATCTACACCTCCTAAGAAAGCTGATGCGGATTTGGACAGGATACTCACTGCACTATCTTTGAGGAACGACAAGGCTATAACAAAGGGTTCGGAGTACTATCGTTCGAAAGACTACGTAAAGTCCAGGTACCCCGAATGTTATGAAATAGTAAAATACTACGGGACTAAGAAGGAAACCATCAAGTTCATGGAAGCGATTTTCGCCAAACAGTGGGACATTGCTGAGAACATGCTTACGCTTTTGGCTATGGAATGTACCGAACCGGAATGCGTGACTAGGATAGGAAAGTTTATTGACAAGTGCAGAGATGTTATAATTAACAAAGAGGTACGTGAGTAACATGGAAGCCCTCGGTCTAGGTAAACCCGATACTTACGAGTTAACCAGGAGAATCTATGAACAGTTAGGAGGATCGGGGAAGTCTTATGCTTGTTTAAATGGATTTGAATACGATTTCCTTAATGAATATAATAAGAAGTATGAGCTTTGTACAAATGTATTTGATGTCATACTCGCGTATCTGAAAATTTACGACCCTAAGACTTTGTTTGTCCCTCAATTGTTAGCCAAATTAGGTTATTCTTCAGCTTCAATGATAGAAGTGAAACCACCGTTCTCGCTCACGAATAATGCCGTATTCGTGTGGCTAGGCAGGGAACTGTTCTACCACGATGAGGCTAAGGTAATCAAGACGAAGACGGGTTACAACGATAATAATGAGCCTGTAGTGAAAGTGGATGTGAGATACGACATGAACCCGATGTCTATCGAAGCTGTTTCGTGGTGCCTTAGGCTGGCTTTCATGTACAACAAGGCAATACCGTGCGGGGTTTACGGGGTACTTTACGAATGAGTTTATGCCTGAGAGAGATAGGGAACAAGAGTGTGCTTTACATCCCTAAGTCACTTGAGGACAATTTTCAAGTGGGTCATATTTACCCAATCATTGTAGAGAATAGAATAGTCGGGCTAAAGTGTATAACTACAGCTAAAAGGAAAGTCCTTTACATCCCTTCACAGCTGGAGGACTTGTTCCGAGAGGAATGTTACTCATTTGCATATCTTAAGGCTTAGGACTTTCGCTTTCTTTGAGGGAGCAGGGTACTCCATAAACAGTTTCCTGGCGAACTCTCTAGGCGTTATCTTCCCGGTTTCTAATTCATTAAGTAATGAACGTAGCCTCTCCTTCGTCTTAAGTGAAACTTTAGTTTGGTCAAGCAACATGTAAGAGATTTTGATTGCTTCAGGTATTGAATACTTCCTAGAATTTGCCAAAAGTATGAATACACACCTAATGAATTCGGTTTTTGTTATCATGTTATGCTAATATATGTATCCAAATATTTATATATTTCGTCCTATAGATGCGTATATGAGAGAGTATGGCAGGTAGACAAGCACATAGAAAAATCGATTATAGAAATGACACACCTACAAGGTGGAAAGGAAAACTCTACGGTATCTTCGTCAATTACATGGGAGAGAAGTACGCTAGCGAATTCGTAGAGCAAGCGTATGCTAACTACAAGTCGGTATTCGAAGAGATCTACAACAAAATCCACAACGACTTGAGAGCGAAGCTTACCGAGTATGCCGGTAGCGGTGCAATGTTCCCATTATGGCAAGTAATAAACGAGTCAGTTTACGCAGTATATTTGACACACAAGGAGACTGCGTCATTCCTCGTTAACAAATACGTGTCCAGAGGTGTCCCCGTAGACGTAGTCAAGAAAATACTTGCAGATGTCGGCAACGAGCTTAAGGAGTTGGTGCCTGCAGTTGCTGAGCAACTCGGTGGTGTTGCCCTAGATGAATCTAACGTGGTAGCTACTGTTGACGGTATAGTTACTAAGCTACCTTCGTTACCAAACAGCTATGCCGGTGTATTGATGAAGTCCAAAGTACCATCTGCATCTCCACATTATGCAGGTACGAAGACATTTAGCAGTACTGAGAACGCATATAAGGCACTTGAAGATATTGAGAATGGGTTATGAGGTGTTGAAAAATGGCGAGGAAGAATAGGAGGTTAAGTTCCGCGTCCGTATATAGGTACTACCTAAAGAGGTACACGATGAACTACGCGACAACAGGTCACATGTTAGCGAAGGAAGTCGCGATGAACCCCGAGGCATCAAAAGCTGTTGCAAGGTTGTCGGAGCAAGAAACTTACAACTGGTTAACCGATTACGCACCTTCCCATTTAGCAAAGGAGATAGTGAAAAACATCTCAGAAAAGCACGGCATACCAGGGACATTTCAGGGACTGTTAATGGCTTATGCTGAAAAGATACTAGCAAATTACATACTAGACTACAAAGGCGAAACATTGACGGAAATGCACCAGAACTATTTGTGGACGATAATGATGAGGAGCAAGTCGGGTGCAATGAATACAACCAGCGGGTACCTATATACGTTCATAGGGAAAGACGCAAAACCAAAGACCATAGACATGAGTAAGATACTCACGGAAATAGAAGACGCTTTGTTGAAATCGCTCAAGTAACCTTTTTTTATCCTGTATCCATTTTCTAATTTATGGATAAAGTTAAATTAAAGGGCAGTATTGCTTACGTTTACAAAGTCTTTGTCGAGTCCCTGAAAAAAGCTGACATAGAGACTACTAGCGGGGCATTAAGTGAGAACGCAGTAGTAGTCGGCGTACCATTTATCAGATTTACAGAATTACTAACAGGAGAAATCAACAAGGAAGTATGGGAACAGAAGGTCAAAAACGGTAAACTCTTTCTCGTTGGTATGAAGGAGTTAGTTGATGAGGACATAAAGACCGTGAACGCTAAGATTTTGTCTAAGCTAAAGAAGCTGGGGATAGACACAGGTGCTTACGTTACGGATGACGGTGATGCGGTAGTCATGGTGTCACTTATTGACGTGATATGGAGGATCCTGGAGAAGACGCTCCAGGAGACCAAAGCTAGAGCAGGTAGTCACATGAGGTCATTACGTGTGAAATTCGGCAACGATGACGAATACGCTTATGTAGTTATTTATACTAAGAGTTCACAAAGGGATACAGCTGTCAGTAGGATAGAAGAGGTGTTGAAAGATGAGTGAAAATACACAGCAAAACCAACAACCAGACTTAGCAAAGAAAGTGGAAGAACTGGAAAAGAGGGTAAAAGAACTCACTGAACAAGTAGAGAAGACTAAAAACGCAATAAAGACCGTAGCGGGAATACTTGACAACCACCTGAAGGGTAAATGGACGATAGAAGACATACAAATGGCGTTAACCAACATTAACGAAATGGTTCAATTGCTCACTCAAGC
>Ga0208447_100037_pt1 | contig 26381 bp, 30 predicted proteins | sample BED_Slide_host_7_FD_187139 | JGI IMG/M metagenome (GOLD analysis project Ga0208447, IMG submission 187139) | Extremophilic microbial mat communities from Yellowstone National Park, USA - BED_Slide_host_7_15 (SPAdes) (version 2) | ecosystem: Environmental > Aquatic > Thermal springs > Hot (42-90C)... | reverse complement strand
GGGTTACGGAGGGTTTGCTCTCCACAGGCTTCAGTTCCCCCAGTCCCAAGGGTACGACCTCAGCTCTTACAGCCAGAGGTCTATGTATTTATCTCTTTTTTAGTATAAAAAGGTTTCTGTAAGGGGGGTATTCATCCCCCACCTCACGGAGGGGGACTTCCGCCCCCTTAACCCCCCAGAAAGTTAAAATGAAGGCGCTCGTTAAGCACTTCCATGTCTTTGTCTGTTCCCTCACGGCTTTGACATAAAGTGGTGAAAGCACCATAGAAAAATATTTAGTAATACAAAAACTACATGAAAGGGATCACATGGTTGTTCTCAGGCCAAGATTGAACCTGACTTCAGTGGACTTCACCATGGTTCATTGGGGATGCTGGAGCCAATTGACGTCCGATCATAGGGTTACCGTCAGGACCTTGGCGGCCAAAATTAGGGGAGACGTCATTGTTGGGGTGGATGAGGTAAGATCTAGCTCCAGCAGCGAGTTCAGGAGCTTCTTGAGGGACTTCAAGAGGAACCCAAAGGTAATGAACGTGATGGACGTAACCGCAGTTGATCAAAGGAAAAGGATATACAGGGTTTGGTTCATGGAGGATCACGAATCCATGATTATGGGAGTATTACATAACTTCACAGTGCTTTGGCTTAGGGACCTAATAGCGGACGGTACCGAGAGGGTTTACATGGTTCTCCCTGAGGTTGAGGTTGAACCTCTAAGGAATGAACTTCAGAGGATAGGTAAATTGATTAGGTTCAAAACAAGGAGGACGGAGCTGGACGCAGAGCTTTTCACCTCCATCGATCTTTCCCCACAGGAGAGGTTGGCCGTGAGTGAGGCTGTAAAGAGGGGTTACTACGACGTTCCTAGAAGGTTGGACTTGAGGAAATTGGCGTCCCAGATAGGGGTGTCCAAGCCCACCCTGGAGGAATACCTGAGGAAGGCGGAGAGGAAGATATTGACAAAGGCGCTTCAGGACATAGAGTTCTACATGAATTCGGGTTAGAAGTTGCTGTCAACTGTTCTGCTCTCCCCCCATCCTGACGATCTGGCCCTTTCCATAGGTGGTTCCATGGCCTTGGGACTCTTCAATAACTCCACGGCCCTTGTCGCCTTTAATGTGAGTAGGTACTCTCCCAGGCAATTACTTCCGCCCTCTGAGGTTACGGCAGTTAGAAGGGCGGAGGACATGAGATATCTCTCCAGACTAGTTAGGAACGTTATTCACCTTAACTTACCCGACACCACTTGCAGGTGGTCTCCCAACCTAAAGGGAGGGAAGGGAAGTGATCCTGTGTTGGAGAGAGGTAAGAAGGAGGTGCAGGACTTCGCCTCTAAGTTCCAACTGATTGTGGCCCCTCTTGCCCTGGGAGGACATTCGGATCATTTGGCCGTGAGAAGGGCAGTCCAGTCGATCCATTCATACGTGGTATTCTACGAGGATCTGCCCTACGCCACAAGCTATACTTACGATCAAATAAGGGAACTGGCGAAACCTGCAATGCCCTTTGTGGTGGACGTAACTAAAGTCTTTGAAGAGAAGATCAGGTGGCTGGAACTCTACTCAACCCAATTCACTCTTCAATTCAAGAGAGCCGTAATGCAACACGCAAAAACCGTTCTCCCTGGACGTTATGGGGAGAGGCTGTGGGTTCCTCCTGAGAGCTGGGACCATATGTCAAGGATTGCGCGGAGCTCTGCGTCAGCCACGTTGTCCCAGCTGGAATGAAGCTTAAGGAATTCCTCAGTATTTTTGCTTGACACATAGTCCTCCCTCATTGCCCTCAGCGTCTCCTCAGACATGGTCCTCAAATCGTCCTCAGGGACCGTCCTCACATTATCAACTCCCCCATAGACTTCCCTTATGGCCAAAAGGTCGAACGCTACAACGGGAGTCCCAGCTGCCAGGGACTCCAGAATAACCAGGGAGAAGCTGTCGAAGTGGGAAGGATACAGGACAACCCTGGCTTTAGAGACAACCTTAAACAACTCATCACTCCTCCTGAAACCCAAATACTCCACGTTCAGATCCCTCACCTCCCTCTCAAAGTCTTCCATGTCCCTGGGATCCTCGAATTTTCCCATAACGTACAGCCTGACGTCCCTTCTCGAGTTCACCATTCGCCATATCTTGGGGACGTCAAACAAGCCCTTCTCTGGGATAAGTCTAGTGAAGTAGACCGCGTAATCCTCCTTACTTTCCCCCCTCCACTTAGCCGCCTCAGGATCGAACGCGTTGGCCGGCTTGGTTATAACCGTTCTCAAACCCATCTGGTCCAGACCGGAGAGTCGCAATGGAACTGATGACACTGAGGTAATGTAATTTAGTTTCCCTTCCCTTATCATTCTCTCCCATTGCGGCTTAACCCTCTCTGAGTACTGGAGTGCCTGACGAAATCTCTCCTCTCCCCTAGGTCCCCTATTGGCGATCTTCAGTAGGTCCTCCACCCTTTTGTAGTAGGGTTGTAGCTGCAATTGCACTCCCACATGTCTTCCATTGGCAAGCCTTGAGGCCAGGGAAAGTTCCTCCAACGAGTTACTGTAAACGTAGAAGAGGTCTGCGTCCACATTTGAGTCATGTGAGGCCACCCTTCCGCCTACCCTTCGCAGTACTTCCTTCAGTTTATCCCCGTGTCCCTCTTGGGCCAGTCTCATGTTCCTCGTTGAGGGTATCACAATCAGGTCCACTTTCCTCGAGAGCCTGGAAAGCACTTCCTCGTTCCTCTTGTACCCTCCAGTGTATTCCGTTAGGCCGAAGTCGGAGACAACGGCAAGCCTCAAGGAATTCGTCCTCAGAGCACCCTTCCCTTCAGGTCGAAGAAAGAGGATCCCTCAATCCTCACTCTCATCCACCTACCCATCTCAACGTTCTCCCCAAGTACAACAGGAATGTAATTAATTGTCCTACCTATGACGGAACCCTTCGCTCCTAACTCTGTCGTGAGTACTTCCAAATTTGAGCCAATGTACTTCTCGTGCTCATGTAGAGCCACCTTCCAGTAGACCTTGTTGGCCCTCTCCATTCTCTCCTTTTTGACGGAGTCAGGGATCTGTCTCATGGAGGCGCTTCTTGTATTTGGTCTCACTGAGTACTTTGCCAGGTGAACCCTCTCGAACCTGAGGTCCCTTATGAGATTCAGGGTGTTTTCAAAGGCGTTCTCATCCTCTCCTGGATGTCCAACTATGACGTCAGTAGCTACCGTGAGGTCATTAACCTTGGAACGAAGTTCTCTCACCAATTCCCTGTATTGATCCACGGTGTACTTTCTATTCATGAGCCTCAACACTTCATCGTCGCCGCTTTGGACCGGTAAGTGAATGAACTTGAACACCTTCCTTTCCTTGAGAGCGTCCACCACGTCATCAACTATTCTCATGGCCTGCTCTGGGGTCATCATGCCTACCCTGATCATGAAGTCCCCCTCAATTGAGGCAACTTCCTTGACCACGTGACCGAGATTGATGAAGGGATCGTAGTCCAGTCCATAGGCCGCGGTGTCCTGCCCTGTGAGCTCCACCTCAACAGCTCCCTCCCTGACCCCTTCTCTGACAGAATCCACTATGGCCCTGATGGGGTAGCTCCTGAGCCTCTTCCTCGCGTTTTTTGTTATACAGAACGAGCAATTTCCAGCACACCCGTCCTCTACAGGTATTATTGCTATTTTTCCCTCCACTAACTTGGGTAACATTCTGGGTTCCTTGGGCTCGAGCATGACTGTTTTGTTTGTGGACTCAACAACCTCTGCCACTTCCTCAATGGCCTGCGGTGAGAGGAGGGAAGCCTGAGGGACAACAGAGCTGACTACTCCAGGCTCCGCCGACGCCATGCATCCCGCCACCACTAGCCTCTTGTCTAACTTTGCTAAGGACCTCATCCTCTCAATCATCCTCTCCTCTGTGTCCATTCTCACCGTACATGTATTCAGGACTAGGACCTCCGCGTCTTCCGGGTTATCGACCAGTTTATGGCCTCTCTGGGAGAGGATGGTCTTCATTATGAGTGTGTCCCCCTTATTAAGAGCGCAACCATAGGTCTCAAAGTATACCTTCATCTTTCTCACCGAGACTCCCCGTCCTTGAGCGGGAAGTCGAGAGTAAACACTCTGGCAAACTCAAATAGTTTTGGGATGCTATTTCCCACAACTAACGTTGGAGGACCTCCCATTGGCTTATCTTGATAGGGGATTTAGATGTAGGGAGACCTTACGTCAAAGGGGCATGAAGTCCACCGACGGCTGACTTCCTCCGCACTGGCGAGGGTTCCCCTCATCCATGGTGTCGTCACTAACTTACAAATTCCGGTATTAGCTTTCTCTACCACAAGACTAAAGTCAGAGAGTGCTTGACCATGTCCAACCCGTTCACGGCCTTGGTGGCCCTCTTAAACCTCACCAGCCTGTCCCTCAATGACGAGTGGAGGGACTCGTTGGGGGTTCACCGGCGACACAGTGTGGTCCCTCAACGAGTCCACGTAGGCATCGCTCACCCACCTGCCGCCGTCAGGTAAATACTTCACCATTTCCCTGAACGCTGGTCCCTGTCTAACTGAGAACAGCACGTATAGTCCCAGAGTAATGTAGGTGAAGCACATGAATACTTGTAGACTTCACGTTCTTGCCCAAGTAGGTCCACATCTCGTAAACTACCTTGGTGACCTTCCCATTCGCCGCTTGCCTTGCGTCGCCCCATAGCCGGACCAACTCAACGAGCTTGCTCCTGCCGCGGCGCTTGTCAAGTGAACACGGTGCTCAGCGGCACCTCCAGAACTCTCGAGATCTCATGCTCATCCCGTCTGAGTACATCCTCAATGCCCGCTCAACCTTCCATTTAGGGTGGTGATGGTAAAACACCTCCCAGGAAGTACTTTCCGCAGTCCTCATACCTCTGCTTTCCCAAAGGTTTTCACTTGACCATATGATGGGCGAAGGAGGGACAGGGGAGGTCCTTCCTTATGACCGCTCTCCTACCCATGGGTAATACTGGAAGTGCAAAATAAATATCTTAGTGACGACACTATGGACACACTCGGTGGCCCAGTCCAAAAACTCAAAAGCCCTTAGGGTAGGCTAGGTAATTAGCTTTATATGGAACTCCCTTAAAGGGCGTACATGCCTCTTAGAATTGTGCTCCTAACTCTTCTATTTCTTTCATTATTTATTTCAACCTCAAGCTTCTTAACAGCTCAGGTGGGGGCGTCCCCAGCCTCAGGCTCACCGGATCCTGCGTTCAATTTTCTCCTTCAACCAAATTACTATGAATGTATACACCTCTCTGTGTTGGGAGGTCAGAACGTAACCTTAACGGTTACCTCTAACCTATCGGTGAACGTTTACCTTATGACTCCCTCTCAGCTACAGTCATTTCAGTCGGGGACTGTTCAGTACATCTACTATAACCAGGGGACCTCTACGAGGGCAAACATAGGTCCCCTACAGGGAGGAGAATATTACATTGTCGTGGAAAACGGCAATTCCCAGACAGCTGAGGTTAACGTTCAGTATGGTACAGTGCCAGTGGACATCTATCACTATAGCACACTTCCCGCTCCCATAGGCATTGCTGATTATGGTGTGTTGAACAATTCTGGTTCTCTCTCACCATATCTAGTGAAATATAGGGAGGCCCTAGGGCACTTCACCGTTTATTCCATAGGGGCGTATAACTCCTCTCCTCCTCAAGGCATAGGCCCCTACAGCGCATCCCTTCAGCTCAACGTGGTACTCCAGGTTAACACCATCCAAGGTCCCTATGAATATTGGCTTCAGAATGTTATAGAATTCTTCACCAACAATGAAACCTATGCATATGTGGACAATGTTTGGAACTTCACCTCTACGCCTTCCTTCCTCACCAACTCGACTGTTACGGGCGGTGGTGCCGTCTTTTACTCGGGAAACGAACTCTATTACGCCTATGCTACATCCATCTACGATTACCGCCTCCCCTTCTCCTCCACGCTTGTGGTAAACGAATCCCCCTTGCCAAACGGCGTGTTAATATCCTTCGGATACTTCAATGGTAGTTTCAACTGGTACGACAACGTAACCATCCATCAACCTGGAGTAACTTCTGCATATATGCTGATCGACGGTTACAACGAGACTGGATCCCATAACTACTACGACGCTGAGTTGGTGTTCGGTGGTGGAGGTAACGGAGAGATTACCAACTTTACATCAATGCGCTCAACACTTCAGCTTGAGTACCTGCTCGTGAATGGTACTTTCGCTGAACCGCGAGAGCTATACGGGTTCGGCGGAGATACTGCGGAGGCCGCTGACGATCTACAGACTACTTTGACCAACGGGATTCCAACCGTTACTCTCGGCCGGGAGAACTTCAACTCTACCCTATTTCAGACCGTCTCTCCCCTTTCCATTTCGTTGCTACCAGCCTTCCCCACCGTAGATCAAGGACAGGAGAGCCTAGCTAACATAGAGCTTAACATATCTGGAGGTATATTACCATATATTGTGTATGTATACGTTGATGGAACCCTTGTAAGTAACTTCACCCTCTTCTCTCAGCGATTTGACGGTTTGCTGGAGTTAGGAAACCTATCGGCGGGAGAACATTCCTTCTACCTTTTGGTTAAGGATGGTAGTGGAGTAACGGTCTCCTCCAGGACATTCGAATTACAGGTTAACCCAGATCCCCAGGTCTCAATTTCCACGAACCTCACTTACCTGGACTCTGGACAAACGATTCCACTTTACGTGACACCAAAACTAGGTACGCCACCCTACCGTCTGACCCTCTATGTAAACGGAACCCCTTACCAAAACCTCAACGCGGGCTTAAATCAGGTATCCTTGCCTGGAGGAGTGCACTCGCTTCAGGTGATCCTAAATGACTCCTCAGGTTTCGTAGTTCAGTCAAACGTGGTGGTAGTTCACGTTAATCCCGACCCCATCGTTTACATTTATTCTCCGATGAGGGAGACTGACTCGGGAATTCCAATCACCTTAACCGCGGAGCCTCAACGTGGCACTCCCCCCTACACCTTCGTCTGGTATGTGAATGGTACCAAGGTGGCTACTGGGGAGCAGTTCAACCTCACCTCCCCTCAGGGTGCCTATTTAATTACACTGATTCTTACCGATCACGTAAACGTCTCCTCCCAATATAGCGTTACGATCTTGGTTAACCCAGATCCTCAGCTGCATCTCACTTCTAACTCGTCCTCCAACAATCCCCTATTACAAGGCAACAATGTCCACCTCTTGGCAGAAGTGAGGGGCGGTACCCCACCCTATACCTTCACCTGGCTTGTCAACGGCAAGGAGGTCGCTAATACATCCTCACCAAGCTATGACCTCTCCCTGGGGCCAGGTTCATATAACGTTCAGGTTAAGGTCAGAGATAGCCTGGGTTATACCGTCTCCCAGAACCTTACAGTTCAGGTCTCCTACAACTTAACACCATTCATAGTCGTGGTGGTAGTAGTTTTGGTGGTTGTTGCTGTGGTTCTACTAAGGAGAAGGTAGGCTCTTTTATTCCCCTGCTACTAATTTATTCTATGGACAAGAACTATCAACAACTACTGGACAGGCTCTACTCCAAGCTCCCGCAGAAGGAGCCCAGCTCCGCCTATCAGGAGCTACCCAAGTTGAACATAATGAGCGCAGGTGGTACAACAATAATAAGGAACTTTGAGGAGTACTGTGACCGGATAAGGAGGGATCCAAAGATGGTGACCAAGTATTTACTAAAGGAGTTAGCCGCACCTGGGAACCTTCAGGACAATGGTCAACTGATCATTCAAGGCAAATTCTCTTCCACCATAATAAACACCCTCATGGATAGGTTCGTGAAGAGTTACGTTCAGTGTCCAACGTGCAGAAGCCTAGACACCGTGCTCAAGGCAGACAAGAAGGTGATCACCATGTCCTGTCTCGCCTGCGGAGCAGTGACCACGCTGAAGCCGTTGTGATGGGATTTGGATGTTCTAGTCAAGGTGCTGGAGAAGGAGGGTAACGTCTTCGTAAATGTATGTGAGGCTGAACTCCTGGGCAGAAGGTTCAGGGAGAACGGTCTATTGCTCGACGTAAACGAGGAGTTCTATCACGGGGATCCCATGGAGCTTGACGCTGCCCTATCCCTTGTCAACCAGGCAACAGTGATGTCTTTGGTGGGGAACACGTTAGTGGCAGAGGCAGTAAAGAAAGGTGTTGTGCATAAGGACTCCACACTTAAGGTGGCAGGAGTATCGTTTGCCCAAGTTTACAACCTGTGACCTCCATGGCTAGGTTCTGTGTCTCTTGCGGCGCTGAGGGAGTCAGGCTCTTTGGTGCCCTCTGCGCCTCATGCTACGTCGAGAGGAACACCCTCCTCAAATTGCCCCGGGAGGTGGAGATCAAGAGATGCAGGTTCTGCGGTTCCACTTGGGTTCAAGGGAAATGGGTCAAGGACGATAATGTCTTGCTCTCCATGGTAATGTCCAATTCATCCCTTGATCCAAACGTCTCGTCCCTCACACCTTCTCTGAGGGAGCTTTTACAGGATCCCAGTGAGGGAAAGGTTGCAATAATAGAGGTAAACGGCAAGGTAGGTGAGGTTCAGTTCTCGATAAATGGAAAGGTCAGGGTCAATGAGAGGAACGCAACCTGTGACTCCTGTCTCAGAAAGAGAGGGAGGAAATATGAGGCAATCGTCCAATTGAGGTCGACCGAGGGAAAAATGAACGACCAGTTAAGGAGACTCTTCGAGGACATGTTGGATCAGGAGGCAGTGGAAAACCTTTGCGACGTGGTGGTGCTCAGGGAGGGTGTGGACTACTACTTCATAAGTAAGTCTGTGGGTAGAAGAGTTGCAAGTAAGTTCTCCAAGGTGAGGAAGGCTTGGGTGTCGGAGAGTCACGAGGGAGAGAGGATAAAGGACGGGAAGAGGGAGAGCAAGCTCATAATCTCATTAAGGACGTAGTGGTTGGAGTCGATGAAGCTGGAAGGGGATGTATAGTAGGCCCCATGGTGGTTGCTGGGGTTGCCCTAACGTCAAAGGCCGTTCCCTTGCTTAAGGCCGTTGGGGTCAAGGACAGTAAGAGGTTAAGCAAGAGCAGAAGGGAGAAACTGTTTCCCCTCATAGCTGAAAACGCCCTGGCCATCTCGCTGGTTAAGGTTTCTCCCGAGGAGATAGACACAAGAAACCTCAACGATCTCACCTACGAGGCCGTGCTAAAAGTAATAAGGTCCCTCTCCTACCTTTCACCGGGAGTGATCACCGTGGACAAGGTGGGGAGGGAGGAGGTTGTGGTGAGGGAGATAGAGTCCATGGGTGCCTCCCCTAGAGTTGAGCACAATGCGGACGTCCTTTACGTGGAGGCGTCTGCCGCAAGTATAGTGGCCAAAGTGATTAGGGATGAACAAGTCGAGGCCATAAGGAGGGAATATGGGGATATGGGAAGCGGTTACCCCTCAGACCCTAAGACTCGTCTCTGGATCTCGTCCCTCAGTGAGGCACCGCCTTTCCTGAGGAGAAGCTGGAGGACCCTTCAGATCATAGCTCCACAACTTTACGTGGGGAAACCACTTGGTGACTAATCTACCCGCCGAGGCGAAGGCCAAATGGATCAGGGTAATGGAGGCCAAGACCCCCGAGGAGAAGATACAGGCCCTACAGGACTTCCTGAGTCACGTTCCCAAACACAAGGGAACTGAGAACCTGGTAATGTGGGCCAGAAGGAGGATGGCGGAGCTAAGGGAGCAGGCAGAAAAGGACAGGAGGAAGTCCTCCGGTAGGGGACTTCAACTCTTCGTAGAGAAGGACGGTGCGGGGCAAGTGATACTTTTGGGGGACTTTCAGTTGAGGTGTACCCTAATGAGGGCCCTCACCAAGGTCAAACAGGACCCGGTGGAACTTCCGGTGGTAGGGATGACCTATTTCGAGGACGTGAGGATACAGTTGGTCAATCCGCCCTACTTCACTCCGGAGTCAAGGTGGGCCTCAAGGATAATTGGAATGGCCAGGAACGCGGAGGTATTGCTTCTAACTGTGCGTGACCACGAGGAATATCAAAGGTTCAGAGACTTTCTTTCCAACAACGGAATAGACCTTGGAAGACCAAGGGGAAGGGTGATACTGGAGAGGATGAGGACGGGCTCAGGGGTGAGGGTCGTGAACATGGGAAAGCTTTTGGACACCTCGGAGGAGGAATTGAGAAGGTATGTTGAGGGCTTCGGCTTCAGATCAGCCATTGTGAAGATCATGGGTGAGGTTGGACTGGACGACGTGGAGAGGGCCATATTTGAGAGTGGCACAAGCAAGCCCGCGGTCTTGGTCTCTCCCTCAGCTCTATCTCAACCTTCCATTCCTCCTGAAAGGCTCGAGGACATAAGGAAGTCACTCTTCATTGAATTGGACGTCATAAGGGTTTACACCAAGGAGCCCTTTGAACCCCCCACAAAGGATCCCTTAGTGTTAAGGAGGGGTTCCACTGTGGCAGACGTTGCAAAGAAGCTCCATACCTCACTGTATGAGGGTCTAACCTACGCCAGGGTTTGGGGAAAATCAGCCAGGCATCAGGGGCAGAGGGTTGGTCCAGACTGGATATTGGAGGATGGGGACGTGGTTGAGATCCACGTAAGGTGAGGCTAACTTCCCCACAAGTAGGTTTCAAATTCTGAAAAAGATTTTCTAAAAACAAATTGATCTCGATTCCATACTCGTGGTCCCTTTAGATAACTTTCAACTCCCTTAGAAAAAGGTTTATAACTTCACCTTTCGAGGCACTATTAGGTGTGAGTATGAACGCAGCGGTAGCCAAGATCAAGATATCCATGGTCTTGGCATCCATAGCCATAGTAGTTTTAGGACTTGCTCTCGGGCTCGCGGTTACAACTTACTTCTTCGGCTATACCTTTGGACCAGGGCTCATTGTGGGCCTTCTGGGTTTTATACTGGTCCTTAACCTGTTCCAATGGCTGCTCGGCCCATATTTCATAAATGCAGCGTATAGGGCTAAGGAAGTGAAGCCTGACGATCCACAGTACGGCTGGCTCCTTTGGGATGTTGCCGAAGTAGCCAGAAACAACGGACTTCCCGCTCCAAAGGTCTACATAGCTAACGTTCCCTTCCCCAACGCTTTCGCCTATGGGAGTCCTGTGGCAGGAAAGAGGGTAGCTATCACCCTTCCAACTCTACGCATATTAAACAGGGACGAGTTGAAGGCAGTCCTGGGACATGAGTTGGGCCACCTTAGGCATAGGGACGTGGAACTGCTCATGGCCGTTGGACTCATTCCAGCCTTAGTGTATTGGTTGGGCTACAGCCTCTTCTGGGGTGGACTGTTTGGAGGCGGGGGAAATGGTAGAGGAAACGGAGGCCTTCTCTTCTTGGTGGGGATAGCTCTTATTGCTGCCAGTTTCCTGTTCCAAATATTTATGCTCTTCCTCAATAGGATGAGGGAGGCTTATGCTGACATAAATGCAGCTCAGACAGTACCTGGAGGGGCTTCTCACCTTCAGACCGCACTGGCAAAGATAGTGGCTTCAATGGACCCCAGGTTGGCTCAAAAGTACAAGTCCAACACGACCATGAAGATGCTCTTCTTCGCCCCCATAGATGTCAAGGAGGTTCCAGAGGACGATGCAAGGGCCATAGTTGAGGGATGGAAGAACGAGAGAGTGCCTTGGTACGCCGATCTCTTCAGCGATCATCCCCATCCCGCCAAGAGGATACAGCTGCTTGAGAAGCTGAAATATCAATATCCCTGGTATCAGTCATAAAACTTTTTCCTGTTATTCCTATTTTGGAGAGTGTTTAGCGATAGTAATGAAGAAATGGATAATCGTCAAATCGTCCAGGAGTCTTGTAGATGTTATGAGTAATTCTTTTCATCACCACTGCAGTTAACCTATAACCTGCAGCCTCTTATCTCCAGTTCTAGGGATGGAGGACACGGATCAAAAAGGGTTAACCTAGAGCACCTAAGGATCCCAGCAGAACGTCCCTCTCCGTCACTATCCCCGAGGCTCTTCCTCGTCCCTCTCCTACCATGAGTGAGCCAACCCTTTTCTCTATCATTGTATTGGCCACCTCTTTCAGGAAAGTGGTGGGAGTACACCATAGTAGAGACTTTGGACTCAACTCACTGGCCTTGGTCTTACCCGACCTTAATCCCTTAACTATGTCCGCCGCCGTAATTATTCCCACCACCTCATCTCCCTTAACTAGAGGAATTCTCCTCACCCTGTGTAAATGCATTATGGCTGCTGCCTCCCTGGTAGATATGGAGGGATCAGCGGTGATCAGTGATCTCGTCATCACGGAGTCCACTATGCCCCTGGTGTTAGAGTCCCTCACCACCCTTATCACTTCTCTCTCAGTTAGGAGCCCCACCAACTTACCTTCCTCAACAACTGGGAGTCCTCCGAATCCTCCCCACATCATCTTTCTCACCGCTGTTTCAAGCTCCTCCTTGGGCCCGATCGTTGTGGGAGAGGACTTCAATACCTTGGAAATACTCATTTTCAGCATGTCCTCCCCCTCTTGGGCGTACAGACTCACAAGGTCCCTAGTAGATAAGATCCCCTTAACTTCCCCCTCCTTCACAACTACCACTCTCCCCGTGTCCACCCTTGCCATCAACTGTACGGCCTCCTCCACGGAGGAATCCGGGGCAAGCGCGACCAGGGAGGTCCTCATTACCTGCTCAACTCTCATATGTTATACTGTACTTTCTAGCCTAATTTTGTTTCTCATAATCCAATGTTAGTTCTCAGGATTCTCAACTCCTCGGGACCTACCATCAAGAGATATTCGATTTCTACCCCCTCCCTCACGAACCTAACTGAAATGGCCCGCTCCCTGCTCACCCTCTCCACGAAATTTCTGGTGACCTCAAATTCGACGTAAAGCGGGTCCCTCTGGTCGTCCTTGATTATGATCCTAACTACCAGAGCATTGCCCACCTTGTCCACCTCCATTTCAGCTGGGACGTCTAACCTACGTGGGAATTCAGTGTCCAGACAGAGCACGAATTGATCCTTACAAAGCACGCACTCTCCGCTGGGCCCGCATCCCGACTCCAAGACAGAGATAGTATGATGTAGTTGTTTTATATTCCCAAGTCCCAATTACCTCATGCCATCTGTTGTCGGTAGAAAGGTAGTAGCTTCACAGTCACCTGTGGCCACCTACGTCGGCGCCAGGGTGCTAAGTGAGGGAGGAAACGCATTTGATGCCGCGTTGGCTGTGAGTGCAGTACTCTCAGTTGTTTTACCATATACGAGCGGTTTGGGAGGTGACGGCTTCCTCTTGGCCAGTACGCCTGAGGGAAAGGTAGCATACAATGCCTCAGGTTGGGCCCCATCCCATGTTCCCGATAGAATTGATAAGGTAAGAGGTCCAGAGACTGTGACGGTCCCCGGACTGGTGGACCTATGGAACTTCCTATACACCAACTACACGACACTCCCTCTACACGACTTACTCAAACCGGCAATAGCCTTGGCCACGGAGGGCTTCGAGGTTGGGAAGGGCCTGGCCAGAGCGATAGGTAATGCGAGGGACGTCCATGACTCCTGGCGCAGGACCTTTGGAGGAAGGAAATATGGGGAAATCCTTAGACTTCCAGGGATGGGGGAGGTGATGAAGGCAATCTCCAGGGATCCTAGGGAGTTCTATGAGGGTGCCATAGCCCATCAATTGGTGAATCAAATGACGGCCCTGGGAGTGGGGGTTGAGTTCGACGACTTCTCAAGCTTCAGGGGGGAGAGGATCGATCCCCTGAGATCATCCTATGGCGGGCTAACTCTATACGAATTACCGCCCAACAGTCAGGGCGTCACTACACTTGAGTCGTTGAAGCTTGTTGAGTTAACTAGGGTTAACAGGATGCCCTTCAACGATCCTGAGAGGGTGAGACAGCACGTGAGGCTGTTCTCCCTTGCCTACAGGGATAGGGACGCTCACGTTGCCGACCCCAGGTTCCATCCCTTCAACCCCAACATATTGTTAGGACAGGATCACCTGGCCACCCTTCTATCGGAGGACGCAAAGATCGACGTTAAGCAAGTTGGGGATACAACCTTCTTTGCGGTAAGTGACGGGGAGAATCACGTTGGATTCATCCAGAGCCTATTCCATCCCTTCGGATCGGGGTTGGTGGTAAACGATATACCTCTCCAGGACAGGGGGGCTGGGTTCACCTCGGGACACAACAGGCCGGAGCCAAGGAAGAGACCACTGCACACCCTCTCCATCCTCATGGCTGAGGATGACCTGGAGACGATCATAGTGGGTTGCGCAGCCGGACATTTGAGGCCACAGATCCACTCCCAAGTCCTCGAGTACTATGTGGATTATAAAATGGAGATAGATGAGGCAGTCTACGCTCCCAGGTTCGTTTTGGAGGAGGGTGAGGTTAAGGTGGAAAGAAGGTTGAACTTACCCTTCACCCAGATTCAAGAGTTCTCCCCAGAGGTAGGGGTAGTGCAGGCCCTAAAGGTAAGGGGCAGGAGCGCCACAGCCGTGGCCGATCCTAGGAGCGAAGGCGTCGCTCTAAGGGCTTGAGCCCGCACCCTGCGTCATTTGACGCCAAAAGAAGGGAGCCCAGCACACCCTCTCTCTCCGCCCTCTCCGTCTTCACCCCTTTCTTTCCCGTTTCCTGTGAGAACATATCGAAGTAAAGTTTGCTCTCAAATACCCCACCAACCACGTATACCTTATCCACCCCCACCTTGAGGGCAACCTTTGTGGACTGATACGCAAGTTCCTTGGCCGCGGTGCTCATTATCCTGAGAGCTGAGGGATCTCCTTGCCTGGCCGCCATCTCCACCACCTGGGCTATTCCCGCTATCTCAGACACCCTGTGACCGTTATAGTAAGCCCACTCCACCAAGTCATCAAGTGTCTTAATCCCCACCTTCTCCTTCATCATCTTTGTCATTAATCCGTGTTTGGTCATCCCCTGCATGGCCCTGGTTAGCGTTCTAAGTGCCTCCCTTCCCATCCAATAGGCAGACCCCTCGTCTCCCAGCAGCCATCCCATGTTGGCAGCCCTGATCTTCCTTTTCTTATCGTATCCCACCACCGCGCTTCCTGTTCCCGATATGGTTATGACTCCAGGCTCGCCCAGGGTTTGAGCGTAGAGGGTGACGAAACCGTCGTGTTCCAGTCTCACCCTCTTCCCAAGCCTCTCCGCCAGGGGACGCACCAATTCCAGGTCCCTCTTGGTGTCAAGTCCCGCCATCCCCAGGCACACGAAGTCTGGATCCTTAACCCCGGTCTCGGCCACGGCCTTCCTGACGTTTTCCATGGCCACCTCCAGGCCGACGTTGTGGAAATTTGCAGGCCCCGCCCTACCTCTCCCTATCTCCTCACCGTCACATGTACAAGCAATTGCTCTAGTGTGGGTCCCTCCGGCGTCCACACCTACAAGGATCATAGATCACTTATACGTCCTCGAGTTTTATAACCTTAGCAGTGTTGTTCTCCCTATGAAAGTCATTATATTGGGTGCGGACGGTTACCTTGGCTGGCCGCTCTCCCTTAGGTTGCTGAGGAGGGGACATCAAGTGGTGGGAGTGGACAACTTGGCGACCAGGAGGGCGGTGGAGGAGGTGGGTTCGGACTCAGCTCTCCCCATTCCATCGCCAAAGGAGAGGGAGAGGGCCGCCAGGGAACTCGGGGAGTTCAAGTTTGTTTTCGGCGACGTGACTGACTATAAGTTTGTGAGGGAACTACTTAGAAAGGAGAACCCAGACGCCGTCGTGCACTTCGCCGAGCAGAGGTCGGCTCCCTACTCAATGAGGGATGTAGAACACGCCGTTTACACCATGCACAACAACCTGGAGGGAACGTTAAACCTAATCTACGCAGTCAAGGAAGTGAAGAGCGACATCCATATTGTGAAAATGGGCACCATGGGCGAATACGGAACCCCCAACTTCGATATACCTGAATCCGCCTTCGTGGAGGTCGAGATAAACGGAAGAAGGGACAGGATTCCTACTCCTAAGTTCGCAGGTTCCTGGTATCACTGGACTAAGGTATACGACACATACAACATGCTCTTCGCAAATAAGGTGTGGGGGCTAACCTTCACCGACATAATGCAAGGCCCAGTGTATGGTACGAGGACTGAGGAGATAACGGGGGAGAGGTTCTTCACAAGGTTCGACTTCGACGAGGTTTGGGGCACCGTTGTGAACAGATACTGCGTTGAGGCGGTGTTGGGCCTGCCTCTCACCCCCTATGGAAAGGGCGGACAGACCAGGGGCTTCCTCTCATTGGAGGATAGCGTTGAGGCCCTGAGGATACTTATCGAAAATCCACCCAAGCAGGGGGAGTATAGGCACGTTAATCAATTTGTGGAGTTGAGAAGCGTAAGGGAGATAGCCACCTTCGTCCAAGAGGCGGCCAGGGAGCTTGGGCTTGATGTCAAGGTGGAGCACGTTCCCAATCCCAGGGTGGAGGCAGAGGAGCATTACTACAACCCTGAACTTAAGGTTCTGCCCAGCCTCGGCTTCAGACCAAAGAAGGTCATGAGGGAGGAGGTTAAGGTCATGATTAAGGACCTCCTACCGTTCAAGGAAAGGATGGCAAGGTACTCCTCAGCCGTTATGCCAAGGACGAGATGGAAGTGACGTTTGATGGGTATAGTTCATTGCCCTTATGTAGCTGTCTGGGTCACCAACGTTGAGCCACACCTCCTCCTGTAATAACAGTGCCCACACCTCACCTCCATTTCTCAGGACCCCTGAAATCCCATAGGTAAGTTCTAGCTCCCCTTCACCGCTCTCCACCTCCCTGAGTGCCTTGAACAGTGATGGCTTGAAAACATATGCTGCCGACACAGCAAGGTCTGACCTAGGTTGGGAGGGCTTCTCTTGGGCGTCCAACACCCTTAGCAACTTACTCCCCATGAACTCCCCTTCGTCCCTGGCCTCAACTATGCCGTACCTCTTCGGGTTGCTAACCTTCCTCACCAAAAGAACGGCGTCAGGCTCCCTCTCCTCGAAGAGTTTGGCCGCCCTCTCGTAGCCTGAGGATAGTACGCCATCGTCAGCATGAACGAAGAAAGGGTCGTTACCAACGAACTTCTCCGCCCTCAACACAGCGTCACCGAATCCCTTTGGTTCCCTCTGGAACTCGAACGTGGCTCCAAGCCCCAACTCGAAGAGGTAGTCCATGAGTATCCTTCCGTTCCTCCCCACCACGAGACAGAAGTTCTCCACTCCCACCTTGGTCAAGGAACCCAGTATAAGGTCAATGACTGGGACTGTAACCTTTCTCCCTTCCTCGTCCACGAATAGAGGTAAGAGCCCCTTGGGAAGTACTGAGGTGATGTGCTTCATTCGGGTGCCCTTACCTGCAGCAGTTATGACTGCTTTCCTTACCTTCAAGCTCTCACTGCTTCAGCAGAAGGGAGGGATCAATTCCCTCATGTACAACTTTAGTGACGACCTCAGTGAACCACGCCGGGTCCTCGGATTGCCAAATGTTCCTCCCAACCGTAACTCCCTTGGCTCCCGCGGAGAGCGCATCTGCCAACATTTGGAGGAATTCCAGGTCAGTCTTAGTCTTCGGCCCTCCCCTTATGACTATGGGACAGAAGGACACGTCCACCACCTCCCTGAACTGTTTTGGTGTGCCACCGTAATCCAGCTTAAGTACATGGCCACCTACCTCGGATCCCAGCCTGGCCAAATACTTCAACACGGCTGGTTCCCTGATCGATTCATATTCCCCCTCCTTCACGGCCAAGGGCTCTACAATGAAGGGTATTCCGAAGTCCTCCGCCTCCCTCCTGGCCTCGGCCACCCTCTCCAAGTTCAACGCCTCGATCTGGCTCCCCAGTCCCACCAAAAGGTAGCATATGACCGCATCCGCGCCCGCCTTAACTGCTTCCTTGACGCTGAAGGCCATTGAGTGATACCCCTGACTGTTTCTCCCCACCTCCCTCCACGCGTTGGTCGTGTCCAGCCTGGCTATGAAGAGTGGTCCTCCCCTGGATGAGAAGGTCTCCTTGGCAAGTTTGGCCAGGGGTGGGGTCACTTGGATTGCGTCAGGTCCCTTGGAAACTTTGGAAATCACCTCAACGACCCTCTCTATTCCCTTGAGGGGACCCATCACTAATCCGTGGTCCAAAGCAACCACAAAGGCCCTTCCCCTGGAGAAGAGTCTGGACGTTCTAATCTCTACACCGGACATAGGTTAAGTTGAACTAAGGAGTTTTAACTTTTAGGGGGCCGTTCAAAATAATGGAGGGGTCAACGCTTTTTTCCTGGGCCCCGTAAACCTGCCTAGGTGGGAAAGAACGAGGGTAGGAGAGAGGGGGCTTACTATGACCTACGCTCTCCTGAGTAGGAGCGTCGTCTTCACCGCCCTCGGCCTCGTGCCTAGGCTCTTCGGTTCAAACGAATGGATCTTCTTCACCTTAACCGTAGGAACAAACGCATTGGGTAGCCTGGTTGGGTTTCTGCTCTATCCACTCCTTGGAAGGAAGCTCTACCTGCTTTCCTGCCTTGGGGGATTGGGCTCCATGCCCTTTCTGCCCTACTCAATACCAATTGCCGTGTTCTCGGTCTCCCTACTCAACCCTCTCCTCACTCCCCTGGGGGTGGAGAAACACTTCACCAAGGAACTCTACTTCGCCTTCTCCTCAGGCTTCCTGCTTTCCTCCCTTTTCGTTTACTTGAAGTTGATCTTTCCTGTCATTTTGGTTAGTTCAATTCTGGTCCTTTTGATCAAGGGTCCCATGGTTAGGAGGACGAGCCTCAGGGAAATTATCCTAACCTTCCCCAGCAGGAAGGTGATTTGGCTCATGGCCTCCAACTTCGCTGTCTACGGTGCCTTCGCCGTAATAGTCAACAGGGACACCTCCCTCTACGTGGCCCTGTTCTACGTGGCCGTGTCCATCTCCAGGATACTGACAAGGAGGTTAAACCTGAGCCTACCATTGGGTTTGGGGCTACTTGCCGTTGGTACGGTTGCGTTCATGGTAACGGGCTTCCAGCCACTCACCTTCCTCCTTGGGCTTCTTTACGGTCCACTTCACCCCATCATGGCCGATGAAGCAGGGAAAATGGGAGACCCCTTGGTGACCGTAAATTACGTGTTCGTCACCGACGTGCCTGCGGGATTTCTAGTTCCTTACCTACTCCAGTTCGGTGTCCTTGTGCCAGGCTCAGTGGTGGTGGGTATGCTGCTCCTAACCTTCCTCACTGGAATCAGGCGAACTTAAGTCATACACTCAATAATTACGTCCATGTATTGGGTAATAAGAGGGGTCCTGGGGGGTTCCGGAATGCCCTTCGCCACTGACGAAATAGATGATTGGAAGCGTCTTGGAGTGAGGAAGGTCCTGATCTTACCTCAAAGGTGGGAACTTGAGGAGGGGTGGGGGGACGCGGACTACTACTTCTCTGTGCTTAAGGAGAGGGGATTGGACTACCTCTGGCTTCCGGTGCCCGACGGGGGAGCCCCCACCCCAGAACAATTCAGGCGAGCGGTCCAATGGTTGAACCAAGGAAGGGGTAACTTAGTGCACTGTGTTGGTGGGAGGGGAAGGACTGGGACAGTGTTGGCAGGTTACCTAATGGTGACGAGGGGGCTCTCCCTCCAACAGGCGGTTGAGGTGGTGAGGTCCAAGAGGGAAGGTGCCGTGGAGACCCTGGCCCAGGTGAAGTTCCTTTCCTCTCTGGAGGGAGGAGATTGGACCACTTAACGGTGGAGTTCCTCTACTCCATTCAGTCCTTGGTTGCGAGAAATGTGGTGGAAAGCAAGTTGGGGGAGGTTAACTCCATCTGCGGGGCCGACGTATCCTACTGGAGGGGAGAGGCCTTCGGGGTCGCAGTTAAGGAGGAAGGAGAGAGGAGGGAGATAAATAGAGTCAAGGCAAAGGTCGAGTTCCCGTACGTCCCAGGGCTACTCTTCGTCAGGGAAGCTCCGGTGGTGATTCATCTACTTAAGGACGTGGGGTGTGACCTCACCTTCATTGATGGTCACGGCCTCGCACATCCCAGGTTCGCAGGACTGGCAACTGTGGTTGGTGTGCTTTTGGGGAGACCAACAATTGGTGTGGCCAAGTCCAGGTTGGTCGGGGAACTAGTAGAGGAGGGTGAAACCACCTTCCTAGAGGTCAAGGGAAGAAGGGTTGGAGTCAAGAGAGGAAGGTACTACTATAGCATTGGTAACATGGTGACCCTTGAGGACGTGATCAAGTTCTCGTTCACATACCCCTCAGTTTTGGCCATCGCGGACCAGGAGACCAAGAGGTTCCGGAGGGAAGGTCAACAGGAACTACCCAAGGGGGAGGAGAGTGGGTAACACTGTGGGAGGCCTCATTTCGCTTAAAGGCTCGTCAATTAAGTAATTCCTGTGAAGCGAATTCTGTTAGACCTCCTAGGTCCCTATGAGCCCTCTGGCTCCACTGCAATGAGGGTGGGAAAGTTCGTGGCCGCAGCCCTGGACGATCCATTCCACGTCACGACGGCAGTTGGCATCTCCATCTATGTGGCGGGGGCATTGGCCAGAAGAAATTCCTCCTATGGAATAAGGAGAGCCATGCTGGACTTTCACGAGGGTAGAACGAGGGTCAGGGAGTTGTCGGAGGAGCTCTCCTCCCTCTCCCTAAGGTGAGGTGTGGATTCAAAAAGCTGCTATTCATTTGGGAGGTTGGGTCTCATAAGAGGGTTTACGAGCCTTACCCTTTTCCCTGGCTAACCTTAGTAAGTCCTCCTTGAACTTCTTGAAGTCCTCCTTACTCTCAATAACCAGGTAGCCTTCTCCATTCTCGTCCCTGTCCTCGATTCTCATAAATGTGGACTCTGTACAGAGGTTATTAAACGCCCTTGCCTACGGTTTCAGTGTATCGAGAGTGTCGATATGAAGCTATTTATTTCTATACTTTGAGTATTACCCACGGATAGGAGCATCGTCATTAACCTACAAATCGCGGTATTAGCTTTCTCTACCACAAGACTAAAGTCAGAGAGTGCTTGACCATGTCCAACCCGTTCACGGCCTTGGTGGCCCTCTTAAAGCGGACCAACCTGTCCCTCAGTGACGAGTGGAGGGACTCGTTGGGGTTCACTGGAGAGCTGTGTGGTTCCTCAACGAGTACACGTTGTAGTCGTCGCTCATTCACTGTCATCAGGTAGTTGCCTCAATATTTCCCTCAACGCTAGTCCCTACCCACTGAGAACAGCACGTAGAGTCCTAAAGTGATGTGGACTAGACACATGAACCTTATGAACTTCACGTTCCTACGAGTGCCACATTTCATCCACGACCTTGGTAAGCTTTCCATTCGCCAGGTGCTTGGCGTCGCCCTACAGCCCCACCAACTTCTCGAACTTGCTCCTGCCATGACGCTTGATCCAGGCGAATATCGTGCCAGGACCCAAAGAACCCTGGAGATCTCATGCTCATGCCGTTAGAGTACATCCTCAGGGCCTGCTCAACCTTCCACCTGAGGTGCGGATGCGTCGCGTCCGGGAAGCCCATTACAACTTACAGAGATACATCTGCCCCTGATTACTGTCCTTAACGTGACTATTACGGAACGGGTGAGGGTTCAACTTCCAGACCTACCGTGCTTAGCCATGGGTAATACAAGACATTCATACAAAAATTTACGTGATAAATGACGACACTCTCAACACGCTGAGAAGGTAAACCATAAAGAATTTCTTTCCCATATCTCTCTCGTGAAAGTTACACCTTTAGCCTTCGAGAGTCTGGGAGTAAGGTCCCAAGCCACCATGATAGAGACTAAGGACCTTAAGATAGTGGTGGACCCCGCAGTTTCCCTTGCCCCAAGGAGATGGGGCCTCCCTCCTCATCAGGTTGAGGTTGACAGGTTGAAGGAGTTGGCCTTGAGGGTCATGGACGCAGCAGCAGAGGCAGACGTTTTGGTTGTAACCCACTATCACTACGACCATCATGACCCGGGAATCATACTTCCCGTTGACATATATAGAAGAAAGAAGTTGATCGTAAAGGACCCACAGAGGGCCATAAATAGGAGTCAGAGGGTGGTCAGGGCACCCAGGTTCCTCAAGGCAGTGGAGAACTTACCTTCAAGCATTGAGTCCGCGGACGGAAGGGAGTTCAGGTTCAACTCAACCCTGATCAAGTTCTCCCATCCCGTCCCCCACGGCGCAGAAGAGAGGATGGGATATGTGGTTCAGGTCCTCATAAGGGATGGAGATGGCAGCGTCCTCCTGACCTCCGACATTGAGGGTGCGCCCAGGGAGATGCACATGAACTTCACCAGGGAGAACAGGCCGAATGAGATAATAATAGATGGACCCCTGAGCTACATGTTGGGTCACGCCCTCACTGAGGACGAGCTTCACTCCTCCATTAAGAACATGGAGTCCCTCTTAAGGGAGGGGCTGAGCAGGTTCATTGTGGACCATCACGTTTTGAGGGACCCCTTGGCTGAGGAAAGGCTCTCCCCAGTGAGGGAGTTGGCAAACAGTTTAGGGGTGGAGTTCACCAACGCCGCTCAAGTCCTCAAGGTGGAGCCCCTCCTCCTGGAGGCACATAGGAGGGAACTATATGAGAGGGATAATAGAAGGGGGGACCTGTCAAATCTCGTTTTGGAGTAATTACTGCAGCAGTTGGGGCGGGAGATGAACGAAACTTCCGAGGGCGTAACCTATCAGGAAAGAAGCCATCAACGCCCCTCCCCCAGTTGCCACCTGTTCCACGGCCATCCTCCATCTGGGCAGCCCGGTGTACTTTGAGGCCGCCACACCGAACCCTGCCAGGGTGACCAGTATTATGGAGACGGAAAGTGAAACGGAAAGGGCATATCCTAAGGGAAGGAAAGTCCACAGGACGAAGGGCAGGAGAGGCAACACTCCTCCCAAGAAGAGGTAACCCGCCATTAAAAGACCTAATCTCACAGGATCCTCGAACTCCTCAGGAGACACCTTGAGTTCGTTGGCCATCATCTCCTTCAACACTACGTTCCTATCTTTCATTAGCTTGTCAGCCATCTGCTCCGCCTCCGCTCTGGTCAAGCCCTTGTCAACGTACATCTCAATTAGTTCGTCCCTCTCCTTCTGTGGAAAGTTCTCTATTTCAAACTCCTCCTTCCTCAGCTCGTTCCTTATTATCTGCATCCTCACCCTGGTGGAGATGTATTCGCCTACGCCCATGGAGAGGGTTTGAGCTGCCGTAGCTATGAGTCCTGCTGCCGCGATGAGTATGGGATCCCTGGTGAAACCGGCAGTGCCCAAGATTATTGAGCCCACCCCTATTAGGCCGTCCTGTATTCCGAACACCTTTGTCCTGAACGAATCCGATTCGTGGGTGTAGTGCTTCACCTCGTGGGGTTCCATGAAGACATGTTGTGGAATTGGCTTTAGAAGTTTTATCTCCAATATCTGATTACTAAGAATTCCGTGATGCCTTGGCTCAAGTCTCTTCAATTGTTGAAGGAACCTGGATCCAAGTTGCGGTCGACATCCTTTTGTAAACCTTTATTACCCACCTGGATGAAAATAAGTTGTGAGGTGTGGTGTTAGGTAACCTCTCTGATTGGGTGATAGTTATAGTGATAGCCGTCATCCTATTCGGTGGTGCCAGCAAGATACCGGAACTCTTTAGGAACTTGGGTAGGGCAGTTGGTGAGTTAAAGAGGGGACAGATGGAGGTTCAAAGGGAGCTTGAGAAGGAGCTCCAAGCCAATCAGACCCAGCTTAGCCAAGCTAACAATTCCAAGGATCAGGCTAAGGTTCAGGAGCTGGAGGCCAAGATAAGGGAACTTCAGGCAGAGCTGGAAAGGGTGAAGGGAAACTCAGTGGTAAAGGAGAAGGATTGATTTTTTAGGGGAGCCTCTTGGTAGCCAAGGAGGTCCCCTCCTCTCCCAGGCTGCTGGACCACTTAAGGGAGCTAGCGGTAAGGGCCAGGAGGGTTCTGGTGGAAGTGTTGGTGACCCTGGTGGTGTTCTTCGGCCTGGGCGTCACTAGGGTTAGGGTGGGCAACATGCTTCTCCCAGTGCCCTATCCCACCGTGTTCCACAGCTTCTCATCGGACTTCGTGGAGCTATTGCTGAAGTACGAGGTCCCCAAGGGGATGACCATACTGACCATAAATCCGTTTGAGCCAATTTACGCCGACCTTCTGGTGGCCCTATTCCTTTCCGTGTTCGTCATAATGCCCCTGATAGTGAGGGAGGCCTGGGGTTTCGTCTCTCCGGGGCTGTACAGACACGAAAAGAAGCTTGTGAAGTACAGTGTCCTACCGTCGGTGGTCCTCTTCGGTGCAGGTGCGTCCTTCGCCTTCTTCGTCATTATCCCCGCAGTTTTGAAGTTCGTGATGTATTACGACATTTCGTTGGGCGTTGAGCCAACCTTAGGGTTACAGGCCTTCGTGTCCTTCTTCGTTTCCCTCATGTTAGGTACGGGGATATCCTTCGAGTTTCCGTTAGTAATGACAGGTTTAACCTATGTTGGTGCGGTGAGGTCGACCACCTGGAGGAATAATTGGAGGTGGGGGGTATTGGCCTCATTCGTTATCGCCCTCATAATTTCCCCCGGAACCACCGGAGGGTTGATAGAGACCATAATTGGATTGACCTTGAGTGCCCTTTACTTCGTGGGAGTGGCGGCCAGCTCAGTGGTGGAGAGGAGGAGATCGGAGCTACAGTAAGGACTTTACGTTAAGGTAAACTCCGCCCTCACGGACAGGTCTAGGGTTAATAAGGGGTGAAACTTATATACATTGGTAAGGAGTGAACCTTGGGCCAATTGAGGACGTCTTTGTTCCTCTTTAGTTGCCCACACATTTATTTTGATTGAATCATGACCCATCATATTTTTTGCTTATCAGGTAAACTATTCCCTTCCCAGAAGTCGGTAGAGCTTCCTCTCCTCCTTGGCCATCGCGCTCTCCCTGGCGATCTTCCATAGTCTGTTAAATGTGGGGCTCCCCGCTAACTGTTCCAGGGTCCACTCCCGGGCAAACTCCCCGTCCCATATTTTATGTGCCTCCCCCTCCACAATCTCCCTGACCCTGTCGTAGTACCCAAACGTTCTTGTCAACGTACCATACTGACTTGTGGTGCTATGGTGCTTCATTTGCTCGAATGCGCCCTCCTTGGCCATGAGCTCCGCTATTTCTGCCAGCTCCCCTGAAGCGTAGAACTCAAGCAGCGCCGCCTCCGGTGAAACTCCGTACTTCTCAGTCGCAACGTCGAAGCACGCCTTTATTGCGGCGAACAATATTGGAACCCATGTGTGTTCTGACATGAGGTCAAGTAAAGCCTCCTCCTGGAAGGACGAACGTACGGCGATCCCACCTGGAAGCCCTATGGCCCCAACGCCCTTGGAGAGGGCCAGGGCCCTATCCCAGGCCTTTCCAGTGTAGTCCTGCTCCACCCCCACGAGGACTGGATATCCCATCCCTTTGGAGTGGAGGTCCTGTATCCCCCACCCAATCATTCTTGGTGCCACCATCACAACGTCCACGTTCTGCGGTGGTCTAACCAGGCCGAACGCTACATTGTATCCGCTGGCGAAGTCCAGGAGGTAACCTTCCTTGAACTTTAATGATGAGAAGACTGAGGGCATGATCTCGTCGGGTATGAGGATCAGGGCGCCCTGGGCCCTTTCAATGGCCTCTGGTATTGGGTAAACCCTGAAACTGTCCTTTTCTGCCTTTTCCCAGTAACTGTCCCTTACGTTTCCTATTATGACGTCCATCCCCGAATCCCTGAGGATCCTTGCTTGAACACTCCCCTGATTACCGTACCCTATTACCGCAAGGGTCATCCCCTTGAGCGGAGAAAGGTCTGAATCAGTTACAACCCTATCCATGGGATGATAGGGTCTTTCAAAGTAAAAAAAGGGTGTACCATACAGGTGAGGAGATTTAGAGTTTTAAAAAAGTAAAGTGTATTAAAGGAACTTGTTTTACTGGTTAGGATATACGTATGTTATTGCTAGTGTTTCTCCGTTGGGGAAGTTCAGGTCCAATATGCTTGGGCCGCTGTAGGCTACAGGATTGAAACTACTTGGTACCGGGAAGACTATATAGTAGGTCTGAGCGCTGTTCGGTTGAACAGTGGTAACTTGATTGGGTGGGGTGCTACCGCTAGATAGGGAGGTACTAGGGTTAGATATGTATACTGCATAATAATCTGGTGATCCTAAGGAGGGTGTTCCTGCTGATGTCATCAAGGTATATGATGTCCCGGCGAAGTTAATAGTGCTGGGAAACGTTACAGCGTTGCTCCCTCCGTTCTTAATTGTAACTTGAATTACAGCATAATCAGTACTCGAGACAACGCCATGAGATGTACTCTGGTAAGTGACACTAGATAGTGTCCCCGTTCCCACCTGTTGTAGTCCTGTCCCAGACCCCGCGAATCCACTGAACAGTCCGAACGCTAGACCCACAACCGCTATTGCTATAACCACTGAAG